>Ga0209536_100009612_pt1 | contig 14371 bp, 9 predicted proteins | sample DeeMarSeWOR28_12_FD_187461 | JGI IMG/M metagenome (GOLD analysis project Ga0209536, IMG submission 187461) | Marine sediment microbial communities from White Oak River estuary, North Carolina - WOR-2-8_12 (SPAdes) (version 2) | ecosystem: Environmental > Aquatic > Marine > Intertidal zone >...
TCTCCGTGTTGGACGAGATGGCCAGGATCGCGCCAAGGCCGGGGGTGGCGATGGCGTCGAAGTAGCTGACGTCGAACATGCCCATGTTGGAGATCTGGAAGGTGGAACCCTTGAACTCCTCGGGGTTCAGGTGGCGCGTGCGGGCGCGCGCGACCAGGTCCTTCCAGTCGCTGTTGAGTTCGGCCAGCTCGCGCGACTCGCAGTTGCGCAGTACCGGCACCACCAGCCCGCCGTCGTCGGCGGCCACGGCCATGCCGATGTCGACCTGGCTGCGCTCGATGAGCCGGTTCTCCGGCTGGTAGCACCAGTTGAGCTTCGGGTGTTCCTGCATCGCCAGCGCACAGGCGCGGGCGATCGCCACGGTCACCGAGACACCCGCCTGCTTCGCGGCGGCCATCAGGGTTTCCAGGCGGATATGCGAGGTGACATGGAAGGTCGGCATCGTCAGCGACGAGCTCATCGCCTGGGCGATGGCCTTCTCCATGGATTTCATGGGACGGCCGTTGCCCTCGACCGGCACCTCGTAGGGCGCGGGTGCGCGCTGCAGGTCGGCAGCGGTGATCACGCCGCCCGGTCCGGTACCCGTCAGCCGGTCAAGATCGGTGCTGGTCTCGCCGGCCAGCCGGCGCGCCAGTGGCGAGGCCCTGCCGGCCTGCGGCCGCGGCGCCGGGGCACCGCTGCCGGAGGCGGCGGGTATCGCCGCCGGTTGGGCTGCGGCCGGTGCAGGGGTTGCCGGCGCACCGGCTGGCGCCGGGGCGGCCCCCTCGGCTGCCGGTCGCGCTGCCGCCTCGCCGGCGACCACGTCGTCCTTCGAGTCGACCAGGTAGGCAATCGCCTCGGTGACCGGCACGATGCTGTCGATCGGCGCAATCGGTCCGGACAGGAAGCCGTCGCGGAAGACCTCCACGTCCATCACGGCCTTGTCGGTTTCCACCGTCGCGACGATGTCGCCGCGCTTGATCTCGTCGCCGATATTCTTTTCCCAGCTGACGATAACACCTTCCGTCATGGTGTCCGACAGCTGCGGCATTTTGATGATGTAGGGTTCAGACATGCAATGCCATCCTGGATGTAAATCTGTATGTCACCGCAGAGGCGCAGAGGACGCGGAGAAAAACCAATAGTGAAAACACACACCGGACAGGATCAAAAAGAAATTGCCCGTGTCGTTGTTAATTGAATTCTCTGCGTCCTCTGCGTCTCTGCGGTAAATAATCTTTCAAGAGAGGTCTCAGACCCCGAACATGCCGCGCACGGCGGCAACCACGTCGCCGACATTCGGCAGGGCTGCTTTCTCCAGCCCGTGGTTGTAGGGAATCGGCACGTTCAGCGCGGACACCCGCACCGGCGCGACGTCCAGTTCGAAGAAACATTCCTCATTGATAATCGCCATCACCTCGGCGCCGACGCCGACCGCCGGTTCGGCCTCCTCGACGATGACGGCGCGGTGGGTCTTGCTGACCGAGTTGCGAATGCCCTCGCGGTCCAGCGGGCTCAGCGCGTACAGGTCAACGACCTCGGCCTCGATGCCGTGCTCCTTCGACAGCTGCTCGGCGGCCTTCAGGCACCAGTGCACGGAGATGTTGTAGCCGAACAGCGTCACGTCGCGGCCCTGGCGCGCCACCTCGGAACCTTCCAGCGGGTGGAAGAATTCCTCGTCGGGCACCTCGCCCTTCATGTTGTACATCAGCTCGTGTTCGTTGATGAACACCGGGTCGTTGCAGCGCACCGCCGACTTCAGCAGGCCATAGGCCTGGCGCGGGTTGGACGGCGTCACGACGCGCAGCCCGGCGATGCCCATGAAGACCTTCTCCATGCGCGCCGAGTGCTGCGAGCCCAGCTGGTGTGCCGTGCCGCCCGGCGAGCGCACCACGATCGGCGCCTCCAGCTGGCCGCCGGACATGTAGCGCACCTTGGCCGCCGTGTTGAACATCTGGTCCATGGCCAGCCAGGCGAAGTTGACCGACATGATCTCGATTATCGGTCGTACACCGAGGAAGGAGGCGCCGATGCCGAGTCCGGTAAAGCCGTTCTCCGAGATCGGCGTGTCGATGACGCGCGCCTCGCCGTACTTGTCATACAACCCCTGGGTCGCCTTGTAGGTACCGCCGGCAACACCGATGTCCTCGCCCATAACGATCACCAGCGGATCGTTGGCCAGTTCCTCATCGTGGGCACGGCGCACCGCCTCCCAGAACATGATCTTGGCCATCTAGCTCACCCCGCCCCTGACCCAGGGGTCGTTCTCCGCCAGCGTGTACAGTGCGACGCCGGCCGCATCCGGCTCCGGCGATTCCTCCGCGTAGGCGATGATTTCATTCTCGATTTCATCCAGGATTTCCGTGTCCATGTCGCGGAACTCCTCGGTGGTCAGCTTGCCGGCATCGATCAGCCGGTCACGCAGCATGATCACCGGGTCGCGCTTGCTCCACATGCGTTCCTCCGCCTTGGCGCGGTAGGCATTGGAGTCCGACATGGAATGGCCGCGGTAGCGGTAGGTCATCAGCTCCAGGAAATACGGACCCTTGCCGTCGCGCACGTGCCTGATGGCCTTGACGGCGGCCTTGTGGACCAGCTCGATGTCCTGGCCGTCTTCCTGCGCCGAGGGGATGTTGTAGCCGGAGACGCGCTTGTACTGGTCGACCACCGCGGTGGAACGGTCGATGCGGGTGCCGATGCCGTAGAGGTTGTTCTCGCAGACGTAGAGCACCGGCAGGTTCCACAGCTTCGCCATGTTGAGCGACTCGTGGAAGGTGCCCTGGTTGTTGGCGGCATCACCCAGAAAGCAGATGCAGATGGCATCGCTGCCTTTCATCTGCAGCGCCTTGCCGATGCCGGCCGCCAGCGGGAACGGCCCGCCGACCAGCGCGTAGCCGCCCATGAACTTGTTCTCGACATCGAAGATGTGCATGGAGCCGCCGCGGCCACGGCTCACACCGGTCTCCTTCGCGTACAGCTCCGCCATGATGCGCTTCGGCTGGGAGCCCCACTTGATGGCATGCACGTGGTCACGGTAGCTGGTGATGACATAGTCGTGGCCGATCTGTGCGGCCTCCAGCACGCCGTGGCAGCAGGCCTCCTGGCCTGGGTAGAGGTGCAGGAAGCCGCCGATCTTGCGCTCGACGTAGGCCTCGTAGCAGCGTTCCTCGAAGCGCCGGGCAAACAGCATTTCCCGTAACAGGCGTATCTTGTCTGCAACCTTCATATGAACGGTCCCTGCCCTGTTGATTCGTGGGGTTTTTCTGAGGATTCAGGCAACCCGGCCAGCGGATAGTCGCGCATCCCGCGCGCGCCGGCCGTGGAAGGCACCCATGTCCCTGAATTTCAAGGGATCAGCAGTACCCGAATCACAACGAGCGCAGTATGATCGGGGTTTTGCGTGAACAGGTCAAGGCAAAAAGCATGCAAATCCCCTATCGATATCTGGAAAAAATCAAGATAAATCAGCATCAAAGCAGGCTAACGCAGAAGGCGGCGGACAGTGCCCGCTGCCTGCTGGTGCTGCTGCCGGAAAGGCCCGGCGCGGCCGACTGGCAGCGTCTGCCGCACGGCGCGACCCTGAAGGCACGCCTGCAGCGTGCCCGCCGCAGCAACCCGAAGGCCACGCAGCTGGTCACCGACCTGCCCAACAGCGCGGGTACGCACGTCATACTGCAGTGCCTGGATCCGGCCGCCAGCAGCTTCGAGCAGCTGGTACAGGCCCGCGAACTGGCGGCACGGGTACGCGCCGCCAACCCAACTGGACTGCTGGTCCAGGTGGCGGGGCTGAAGGGCGCCGCCGCGCGGCGCGCCACGGAGCACCTGCTCGCCGGTCTGCTGGCCGCCGTCTGCCCCATGCCGGATTTCAAATCGAAGGCCGACAAGCCGGCGGCGCTGACACGCATCGACCTCTACGGCCCGGAAACGCCGCTTGATCCCGAGCCCCTGCGCGCCGAGCTGATGGGCAACCACCTGGCGCGCTGGCTGTCTGCCCTGCCCGCCAACACCCTCACTCCGGCCGCCTACCGCCGCGCTGTGGCCGGGATCGCGAAGACCGAGGGCTGGCAGATGGAGTTTCTCGACACCCGTGCGCTGGCCCGCAGGAAGGCCGGCGCCTTCCTGGCCGTGTGCCAGGCCAGCCCGGCGAAGGACGCCGGCATCGTCCACCTGAAATACCGGCCGAAGGGCCGCGGCGGCAAACGCCTGGCACTGGTCGGCAAGGGCATCTGCTTCGACACCGGCGGGGTGAACGTCAAGCCGGCCAAGTACATGAACGGCATGCACGAGGACATGCAGGGCAGCGCCGTGGCGCTCGGCACGCTGCTGGCGCTGAGCCGCATGCAGGTTGACTACCCGGTCGACTGCTGGCTGGCGCTGGCCGAGAACCACGTCGGCAGCCGTGCCTACAAGCCGAACGACGTCGTCACCGCCTGCAACGGCACCACCATCGAGGTCAAGCACACCGACGCCGAAGGCCGCATGGTGCTGGCCGACACGCTGGCACTGGCCAGCCGCAGCAAGCCGCACACCCTGATCGACTACGCCACGCTGACCGGTGCGTGCGTCTATTCCCTGTCCTCGCGCTACAGCGGCGTGTTCAGCAACCGCGAGGCGATGACCGGCACCCTGATCGAGGCGGGCCGCGACAGCGGCGAGCGTGTCTGGCCGTTTCCGCTGGACAAGGACTTCGACGAGACGCTCAAGTCCGGCATCGCCGACACCCTGCAGTGCTCGCTCGAGGGCGAGGCCGACCACATCCTGGCCTCGCGCTTCCTGAGCCGCTTCGTCGGCAAGGACATCGACTGGGTGCACGTCGACCTGGCCGCCAGCAACCGCAGCGGCGGCCTCGGCCACATCCCCACCGACACCACCGGTTTCGGCATCCGCTTTACCCTGAACCTGCTGCAGCGACAGCAGCTCATGGAGACGTCATGGAACTGACCATCACCCGACCCGACGACTGGCACCTGCATGTTCGCGACGGCGCGGCGCTCGGCACGGTCGTGCCGCACACGGCCCGGCAGTTCGGCCGCGCCATCATCATGCCGAACCTGAAACCGCCGGTAAGCACCACGGCACAGGCGCTGGCCTACCGCGAGCGGATCCTCGCCGCGGTGCCGGCGGGCGTGGACTTCACGCCGCTGATGACGCTGTACCTGACGGACAACACCGACCCCGGCGAGATCGCCGCTGCGAAGCAAAGCGGGCACATCTACGCGGTCAAGCTGTACCCGGCCGGCGCCACCACCCATTCGGATGCCGGCGTGACCGACATCCGCAACACCTACGGGACACTGGAGGCGATGGCCGAGCACGGCCTGCCGTTGCTGGTGCACGCCGAGGTCACGGACCCCGACGTCGATGTCTTCGACCGCGAGGCCGTGTTCATCGAGCGCCACCTGCGACCGGTCTGCGAGGCCATCCCTGAGCTGAAGGTCGTGCTGGAGCATGTCACCACGCGGGACGGCGTGGACTTCGTCACCGGCTCGCCCGACACGGTGGCGGCAACCGTCACCGCCCACCACCTGCTGCTGAACCGCAACGCCATGTTCGCCGGTGGCATACGCCCGCACCACTATTGCCTGCCGGTGCTGAAGCGCGAGACCCACCGCGCCGCGCTCATTACCGCCGCCACCGGCGGCAGCCCGAAATTCTTCCTCGGCACGGACAGTGCGCCACACGCCCGCGAGGCCAAGGAGAGCGCCTGCGGCTGCGCCGGTATGTACACCGCGCACGCCGCCCTGGAGCTGTACACCCGCGCCTTCGAGGCCGCCGGCGCGCTGGACCGGCTGGAGGGCTTCGCCAGCCACCACGGCCCGGCCTTCTATGGCCTGGCGCCGAACAGCGGCACGGTGACGCTCGAGCGGGCCGACTGGCAGGTGCCGGACAGCTACCCGCTGGCGGATTCGACGGTGGTGCCGCTGCTGGCCGGCGAGACGCTGGAATGGCAGATGAAGGCGTAGATCCGACGGGCCGTCAATCCGCGGCCAGCGTTTGCATTAAACCTGTCGCACCTCTGCAAGCCCCCTGGATTGCAGCAACTCCAGCAACTCGTGGGCATGTTGCTCGAGTTCGGCGAGCACAATAGCGGCTTGCTGCTTGTCCCCGGCATGACAGGCTGCCTCGAGTCGCGTGGCGCTCTGCTGGAGTCTCATTGCCCCGCAATAGCTGGTCGAACCCTTCAGCCTGTGAGCCAGCTCATAGGTCCCCGAAATATTCCCTGCCGCGAGCTCATGTCGCATTTCGGCTATCTGATCCATAAGCAAGCCACCCAGGATACCGAGCGAGTTTTCCAGGACATCCCGCTTGCCTGCTGCGTAGTGTAATCCGCATTCCATATCCAGGACCGGATAGCCTGTCGAGGGATGTTTGCCGGCCGGTGCCGTTGCAGGCTTCCCGCCGGGAGTCATCACCGGTATTTTCTCCGGCATCCACCTGGCCAGCAGGTCTGCAAGCTGTTCTTCATTCACCGGCTTGTGCAGGTAATCGTCGAAGCAGGTGTTTTCCCTGTCCGCGCCTGCCTTGAGGAAGACATCGGCCGTTACCGCGATGATCGGCGTGTGTCCCCTCTCCCCGTCGAGGTGAGATATCCTGGCAGCCGCCGTCTTGCCGTCGATGCCAGGCATATGGACATCCATAAGAATCATGTCGTAACGATTCTTCTCCCACAGGGCAATGGCATCTTCCCCGCTGGCAGCTTCGTCGCTGACAACTCCCCTGCTCGAAAGGAGTGCCACAAGGAACCGGCGATTGATCTCGTTATCATCCGCAATCAGCACGCGAGGCTGCCCGGTCAGCTTGAGGTGGTCTTCCCGCCCCGTCGCCGGCGCCGGTAACGTCCTGCCTCCCGTGGCGGGCCTGTCACATGCCTCTCCCAGTGCGTCAACAAGTGCAGACTCACGCAGCGGCTTTTTCAGGATAGCGGTTGCCCGATTGCGCAACTGGTCCGCGGCAATCGGACCGGCGCTGTCTTCCAGCAGGATTACCGGCAAGGCGATGCCCTGCCCCTCATCCTCCAGCCCGGCCATCAACCTCTCGAGCACGTCGTCACCATAGGCGGTGTCCAGCACGGCAGCGGAATAGGGTTGATGTCGGGAGGCGGCAGCGCAGACCCCGGCAAGCGCGTCATCCACCTCACTGAATGCCTGCGCCGCCGCCCCCGAGCCGGCAAGCTGATCAACCAGTGCGGGCATGAGGGCATCATCGGGCGAGAAAACCATTATCCGCAAACCCCGGAGCACACCACCCGGGGCAGATTCTGCAGCCTCTGCGGCCGCCTGCTTCATTGGCACGGCAAACCAGAACCTGGAGCCCTGACCCGGTGCACTTTGAAGGCCGATCTCGCCGCCCATGAGTTCCACCAGTCTCTTCGATATTGACAGGCCGAGGCCTGTGCCCCGATAGACCTTGGCGGTTCCGCTGTCGGCCTGGGTGAAGATATCAAACACGCTGCGCTGCTCGGCTTCCGGTATACCGATGCCTGTATCGGTCACCGCGATGCCTACACTCAGATTATCTCCATGAGCCGGCCTGACTGTGCAATCGATGCGTATCTCACCCTCGTGGGTAAACTTCACTGCATTGCTGACCAGGTTGGTAAGAACCTGCTTTATCCGCCCGGGATCTCCGGTCAGGTGTGGCGGCATGTCTGCAGATACCGAATAAGTCAGCTCCAGCCCCTTCTTGCGGGCCCGTGGCGCAAGCAGCACCAGGACATCTTCCAGCACCTCCCGCAAATCGAAGTCAACCTGCACGATTCCCAGTTTCCCCGCCTCTATCTTCGACATATCCAGGATGTCATCGATAATCCTCAGCAGCGATTTGGCGGAAGTATCGATTGTGCGCAGATAGTCAAGCTGGCCGGCATCGAGCCGTGTTTTTTCGAGCAGTTGCAGAAATCCTGTGATGCCTGTCATTGGTGAACGTATTTCATGGCTCATGTTCGCCAGGAACAGCGATTTTGTCCTGCTGGCCGCCTCGGCCTGTTTGCGCGCCTCCTCCAGCTTCAGGTTCTGGTCCTCGACAACCTGTATCGCATCCCGGTAGTTGCGGGTTGCCTCGTGCACCCGCTGCTCCAGCTCTTCCTGGTTCAGCTTGAGGGTCTGCGCCATGGCACTGATGCCTTTTGACAGCTGTTCGAGTTCGTCACGGGTCTTCACCTCGGGATCTATCTCGAAGTTGCCGGCCTCGACATCACGGACCGCCTCGGTAAGCGACATGATGGGCCGGGTAACGCTGCGACCGAGAGCGTATGCCAGCAAACCGCTGACAAACAGTCCCGCAATGGCCAGCAATAACGAGTTCCTGATGAGCTCACTCCGGGCTGACCGCATGCCGGACGTGTCCATCCTGACGGTCACATACCCGATCACCCTGTCCGCGGTGATGTCGTCTGCCTGCCGCCCGGTCATTGATACCAGTTGTCTGTCAATGTATTCATCCACAACCCACTCGGTCTGCAATACCGGGGCGCGAAACTCGCGCAATACCCCGTTATCCGCTCCTGCAGCAGCGGCCTTCTTGTGCCCTGCCCCTGTGTCTGCCCGTGGCCTTTGCGCGCTGACAAGCACCTCTCCGTTCCGGTCGGTGACGACCACCGAGCGAACATCGACCTGATCGAGCGTCGATTCAGCCAGCGGACGCAGGATATCGGCACTGCCGGAAACAATGCCATACTCAACCGCCGGCGCCAGTTGCCGGACAATACTGTTACCCCGGTTATCCAGCGATTGCTCCATGCTTTCGATCTGGATGACAGTAAAGTAGCCAACCAGCGACAGGGCCAGCACCGCTATTGGCAACAGCGATATCAGCAAAACCTTCTGTCGAATACCCCAGGCGCTCACTGTTCCACCCCCGACGAGGTCTCCGGTTGTTTACCGAATCCCTCCAGCTTTTCCAGAGACAGATCAAGCGACCGGGCAACCCTGCTGTTATAGGCAACGGAGAAATACCTGGGGAACTGGGGTGTCGGCAGCCCGGCATCGCCATCAGTGGCATACGCGAGGATCTCTTCGGCAAGCTGTACTCCAATATGTCCGGGTGTTGAGTAGACCGCGGCAACACAACCGGCCTTGGCATAGGACTCGGACACCCCGAATACCGGCACCCTGTGCCTGTAGGCCGTCAGCAGGACATTGCGCACATTGGCGCGATTGAAGACAAGCAGATCAACAATCGCAAGCATCGCATCACTTCGACGCAGCAAACGATCGAGCAGCGGCACCACACGGTCCTCTTCACGGACACTCTCCACTTCCAGTTGTATGGCACTGTCCAGCGCGACCTGTTGCAGCTCCGCCTGATATGGCAGGGTTGAATCACTTAACAGAACGCCGACATGTTTCGCCCCCGGGACGACACGCCGAACCAGTTCGAATCGACGCTCCATCGGCTGATCGAGAAAGATTGCTGAAAACGCGGAATTCGTCACACGCCCGGCGTGGATCTGCTCGTAAGCGAGCCTCGGTATCATTACGCTCAGCAACGGCACCGCGGAATCGACGGTAGCCGCCTCGCGGGTTGCCCTGGTACCCACGGCAACCAGCAGATCCTGGCCGGACAGGGGGCCTTGCAATGCGGAACGGAACTGGCTGACATCCAGGATGCCAAGCCGGATGCCGGGGCCATTGCCATTGCGCTTGTCCAGCTGTTCCCTGGCAGCTGTAACAAGCGCCATGTGGGTGGCACTCGCCTCGTCGACCACAACCGTCACTTCCAGTGAGTCCGAGGCACATGCAATGCCACCAGGCAGAAGCATCAGCGCTCCTGCCACCATTGTTCTGGTCAGGCGGTACAGCTCCATAGATGACGTGTCAGCTCATTGAACAGTTTATAATCCCTGCCGTTTTGTGACTGCAGGAAATCGCTGGAATGCAACAGCAGACATAACCGTTTTCGCCCCCTTCCCCGGAGCGGACCAGCCACGGATCTGAACAGCGGTTGCCCTGGAGAACGCCTGTTTGTCCGGGCGCCATGCCGCCTTCCTCTCATGACAAGCGATAGCGATAGACGAGAAAGTGAGGCAGGGGTGACAAACAGGGCACCTGACAGGCGTCATGCCCGGCGCAGGGCCATAGTGTCTCGATGTGACCCGGCGGGGTATTGGGCGGGCCATTGTGTTTTCCTGTCTGTTCCCAATCTAGACACCGCGGCTTCAATTGTCAAAAACGCGAAACGCCGATATTTTCGCCGAGCCACAACCCGCTAGAAATTCAGTCGCAGGGTGGCGTATGCGCGGTGATCAAAGATGTTCTCCTGTCTGAACTCGACATAATCACCGCCCCAGTTCTGGTACGTAACATCAAACTGGCCCTGCGTCTCGCCGATCGAGAAATCCGTAGACAGCGTAACATCGAGCCTGTCATAGTCGTCGACGAAGTCCCCGCTGCCCAGCCAGTCCATCTCGCCGACCCGCGAATAGGCCGCACTGGCCTGCAGATATTCGGTCAGCCGGTAGATCAGCATCAGGCTGGATGTATGATCAGGCACGCTTTCCTCGAGTTTTTTCGCGGAGCTGGCACTCGGGTCGCTTGCCGAGGCGTCCATTACCGCATGGCTCAACATAAGTCTCGTCCTGCGGTTGGGCGAATACTCGACTTCTATCTCGCCACCCTTGAGGTCAACCGATGCGGTGTTCTTGAAATTCTGGGTTACCTGGTTCCAGTCATCGAGCGGCTTGCCGTTGATCGTGGAAACAAAGGGAGAGGTAATAAGATCATCCAGGTCATCCTTGTAGACACGGATATTCCAGGACAGGCCCCATTGAGGTATTTCACCAAGGTAGCCGATCTCGAACGAGGTAATCGTTTCGGCGTCCAGCCCGCCCTCGGATGTCCATATGTTGTCAACCAGCACCCCGTCGTAGCTGGTGGTCAGGTCTGCCTGCTCTTCCAGGATGCGTGGACTGCGAACGGCCCTTGAAACTGCCGCGCGCAGGCTGTGCTGCGGTGTCAGGCGATAGTTGACCGACAGGCGCGGCGAGAGGTCCGTGCCATTGATGTCATTATGTTCCAGGGTACCGCCGGCATTGATCGTGAGGTCCGGCCTGATACGCCAGGCCGCCTCGCCGAAAAGGCGGTATACCTCGTTGTTTATCCAGCCCGACTTGTTGAAATAGCCTTCCGACCTGACGCGGTCCAGCCGGGCGCCGGCGCCCCAGACGATACGCCAGTCGCCGGCAGGACTGAAGGTATGCTGCAATTCCAGGTCATAGCGGTCATCTTCCACGTCGTAGTCCACGGGGACACGGATAACCCCGAGATCCTTGAACCAGGAGAAGTCCAGCGGCGGGGTGCGAAAATTATTCTTCGCTTCCCAGTAGTTATGGTAGAAGTGAACCGAAAGCTCCTCATCACCGGCCAATGCACGCCGCCAGCGCAATTGCTGATAATGGGTGGTGGAGTCTCTGTCATGGGGCGGCTCGATCTCGCCCGGCTCTCCCAGGTCCCACTCACCTGAATTGAATCCGAGTTGCAAATCCAGGGTATCGCGCGCCCCGAAACGCAGGTCTCCTCGGAACGTCGCCTGCGCCACCTCCCGGCCGTCGTTCCGGTTATCGAAACCGTCATCCTCGTCGTAACGCAGCGTCACCCGGAAATCCTGTTCCCCGTGGCTCCAGCCATGGCGCGCAACCCCGTCCCTGATTTCGTCGCTGCCGGCTCGCAGGCTGAGCAAGGTACCTTCTGCCTGGGCGGCATGCTGGGTAATGATGCTGATGGTGCCGAGAAAGGAGTTCGCACCGTAGGACGCCGAATTCGGGCTGCGAATCACCTCAATCCGCTCGATGTCCTCGATCGCCAGCGGCTGGTCGATCCAGAACACACCGCCAAAAAACGGGCTGTAGATGGAGCGCCCGTCAACCAGCACCTGCATTCTGCGTGAACCCTGGTCGCTCAGACCGTGGTAGGTGACCACTGGCCGGTGGCCGTACTGATAGCCCACCTGCATGCCGGGCACAAGGCGAAACAGGTCTGCAACATCCCGGGCACCCGAGGCCCGTATCATTTCCCGGTCGATGACAGTGACCGCCGACGGGACCTCCCACTCTGGCTGTTCGAGCCGGGTCGCCGACAACACAACGGGGACCTCACCCAGGAATTCATCTTCTGACAGCAACTGGTCCGCCGGGTCGGCGAAAACGGGGGCAACGGCCGCGAACACCAATGCCGTCAGGAAATGACGCTTTGCCCCGCCCCGCAACGGGCCTGGATACCTGTAATCGGGTCCGGGGAATACATTCGAGCAGCGCTCAACACCGAATTTCAATAAATTCCTTTTCACCCTGCGCCTGCGTCGCGGACATATAAGACAAGTCGTTCATTATGCTGGGGGCTGTGAGCCTGTCAAATTACTTTGTACAAAGCCATGGTTTTTGCACCCAGGTGCAACGCGCAAATACAACTATCGATCAGCGGCTGTGTAGAATCTGGCTGTGCGCCAGATGAAAATCGTCCTTCATCTGTGTCCACCTCTACACCTGCTCGACAACCGGACACCATGAGGGGTTTCCATGGATGAGATAAATCGCTCCCGAACACGCATCCTGCTTGTGGATGATGACCCGATCGTGCTGAATACACTTGCGAAAGGCCTGACCGAGATCGGCTATTGCGTCGAAACGGCTGAGAATGGCCAAAAGGCACTGGATCACTACCGGAAAGGCAGGCCTGACCTGGTCATTCTGGACTATCGGATGCCGGACATGACTGGCGTGGAGGTCGCCCGCATCATGCTGCAGGAATCCTACCGACCGATACTCATACTCTCTGCAAACAGCGAGGTCTCAGCGGTAAAAGGCGCGATCGGGCTGGGGATTGTGGGCTACCTTGTTAAACCGGTCAATGCCACTCAATTGTCCCCCAGCATCGACACGGCGCTGGTACGATTCGCCGAAGTCAGCGCACTGATCAAGCAGGGCACCAACCTGCAGGAAGGCGTGGAGAAAAACCGGCTCATCAGCACCGCCACCGGGATTGTCATGGAGCGCATGCGGCTGGCCGACGATGCCGCCTTCGAGCATCTGCGACGGCTTGCCCGTGATCAGCGCCGCCCTTTGCGGGAGATTGCGTTCGAACTGGTCGATGCAGTTTCCACGGCCAATCGCATGCTCGGCACCAGCAGAAAGTAAGTCGTCAGGCTTGTTGATAATGTCCCCGGGCAACTGGTCGGCCAACCTTGACAAGCAGATAAGCGGTTGCTAATTTTCGCTTATAGTCAGAGCCCCTGTAACACGGCCCTGCTTGTTGTGTTTCCAACAGGCGCCCCGACCCCGCGCCACGGAAACAAGCCCGCCTCATTGGCGGCATACTGCCTCACCACGGGCCACATCCGCCCGGCAATACTGCAGAATTTTGCAGGCATTCCAGCACGGGCATCGGCAGGATATCCGCTGACAGACCCGAGATGACCGGACCCTGAACCTGTCCGGATTTCCCAGGACCACCCAACACCAGCCTGTGGCATGAACCATGGTCTGTCACGGGTGATGATTGTTTGGCCCCGTACACTCGGCAGTTAGCCAGCCCTGTGGCGTTAGCAAGGAGGAAAAGCCCATGAAACATTCCGCCATACTGTTTGTGTTACTTCTGATTTCCTCTGCTGTCATGGCAAAACACGACAGTGATCACCCCCTGACACCCGATGACTGGAAGGAAGTCATGGAGAAAGTACTGCTCCTCGAAAATACCGGCCTCCTGCCGACCCTGCTCCCCGTTATCATGAAAAACCAGGACACACTCCAGCTAACAGATGAACAGATAAGCGCGTTTCGTGACTGGCGGAAACACAACTACACAAACGTCGTAAACATCATGAACGAGATTGTCGAACGGAAGTTCCAGTTCCGTATTGAGGCACTAACGCCGGATACACCGGACAGCCGGCTTTACACCATGCAGTCGGAAATTCACGAATTGCAGCGAGAGTTACTGAAAATAAAGCTGTCCTGCCGCAACCTTGTCATGACAACATTTACAGACGAGCAGTGGAGCAACTTTGCATTCGTCGTCTCGGACAATCCCAAGCTCGCCAGCCTCCTGTCGCATGTCAATTACAAAACCGCCACAAACATGCAGTAATGAACAGGAACCACCGGCAAGGCAGCGCCCCGGAACCGGGGACAGTCCGGGGACAGAATTGAAATTCTGTCCCCAGGCAGGGTTTTGGTAGGAGCGGCTTCAGCCGCGATGGGCCCGGTATTACAATGTGAACCAACCACGAATGCACAGGGATCAGCTGGCATCCACCCTAACCCACGAGGCTCCACCCGGGGACAGAATTTAAATTCTGTCCCCTTTATGTCCCCTTGTTCCCCTTGCAGTGTCGCAGCCGCGATACGGGGCAGGCCTCAAGGGCCGGTACGGTCCTTCTCCAGCGAGGCGACCACATCCCG
>Ga0209536_100009613_pt1 | contig 14371 bp, 10 predicted proteins | sample DeeMarSeWOR28_12_FD_187461 | JGI IMG/M metagenome (GOLD analysis project Ga0209536, IMG submission 187461) | Marine sediment microbial communities from White Oak River estuary, North Carolina - WOR-2-8_12 (SPAdes) (version 2) | ecosystem: Environmental > Aquatic > Marine > Intertidal zone >...
GGGTCGAGATCGGACTGGGGTTCGCGGCGGCCGACCGGCGTGGCAGCCAGGTGCCGCACGTCGATCTGCCCGCCGACGGTGGTCTGGTCGTGTGGCAGGTGCCCTTCCAACGCGCGTACAGCGGCATTTTCCATCAGCGCGACCAACGCCGGGGTGGCGTAGACTGCAATTGAGCCGCTGCCCAGATGCGCTGCGGTCTCGGTCTCAGTGACGGTGGTCTCGATTTCGGCGCTCAGGCCGGGTTGTATGGAGTTTTCAGGTTGTGTCGTGTTTCCCATAACGAATGCCCGATCTTATTTTCCCGTTTTCTTTTTGCGTCGTTTTCCAAGCCCGGGCAAATCTTTTATCTTATCAAGTAAGCTGATTAAATCCATCTTCTCCTCATAATCGTCCAGCCTCGGGTCATCGGGGTAGCCTTGCTGCCACATCTCATACCAGGAAAGGGCGCCTTCGGGTTTATCATCATCAATCATGAAATCGATCTGACACATACAGAGAGCGCTGAATTCGGTTACATGCAATTCTTGCTTGGCCATCATTTTTTCGATGTACATTCGGGCTGTTTCAAGGTCATCCCTGGTCATAGCGCGGCGGGCAGAAATGATCCAGCCAAAGAAATAATCGGGGAATTTTTCTGGGATGCTGTCGGCCAGGGCCTCCGATTCTTCCTGTTTGCCCTGCATACTGAGCGCAAGTGCCAAATTGTTTATCAGACTGGGATCATTCGGCTGCATCTGTATCGCCTTGCGGAGGTGGGTTTCAGCCTGTTCGCCTTCATAGGCATGTAATGCGTGAATCGCTTTCTCCATCAGCTTCTGCACAGCAGGTTTTAGAACCGGTTTCTCCGGTGGATCGTAACTGATCTGGAACCCCATCATCATCAAAGGATGCAGTTCGCCTTCGCGCCACATTTCAACTGTGCTGCCGGACTTAAAGACCCCATGCTTGGACAGGATTTGCGCTGCTTCTAAGCGCAAGCCGTCAGGGCCTTCCTGCCCTAGAGCAAATTCCTTTATGCTGACAAGCAGAGCCGGGTGTGCAGACATATCTGCCAGTTTTATTGCTAAGTCCCTTGCAAGGGCATCCCCATCTTTCAATGCTGCAGGGACAAAATGAATTACTTCTGGATGCTGATCCATATAGTCGCAGATTTGTTTTTGGAAGGCTTGATCGGTTTTCTGACGGGTCGCGCGCTCAGTAGTAGATGACAATTTGTTGATTGTCCCGTGTGGCAACCATGCCTCCAGGGAAAATGTTTGGGGACATAGCCGTAAGTGCAAGGGCTTTTTCAGTTCATCCAGGTTTGCGCTAACTAGCTCAAAGTATGGCGCAAGCTTCAGCGCTTTTTGCCAGTGTTTGCGCGCCTGCGTTGTTTGTCCGTTTCGATAAGCAGCCACGGCACACTGGTGATAGACCGTTGCTGTTAGCGAATTTGTTTCCCCAGATTGTTTTGCCTGCTCCAATAGTGCCAGCACGCCTGCATCATCCCCAATAAAGCTGAGCGCTTCGGCTTTCTTTACCCATACATCGGCTGCATTAGCTTGAGACTCTTTCAGCTTTTTTGCAAAGGCAAGTGCTTCATTTTCATTCCCCAGCATAAAATGGTAACGAGTCAGGTTTGATAATGCGTGAACGTTATCAGGCTCGATTGACAGTACTTTGTGTGCCATCTCGAGGGCGGCTGACAGGTCCCCATCCAACCAATATACCTGGCTGAGATTGTTGAAGGGTGGCACAAAATCCGGTTTTTGGTCGATGAGCTGCTTTGCCAGTTGCTTGCAGCGTTTCAACTCTCCAATTTCCATCAGAATTTGCAGTTCTTCGTGTTTGGCGGCGAATTCAAACCCGTTCTCAATTGAAAGCCCAAGTTGGCTGAGAATATTAGCAAGCCCGGTTTCCAATTTTACAACTGTTTCCTGTACTTCCGTGGCGCGTTCATGATTCGACCACTTTTTCAAGAATTGCTGAAAGGTTTGCAAAGCGAGCGCTAAACGCCCGTTGCTAAGGTACCCGCCTGCCAATCCCAGTTTGACTTCTGCCCGGTTGGGTGTCAGATCGTGCAGCCGACGCATGGCATGTAGATAGCCATGCTGATTCTGCATGTCTATGTGGGCATTTGCCATCAACCCCAGCACATCTGGGTTGCGAGGGTGTTTTTTATCCAGTTCGCGCAACAATTCCAATGCTTCTTGGGGGTGCTGGCGCTCGAGCAGGATTTCTGCCTCTTCCAATCCTTGACGAAGACGACGTGGTAAGTTGATCGGGGTTACACGAGTTGGATAAGTTTTTTTAGGCATCGTATCTCTGTATTCAAATTTTATGCTCTTGATGGGAACGATTTTGAACTATGCTCATAGCTCAACCCTGCATCCCAACCCCGGTGATTCGCTGGCGATCAGCCAGCCGTTGTCAAATTGGAAGCCGGGCACGGTCGGGTCGTTTTCCAGGTCGAAGTGGCCGTCCAGGTCGCCGTAGCGGACGTTGGGGCTGCTCAAGGCCAGTGCCAGCCCGGCGGCGATCAGCAGGGCCGGTTCGTTCATGCAGCCGACCATGGTGGAGAGATGCCCCGCGCGGGCGATGGTGTCGATTTGGCGGGCGCAGTCCAAACCGCCGCAGGATGCGAGCTTGGTGCTAACCCCATCCGCAGCGCGTTTGTTGACGATCTCCAATGCGGAGCCTGGCCCTTGCAGACTCTCATCTGCCAGGATGGGAATCGGGCTATTTTCAGTTACCTGGCGCAAGGCAGGCAAATCATCGGCAGGGGTGGGTTGCTCCAGGAATTCGAGTTTGCCGTCCAGGGCGCGCGCCACGTCCAATGCGGACTGGACATCGTAGCCCTGGTCTGCATCCAGGCGCAGGGTCAATTTAGGGAGCGCGCGTTTGACAGCTTTCACACGGCGGACATCCTGCTCCGGGTCGAGTCCGCCCTTGAGCTTGAGGATGCGGAACCCATCCCGGGCACGTTTCTCGGCCATTTCAACGGTGGCAGGCACATCATCGAGTCCGAGCGTGATCGAGGTCTGGATGCGGTCACGGTAGCCGCCTAGTATCTTGTAGAGCGGCAGGTTGGCCCATAGTCCAAGCAGGTCATACAGCAGCACATCGAAGGCGCATTGCACGGAGGGGAACCCGCCCGTCAACCCGGACAGTTCAGCCAGGGCATATTGTGTGTTCATGGGATTTAGGTCGAGCAGCCGGTCGGCGCAATCCTGGCAAACCTGCGTGGCCTGCTCCACCGTTGGGCCGCTGAAAGGATCCAGCACAGCGCAGCCCCAGGCGTACCCGTAATCGCGCACCAGTTCGGCGCGCAGGAAGACTACGTTGATCTGCGCGACTGGATCCAGGTGCGCCGCAGACCGGAATGGCTCGCGCAGGTGCAATTGGGTTGGAGTAACTTCAACGCGTGAAATTTGCATGTTGTTTCTCCTTTCGCTCTTCTCAATATTGCTATTTTACTATCAACCCTGTATGCCTTGATAAAAAATAGCCCCTAAAAAATCGGGGCTATGGCTGAATTGTCGGGTTCCCCTATGGCAGGTATGGTGTATTCTCTGCAAAGTATTCGTGGCTATCTGCGTTATGCACAGCCTCATCCGGGTTGGTGATGGCGAGGTCCATTGCCCCGGTTTGGCCGTAGACATAATCATCTGTTGCCGCGACCACATCGAAATGGCTCATTTCGTGGATGAGTGTGCCGGCCTGGGAGTCTGTCCCTGCGAGAGGGGCTTGCCAGAAGACCTTGCACAGGTAAATCTTGTAGGGATCGTTGGGATACACGTAGGCGTAATAGGGCTGTTTGCACTTGCAGTTGAACGTGACGCCCGCATTATCCATAGCATCTGAAATAGCGGTGAAGTTTGTCGTAACCGTGCTGTAGCGTCCCGGATCATAGACGCCGAACCAGGTTGTGTAACGAAGCCCGGTTGTACCGGCGAGCAGGTAATCTTCCGAGTTGGCTGCATAGGTGCTGGCCTGCGTGCGGGCGTCGAGCAATATGGCTTGCTGTGCATCTGTGCAGCTGACAAATGCGCTCTCACCCGGTTCCGGATCGGGAGGCGGAGGCGGTTTTTTGCGTCCGGTAACCTTTGCGCTGACTGCTTCCGAGCGCAGGTTGTCCTTGAGCTTGAAGGCGTTGCCTTTCTCGCTGTACAAATTGAAGGAGGAAACATCGTACACGATCTTGTACTGGCCTGAAACGGACAAGTCATAATAATCGCCCAAGTTGACCGTCTGCACCAGGCTTTCCCCTGATTTCAAGGTGATGAAATCTTTGCCGGTTATAGGAGGACGTTTGTAGACCGGGCCAATGTACCCCACCTTTTGACCGTCCCGTGTGACGGCGAAAAGCGCTTCTTCCACGCCATTGGCTGGTGTGAACCACTTCAGGATTCGCACGCTGTGGCGGGTTGGGTTGAAGATGGTGACTGTGACCAGCACATCTTCATCAGAAGCAAAATCGCTTTGCATGATACTCAAGCTGACTACAGGGCCGCCTTTGGAAGCGGCGCTGGCAACTGAAGTGACCAGCAAAGCGATGAGCGCTGCGAGCAGCAGTGCCACACTCCAGAACTTGGGATGTTTCATTTCACAACTCCTTTTTTTGAGATGAATCCATATTAGCAAATTGATATGTCATAGTCAAGAAGGAATTTTTAAGCTCATAAACCAGGATATTGCCATCTTACCCGCCCGCGATCTTGACTTTATAACCCATCTTCTCAAGTGCCGTAGCAATCTTCTCTCGGTGCTCGCCCTGGATTTCGATAACATCATCTTTAACCGTTCCGCCGCTGCTGCAAACGGCTTTGAGTTTCTTTGCAAGTGCTTTCATGTCTGCTGGGGAGAGCGTCAGGTTCTTGACCAATGTGACGGCTTTGCCGCCGCGTCGCTTTGACTCACGGTGCAGGTAGGCGGTTTGCTGTTGGGGTGGCAGGGACTTTGTTGGGGCAGGCTTGCGCCCCTGTTTTCGCAGGTCTCCATCTTCGGACGACCAGACGGTACGGGCTTCATTTTTGGGCATATTTGGAGGATACAAGAAAAGCGGGGAGATGACAAGACCTGTTTTGGGCAATCGATTAAATCTTTGATTGGTGGTCTATAATAAACAAATTGAGCGATTTTGTTTTGTTTCACTTGAAAAAAAAGGAGAAGTAAATGCGTAAATCAACTATGGTCGGCATGTTGTTAGTTGTTTTTATCTTTATGATGGGCCTCGTAGGTTGTGGCGGCCCGGATGAGGAAACAGATGTCATTGCTCCGGATGAAATAGAAACCGTAAATGAGCATGCAACTTTACTGGAGTCTGCGCTTGCGGATTTCTATGCCTATCGGACCGAGCAAGGCCTGGCAACGGTCGAAAGTATCTTGAAAGACGAGCCAGATCATACAATGGCATTGGCTTTGCGGGCGGCTTTTAATATGCAGCGCGATGATGGAGAAGCCGGGTTCGCAGATGCGAATCGCGCTCTTGAGATCGATCCCGACCTGGCTTTTGCGCACGCTGTCCATTCCTGGTATTACGAAGCCTTTCAAGGGGATCTGGATTTCGCGCAAACCGAAGTGGATCAGGCAATTGCTCTTGATCCTGAATTAGCTTTCACATACGATGTTCTTGGCAACCTGAAACTCTACGAAGGGGAATACGAGGAAGCTATTGATGATTACAAACAAGCCACAGCGTTGGAGCCTGAATACCTGGCAGCGCACACCGATATGGGCTGGGTTTATATGGAATTGGGTGAACTTGAAGCAGCCCTGGAAGCCTTCAACCGGGCAATTGAAATCAACCCCGATATAGATTACGTGTATTCCGGTCGAGGGGATGCCTACTTATATAACGATAACTACGAAGCCGCGATGGAAGATTACACACGCGCAATTGAACTCAGTGATGAAAACCCCGAGTACTATCTTTATCGGGGCTACGCTTATTTATATATCGAAGATTATGATTTAGGCCTTGCAGATTTTACACGCGCGATTGAACTTGGTTTTGAAGATGCAGATGTGTATCTTGACCGGGCCTGGATCCATTCGCAAACGGGGGATAACCCTGCCGCGATTGCGGATTATGAAAGCGTCATCGCACTGGATCCGGAATATACGAGCGCTTACAACGGTGCTGCGTATTTGATCGCTATCATAGATGGCGATTTGGACAAAGCGCTGGATTATATCAATACGGCGCTAACGCTCGAGCCGGGGGACGAGAACTTTCTCGACACCCAGGCATTTATTTATTACAAAATGGGAGCTTATGAGAACGCGTTGCAAATTTTCTCCGCCTTGATCGAAAACGAGTACACATATGCGTATTACGGACGTGGGTTAGTCTACGAAGCCTTAGGAGAGACAGAAAACGCGGTTAGCGATTTACAAGCATTCCTGGATGAATACCCAGATGAAATCCAAAGTGAGGATGCCCGCCAACATCTAGAGAGTCTTGGGGAATAGGCTCTGAAATCGAAGGCAAAGCGCTGAAAGAGACACAGCCCATCAAATGGATGGGCTGTGTGTTTCGTGGGCGCTGAGGGGTAAAATGCTTTCGGATAGTTTATTTCTGCGAAAGGTAATGTTCGGCCATGGCGGTGTAGCGGGCAGCGTCTGCATCGAGGCCAAACTGGATGCTGTCGCCATAGTGGAAAGCCATCGCGGTGTACCGGGCGGCATCTGCATCGAGGTTTCGTTGAATGCGGGCTGTTTCCATATCATTGTAGTGTTTCGCCATAGCGGTATAGCGAGCGGCGTCCGCTTCAAGCCCCTGTTGGACGCTATCGACCTCGGCAGTATAGAATGCGGCCATCGCAGTGTAGCGGGCTGCATCTGCATCGAGGCTTCGCTGAATGCGGGCTGCTTCCAATTCGGTGTAGTACTTCGCCATAGCAGTATAGCGGGCGGCATCGGCTTCCAGACCCTGTTGGATGCTTTCGGCCTCGGCGGTATAGAACGCGGCCATCGCAGTGTAACGGGCGGCGTCCGCTTCAAGCCCGGCCTGGATGCTGGATCCGCTGGCAGGTACGGAAGCAGGTGAAAGGGTGATTGGAAGCGGGGAGATCAGCAGGTAGCTTAGTGCCAGTCCGGCAGTCAGGACGAGCAGAGCAATTGGGAATCCCCTTGTCCATCTTTCATTTGCACGAGTTGTGGTTGACATTTCTACCTCCTATTTGTAGAAAAGAATTGACCATTTATGTGCTCAGTATAGAAAATCAGGGTGGTGTAAACGTGGCGCAAACGTGGATGATTCGTGGCGCTTGGAATCCACCTTCCATTCGTGTACAATATTTATGACGCGGAGTTGCCCCTGGAAATTCGGGAGGAGGACGATGGCACACCTGTCACTATCCCTGTTGGGCACCTTCCAGGTTACGCTGGATGGGCAGCCTGTCACAGGATTCAAATCGAACAAAGTTCGGGCGCTGTTGGCCTATCTGGCTGTCGAAGCAGATAAGCCGCATCGCCGCGAAACACTGGCCGGTTTGCTCTGGCCCGATTGGCCGGACCGGGATGCCTTGAGCAACCTGCGCTACGCGCTTTCAGACCTGCGTGGCGCAATTGGCGACCGCACGGCAGAGCCCCCATTTCTCTTGATCTCCCGAGATAGCATACAATTCAATCTGGTCAGCGATTACAGGCTTGACAGTGCAGAATTCGCCAAAGGCGCAGAAGTCGATAGAAATCACCCCGCGTTTTACCCCCAATTGGAAGAAATAATCGACCTGTACCAGAGCAGTTTTTTGGAGGGATTCTCGCTTGAGGACAGTTCCGCCTTCGAGGAATGGACGCTTCTGACTCGCGAACGGCTTGCCCGGCAGGCTACATCCGTTTTGCACGCCCTGGCAGAATCCTGTGAGCAGCGCGGGGAGTATAAGAAGGCGCAGTCCTTTGCCTGGCGGCAACTCGAACTGGAGCCCTGGGACGAAACGGCACACCAGCAGTTGATGCGCGCGCTGGCGCTTGGGGGGCAACGTAGCGCGGCCCTGGCGCAATATGAAACGTGCAAAGGATTGCTGGCTAATGAGTTGGGTGTCGAACCGTCATCTGAAACAACGATGCTCTATGAGCGTATCCGTGATGGAAAATTGAGAGCGGATCATGTATCCCAATCTATCAAAGATGAAAGCATACTCAAGCCGCCTGCATTTTTGGAGGAAAAAACATCCAGTGTCGAAACCCCTGTCTTCGTAGCGCGCACACGAGAATTATCCAAACTCGATGAGCACCTGTCCGCTGCAATTTCAGGGAAAGGGGGGGTAATTTTCATTGCAGGGGAGGCAGGCAGTGGCAAGACAGCATTGCTACAGGAATCCACACGCCGTGCTCAAGAAGCTTATCCTGATTTACTTGTTGCTATGGGAAATTGCAACGCCTATACAGGCATCGGTGATCCATATCTGCCTTTCCGCGAGATCCTGGAGTTTCTAACGGGGGACATAGAATCGCGATGGGCAGCCGGCGCAATTACCAGAGAACATGCATTGCGGCTTTGGGAGAACGTGCCGATTGCTGCACAAGCGCTTGTGGAAGTCGGACCCGACTTGATCGACACATTCATTCAGCGTGCTGCATTGACGGGGCGTGCCCGTTCAAGCGTTTCTGAAAAACAAGGATGGTTGAATCGACTTGATGCGTTTCTGGATCGAAAACCTGTTACAGCTCTTAGTATCGGTGCGTTGCAGCAGGTCAATCTGTATGAACAGTACGTCAGGGTTTTACATTTTTTAGAGAAAAAGAACCCTATGCTCCTGGTGATTGATGATTTGCAATGGGTAGATACAGGGTCAATTAACTTGCTTTTCCACCTTGGGCGTCGTCTTTCAGGGAGTCGAATATTGATTCTAGGTGCATACCGGTCAGAAGAGGTTGCCCTGGGTAGGGAAGGGGGGCGTCATCCGTTGGAGCCATTGGTCAACGAGTTCAGGAGAAGTTTTGGCGAAGTCCTCCTGAATCTTGGGCAGGGCCTCGGTCAAGATGAGAGCCGGGAGTTCGTCAATGAGGTTCTGGACAAGGAACCGAATCGGCTGGACGAGTCTTTCCGAGAGATGTTGCATCGACAAACACAGGGGCACCCACTTTTCACGATCGAGTTATTGCGCGGATTGCAGGAGCGAGGAGATATTCTCAAAGATTCCGAAGGGTGTTGGGTTGTTGGGCCATCACTGGATTGGGATACCTTGCCGGTACGCGTTGAGGCAGCAATACAGGAACGCATCAGTCGGTTGCCTGAAGCCACGCAAAGAACATTAGAGGTGGCTAGCGTAGAAGGGGAGTTTTTCACTGCTGAAGTAGTTTCTCGTGTGAGAGAAATATCTGAAGTGGAGATATTGGAATGCCTGAGCGGGGAATTAAATCGAAAGCATCGCTTAATCCGGGCGCAAAGTGTTCAACGTGTGAAGAATCGCCTTGTTTCCCGTTACCAGTTCCGACACATTCTCTCTCAGAAATATTTATATGCCAACATGGATAAAGTTGTGCGGGTGCACTTGCATGAACAGATTGGCTCAGCCTTGGAAGAATTGTATGATGGAGAGAGCGATGTTGCGACAGTGGTTGCCGTGCAACTGGCGCTGCATTTTCAGGAAGCTCGCATTGTTGATAAGGCAATAAAATATTTGTACCTGGCAGGGAATAATGCCATAAATATGTCTGCATATCAGGAAGGTGTCATTCATCTTACACGGGGTATTGAACTGTTGGAGAATTTCCCGCCTTCTGAATCCCGTGATGAGAAAGAGCTTGAATTTCGCATTGCGCTTGCAATTGGATGGCAGGGCTCGGCGGGGGGGCAATTGCCAAAGGTTAGAAACGCGTATCTGCGGGCACGTGAACTATGTCAAAAGCTAAATAAGCAGGCTGAATTAGCTCAAGTGATAGGTGGATTGACGATTTTTTATTATGTTCATGCCGAACATCATAAAGCAATGGAACTGGCCTTCGAAGCTCTGGATTTAGCGCAATCTATTGATGATAAATATCTAGTTCTTTTGTGTCGCTGGTATCTTGGTTTCATTAACTTTTGTCTTGGAGAGTTCCCAAAATCATTAGAGTATTTGAAGCAAGTGGCTGAATTTTATGACCACAGACAGCATCATCAGATTCTTGTGCAAATGCGCGGTTCGGATCCCGGATTAGGTGCTATGGCATATGAAGCCTGTTGCCTGTGGTGCCTTGGGTATCCGGATCAAGCCCAAGAGAAAAAGCAAGAAGTTCTGGCGTTGAGCCATGAATTTTCACATCCATTTACCCATGCGGATGTGCTCTGTTTTGCTGGCTGCCTGCTTAGCTCCATGCGGCAGGATGCAAACAATTTAGACCTTGAAACCAAAGAACTGATTCAATTATCACGAGGTGCAAGTTTGGCCGGTTGGATGGCAACCGGGGAACGCTATCTAGGCGAGACGCTTGTCTTGCAAGGGAAAATCACAGAGGGTATCGTGCAACTTAATAAAGGTTTCGAAACCTTACGCGAAGAGGGAATAGGCTTGTATTTATCTGGCACATTTGCTACGCTGGCTGAAGGTCAACTTCGGGCTGATCTAATAGAAGATGCGCGTGCTACTATAGATGAAGCATTTAAATTTGTCGAAGAAACGGATGAGCGTTACTGGGAATCGGAATTATTCCGCTTAAAGGGCGAATTGTTGATCATGGATGGTGAGATTTCTGGCGCGGAAGCCTGCATGAACAGAGCCATCGAAATAGCGCAAAAACAGAGTGCCAAATCGTTGGAATTGCGGGCAGCAATGAGTCTATCTCGTTTGTGGCAACAGCGGGGGAAGAAAACCCAGGCCAAAAAGATGCTGGTAGAAGTCTATAACTGGTTTACCGAAGGGTTCGATACCCCTGATTTTATTGAAGCAAAAGAGTTGCTTGATAAGCTAAAGTGATCGCATTGATTTTTCGGCGTTGCGGGGGATTTTCAGTGGGGGAGAATTATTAAATATTTCAAAACTACTTGTATACAAAGTTAAAATTTGATATACTAAAACTACCGACCGGTCGGTAGGGAGAGCCCATGACGAGAGACGACATCCTAGATGCTGCTGCGCAGGTCATACGCCAGAAAGGTTTTCATGGCGCTTCGATGGCCGATATTGCTGAAGCGGTTAAGTTACAAAAGGCCAGCCTATACCACCATGTTAACAGTAAGCAGGAAATCCTGTTGGCGCTGCTCGACCGCGCGTTGGAAATGCTTTTTGAGCAGATTGACATCATTGCGAAGCAGCCATTGCCTGCCGACGAGAAACTACATCGAATGATCCAGATCTACCTGCGCCTGCTGGCTGAAAACAGCGATCTCTCAGCAGTGCTGCTTTTTGAGCATCGCTCATTAGAACCCGACCAACACGCCCGCCACATCCCCAACCGGGATCGTTTCGAATCGCTCTGGCGGGATGTCATCGCTGATGGAGTCAGGGAAGGGCTGTTTTCATGCTCCGACGTGGCTCTGGCTGTCCGTGCCCTGATGGGGATTTTGAACTGGACCCTGACCTGGTACCATCCGGACGGGTCGCTGTCCATTGAGCAAATTGCGGATCAATATACGAATCTGTTGCAAAACGGTTTGAAGAAACATATCTAGGAACGAATGATCTCTACTCATATCTCCACCCAATACCAGACATCTTCCGGCATCCGCATCCAGCGCATACCGTTGGAAGCTTTTCCAAACTTCTGGGCTTATGCTTATCTGGTTCAGGTGGATGATTGGGTTGTGCTGATCGATACCGGTTCAGGCAGTGAAAGCTCCAATGCAGGCATCGAAAGTGGACTGGCGGAAGCAAACCTGGGCGCGTCAGACCTGACTCATATCCTGCTCACGCACGGACACATCGACCACTATGGCGGTCTGAGCTTCCTGCACGAACGAACCCAAGCCCAGATCGGCGTTCATGAACTCGACCTGGGGACCGTCACCACCCACGAAGCGCGTCTGGCAATTCTTAGCCGCAAGCTTGAAAACTTTCTGGCCCAGGCTGGCATCTCGGAAGAACGTTGTACAGAATTGCTCACCATGTACCGTTTCACCAAAAAATTCCATCACTCGGTGCCAGTTGATTTCACCTACGAAGCCCATGACAAGCAGGTTGGCCCATTTGAGATCATCCACGTGCCGGGACACTGCGCCGGGCATGTCGCTCTCAAACTAGATGACATGGTCTTTTGTGGCGACTTGATTCTGGAAAAGGTGACCCCGCATCAATCGCCCGAAGAACTGCTTCCGTTTATGGGCGTTCATCACTACCTGAACTCTCTATCCGTTTTCGAGCGCTGGGCCAAAGGCGCCACCCTGGTCTTGAACGGGCACGATGACCCCATCATTGACTTGCCCGCGCGCATTGAGACAACGCGTGCCAACCTGTCCCGCCGCATCGACCAGGCGTTGGCTGCATTGGATGAACCGCGCACGCTGGCCGGGGTCACGGAGCAGGTATATGGAAAAATGAACGGCTACAACGCGCTGTTGGTCATCGAAAAGATCGGCGCGTATGTTGAATATCTTGTACAACGCGGCCTGGTTGAAATCGTCAACCCGGATGAGTTGGACGGAGATCCGCAGGCTGCGATTAAATATTGTCGCATCAATCGTAGGTCAGGCTTGTAGCCTGACGAAGCGCTGTTTTTGGCGGGTTTCAAACCCGCCCTACGAAGTTGGTGAGAATACTTACCAAAGGAGAGGGCTTATGTATTCGTTTGAACCCAATGAAGAGCAGCAGATGCTGCTCGAAGCGGTTGGGCGTTACGCCGAAAACGATCTGCGTCCAGCCGGGCATGATGCCGAAGAAGAAGGTGCCATGCCGGAAAAAATCGTCAGGGTAGGATGGGAGTTGGGCGTATTGCAAGCTTCTGTTCCCGAAGAGTATGGCGGCTTCGGAGATCGTTCGGCAGTGACCGGGGTGCTGGCTGCTGAGGAGATGGCTTTCGGTGACCTGGCGGGGACGCTGGCCGTTAATGTGCCATCGCTGTTTGTCACACCAATCCTGCTGGTTGGCTCGGAGGAGCAGAAGAAAGAGTTCATTCCCCCGGTCATCGAGATGGACTGGCTGCCTTACACCGCCGCGTTGATCGAGTATGCGCTGGATTTTGATCCGCTCGAACTCAAGACCACCGCCAAAGAATCCGGTGATAGTTATGTACTGGACGGTGAGAAAGCCTTTGTCCCCTATGCCAAAGATGCCGAGGCGATGATCGTCTACGCCAACTTGGGGGGGAACACGCAGGGGTTCATCGTCCCGAATGGCGTAGCAGGCCTATCGGTCGGGGAAGATGCGGAAAAGCTAATGAGCCTGAACGCGCTGCCGACATACCGGGTCAAGCTGGAAGGGGTGAAAGTCCCCAAGGCCAATCGTCTGGGTGGCGAAGATGGGCATGATTTCCAGCCAGTGCTGGCGGCCATGCGCGTGGGATTGGCGGCCATGGCGGTTGGCGTGGCAAGAGCGGCCTTTGAATACAGCCGGGATTACGCCAAGGAGCGCGAGGTCTTCGGCGTCAAGGTTGCGCAAAAACAGGCCATCGCGTTCATGCTGGCCGAGATGGCGACCGAGATCGAAGCATCCCGCGTGCTGACCTGGGAAGCGGCCTGGAAGCTGGACGTGGGCAAGGAAGACGCTTTCAAAGATGCCTACCTGGCAGCCACTGGCGCAGCGGATATGGTCATGTTGGTCACGGACCGCGCGGTACAGATTTTGGGCGGGTATGGTTACATCCGCGAGTATCCGGTCGAGATGTGGATGCGCAACGGGCGCGGATTTGCTACGCTGATTGGCCTGGCAATTGTATAGGTGGAGGTGAGAGATGAGTATCGAATTTGAAACCCCTAAACCGATAGCACAGCAGCAATATGTGCTAAAGACCGTAGCCGAGGAGATGATGCGCTCAGTCTCGCGCCAATTGGACGAGGAAGAGCACCTAATCCCTTACAGTTACATCGAGTTCATGCACGCCGCCATGCGTGCGACCGGTGCCGGTGCGCTGGCTCCGAAAGAGGAAAAGAAAGAGGAAGACCCCAGCAAGCCGAAACGTCCGCCAATTGGCTATCAGTTACTGGCGCACATGATGGAAATGCTTTCCTGGGGCGATGTGGGCATGTATCTGGTCACGCCGGGTGGCGGGTTGGGCGCGGCGGCTGTTGATGCGGCAGCTACCCCCGAACAAAAGAAGAAGTTCCTGGCACGCTTTGGTGAAGAGAAACCAACCTTCGCAGCCATGTGCATGACCGAACCCGGTGCTGGTTCGGACACTTCCGCCATCAAAACCACAGCTGTGCTGGATGAAAAAACCAACGAATGGGTGATCAACGGTGAGAAAATATTCGTCACCGCCGGGCATAAGTCCATGGTAGCGGATGAGCAGTTCGGTAAGGGTTTTGTTGTAG
>Ga0209536_100009614_pt1 | contig 14370 bp, 13 predicted proteins | sample DeeMarSeWOR28_12_FD_187461 | JGI IMG/M metagenome (GOLD analysis project Ga0209536, IMG submission 187461) | Marine sediment microbial communities from White Oak River estuary, North Carolina - WOR-2-8_12 (SPAdes) (version 2) | ecosystem: Environmental > Aquatic > Marine > Intertidal zone >...
ATTACATCCACACTGGCCAGTGAGAGAAACACCTCGCTCTTTATCGAAGAGGATTCAGATCAGGAAGTGGAAATATTTGCCGATAACACACGCCTGCGCCAGGTGATGATCAACCTGGTCAACAATGCCATCAAATTTACAGAAAGAGGCAAAATTGCTATTCGTGCTAGTAAGCGAGATAGCGACACTGTGCTGATTACAGTAAAAGATACCGGCCTTGGTATTCCACCTGAAAAACTGGAAGATATTTTCCAGGAATTCACGCAGGTGGATACATCCACCACGCGCAAAGTTGGCGGTACTGGCCTGGGCCTGCCCATCAGCCGCCGCCTGATCGAAATGCACGGCGGGCGCCTGTGGGCCGAAAGTACGGGTGTTTCGGGAGAGGGCTCCACCTTCTTCGTAGAATTACCTATCGAAGCTCGCATCGCCGATGCGATTGAAAAAACGGAAAAGTAACTATGTCGATGCCTAAGTACCTTGAATGCAATCTTTGTAGAAACCAGCAGCCGTACGAGCCATTTTCGCCCGCAATCTGCAAAAAATGTGGCTCGCATTGGCTGGAGGCCCGCTATGATTACGAGGCATTCAAGCGCGAGATTCTCTGCGGCCTCCCCGATCGCCCTTCGAACATGTGGCGTTATCAGGATGTTCTTCCGCTAGCTGATCCCGCTTCGATTGACCTCTACCCAGCTGGCGGCACTCCCCTGTGGCTGTCACAACGCTTCGCACCCAACCTTGGGCATGATTCCGTTTACATTAAGGATGAGCGTTACAGCCCGACCAGTTCCTTCAAAGATCGCCAGGCTGCTGTGGCAGTAGCTGCCATGGCCGAGAGCGGCATCAGCGAAGCGGTTATCGCTTCGACAGGAAACGCGGCTGTTGCATATGCAGCAGCATGCGCGAGGGCTGGGATCAAACTTTGGGTCTTTATGACTAGCCTGGTCCCGCAGGAAAAGATACGCGAGACAGCCCTGTTTGGTGCTGAAGTCATCCGCGTCAGCGGCAACTACGACCAGACCAAGCAAATCGCGGCCCAGTTCGCCGAACGCCGCAAACTGTTCTTGGATCGAGGCGCAAGCTCTATCTCCGCGCGCGAATCAATGAAAACCATCGCCTACGAAATTGTTGAGCAACTTGGCTGGCGCACGCCTGACTGGTACGTCCAGGCCGTCAGTGGTGGGATGGGACCGCTAGGTGTCTATCAGGGTTTCAAAGAACTTTACAGCATGGGCATGATAACTCATATCCCTAAGCTAGCTGTTATCCAATCAGAGGGCTGCGCGCCGATGGTGCAAGCCTTCAAATCTGGCCAGGATGTTGCAGAGGCAGTTGTTCCAAACACGCGTATCATCATCCTATCCACCGGCGATCCGGGTAAATCTTACACATACCTGTGGAATCTTATCCAAAGTTTTGGTGGCCTGATGGAATCGGTTACAGATGCAGAAGCCTTTGGCGCCATGCGCACCCTGGCTAAAAGTGAAGGGATGGCTGTTGAACCTGCTACATCTGTGGCATTTGCCGGTCTTGAAAAGATGCTTCGCAACGGAGATATTGACAAAGACGAGCTCGTGGTTGTAAACTGCACTGGCCATACCTTCCCGGTTGAGAAACATGTACTTGGCGACCAATTCGCGGTAGATGTTGAGCTGAGCGATAGCCAGGCTCCTGCACCGCAAGAGGGCTTGCAAGCCGCATTGGAGAATTTGGATGAACGCACAACCAGTGTACTGCTTGTTGATGATAGCGGAGATGATGCCCTGCTGGTACGCCGCCTGTTGGAAGGGCGAAAGAACTATCGTATCTTTGTAGCCAAAGATGGTTGGGACGGTTTGTCACAGGCCCGGCAAAAATTGCCTGATTTGATCGTCACAGATTTAATGATGCCCGAATTAGATGGTTTTGCACTTGTGGAAGAATTGCGGCTCGACCCGCGTACAAAAAATATTCCGATTGTAGTCGTCAGTGCAAAAGACATTACTCCTGAGGAAAGAAAACGTTTGAATGGTCATATTGAGGCAGTATTTCAGAAAGGTTCCTTGAAACCACGGAAATTTGTTGACGAGATGATCAATGTTATTGAAGAGAAATCTGGAGACAAAACTGACGAATAAGGAAGTGAATCATGGGAAAAAATATTCTGTATATCGAAGATAATCCTGATAACATGTTGCTGGTTCAACGCGCAGTTGAATCACGCGGATATGTCCTGCTCAAGGCTATGAATGGGCTGGATGGTGTAGAGATGGCAGAAAATCAAGAGATTGATTTGATTCTATTGGACATCAACCTGCCTGACATCGATGGCTATGAAGTAGCCCGACGCCTGCGGAAGAGCGGCAAATCGCAATTGGCATACATCCCTATCATAGCCATTACAGCTAATGCGTTGAAAGGAGATGCTGAAAAGGCTCTTGATGCCGGGTGCGATGTGTATATGTCCAAGCCGATCAATATTCGTGAACTATGGGCAAGGCTTGAGGCTTATGTGCCTTCCCCGCTATAAGAAAAGATGGGCGAACTTTAGCATCTTTGCCTTAGCTTATACTGTGGCGCAGTCACAGACCTCAAATGTGCTGATGCAAAGTTTAATGTGGCTATCCACAATAAGCCAATCAAATAGGTACCGAATATCCGCGCCGATTACAATGTGACAACAGGAGCAAGGTCATTCCTGCAATTACATTATTCGGGGATATCAAAATATCTTTGTCACCCTAAAAGAAATTATTAAAAAACATGGATCTTACGCACCGCACCCCTCAAATGATTACGCTTCTTAAACAGCTGGTAGAAACCGGGTCGCCAACGCATGATAAGGCGGCGGTTAACCGCGTGGGTGCGATCATGGCGCGAGAGGCGCAAAAGTTAGACGCTGTGATAGAGGTTATACCGAAAGTTGAGGTAGGCGATCAGATCATTGCTCGCTGGGGTAATGGGCCGGGCGGTATTTTACTTATTGGCCATATTGATACAGTCTATCCTTTAGGAATATTGAGCAAGATGCCGTTCCACGAAAAGAATGGTAAGATTTTTGGCCCGGGTGTGCTGGACATGAAAAGCGGCTTAGTTATCATGCTGACGGCGATTTCCGCGCTTCAGGAATCCGGCCAGATGCCTGCTCGCCCAATCACGGCATTTTTCAACACTGACGAGGAAATGGGCAGCTACGAGTCGCGTGAAATCATCGAGAAGTTGGGGAAAGATGCCGAACTGGCGCTGGTGCACGAACCAGCTGAACCAGATGGTGCTCTGCTCACTTGGAGAAAGGGGACGGGCAAGTTTAAAGTCAAGGTGCAGGGACGTGCTGCCCACTCCGGAGGCGAACATCAGAAAGGCCTTAATGCCATTGCTGAACTGGCACAGCACATCGTTGCCATCCAAAATTTGACGGATTATGAAAAGGGAACCACAATCAATATCGGTGCTGTGCATGGCGGCAGGGCCATCAACATTGTTCCTGCATATGCTGAAGCAGACGGTGATATCCGTATCATGCAAATCAGTGAATACAGGCGTGTTGAAGAATTTATGCACTCGCTTACGCCTGTTCTAAAAGATATTGTAATTGAAATAAGTTGTAATTTGAACCGCCCTCCTTTACCATTCAATAGCACAATGGAAGCTGCATTTGATAAAGCCTATGGTATAGCCAAAGGGATTGGACAGGAGATTAAAGCAGGCGGCTCTGGCAGCGCATCCGATGCGAATTTTATCGCGCCGTTGAATGTGCCAGTTCTGGATGGGCTGGGAGGCAGCGGTGAAGGATTTCACTCTGATGATGAATATGTCATCACCAGTAGCCTGCCGGAACGAGCTAGCCTGACGGCTGCATTGTTGCGAGATTGGTGAAAAGGAAATCTTCTTTTGTTTTCTGTCAGTTGTACAGTAGCATGTGTGACTGATATGAAATGGGGGTTTTACTGGTACGTTTTTTTGTCATTCTGACGGCGCATTTCAATTCGTGAAAAATTTTCAAAATAATTCAGGGTGCGAAAGGCTGGTAAATGAGGGTCTTTCTCATGTATATTCTCAGCGTACGTATCCATACGTGGGTAACGAGTATACAAATGCAGCAAAAGTTGTGTTCCAACCTCACTGGGCTCACCCCGTTCAGTGTGCATAACCAAATGGCTGAGAAAGAATTTCTGACTTCGGTACACTAACCAGCCTGAATCGCCATTTGGTAACCTGATACGCATGCCTTGAACTTCCGGGGCATTTCTCATCGATTCAACAGTGGTGATCCAGGTCAGATGGTTTGGATAAGTTTGTAATGTTTTTAGAGCTGCCTCTTTCTCTAACCACTCTACATTCCCGATTAACAGATCGGAGATAGGATGAGGTGCCCGGCGCATGACCAGATACTCATCTGCATCATTGAATCCTTTTTTCAAAAACAACTTATGTGCTGGTTCATTGTTCCTGATCACTTCCAGGTGCGTTTCTTCCAATTGAAGTGTAGTAGCCTTCTCCAGCATGCAGTCCATCAAAGCACCTCCGGCACCACTACGCCGGGTAACCGGTAGTACACCCAAACGCGTGATCCAGGCCCGGTTCTCGCGCACCCCTACCATACCCAAACCAAGTACTTGACCATTTTCATCGCGAGCGACACAGGAACAGGACAAATCGATATCAAAATCACGAATATAATCTGCCAAACGATCGGCACTCATTGGCATGGGAACCAGATAGTCCACCCTGGTCTGGTTGTACAGATCGACTAATTCTTGAATTGTGAATTGTGCAGCCGATAATAATTCAATCGTCATAAGGATTTAGCATTCAACGCGGCGTCAATGAGTTGCATCAGTTCCGTTAAAGAGAACGGCTTACATAAAAAGCCGTCCAGTTCATATGCCTCGACTGTGTGACGGGCCACCTCTTCCGGCCAGGCCGTCAGAACGATAATTGGCACAGATTCAAGAGTCGGTTCACTGCGCAGCCAAACGGACAGAGTCTGACCGTCAGAATCAGGCAGTCCTAAATCCAACAAGATCAAATCGGGCTGGGTGCTTATCGCCATGTCCAAGCCCTTTTCAGCATTATTGGCCCACAAGAGTTCATGCCCATGTGCAGTGATCACCTTCTGCACCAAAGTTATATTATCTTTGATATCTTCGATATACAGGATTTTTGCCATACCTGCTCCTTTTTGCCAATTGCTATCAAATGGTTTCCATTGGCAAAAACTTATAAGAACGAAATCTGTTGAACGTGCGGATTGCGCTAGTTTAGTTACTTTGTCGATTTTAGCAATAGAGTTTGAGTGAACTATCCAGTATGTGTTTATCTCCCACAAATCACTGGAAGCTTACAACATCTTTTTAGACTCAATAACCTAAGCCACGCTTATATCTCACTAAATATAATGCGGGAGAGTTTTTCGTACATTACAAGTCTGTACTAAAATCATCTATTGAGGAGAGTTCTAGCATCCTAATCCAGGTATTTCAACCCTGACCCAGTATTGAACAGGACAATACGCTCTTCAGGATGTACCCACTTTCGTTGAATCAGTACCTCAAGTGCAGCCAAGGTAGCAGCACCCTCGGGTGCTGGAAATATTCCTTCCATCCTTCCAAGCTTGCGTTGGGCTTCCAATATAGAGGCATCACTTACAGCGACAGCTGTCCCGTGACTTTCGCGCAGGTCCGCCAAAATAAGAGCATCAGCAAAACTCTTGGGCACTCGTAACCCAGATGCCAAAGTATGTGCATTTGTCCAAAAATCACAAAAGTCTGCGCCTGCTTCAAAAGCTTTAATTACTGGCGCACAGCCTTCGGCTTGTACGGCCACCATACGAGGCTTTTTTGTGTTTTTCATCCACCCTAAAGTATCCAATTCCGCAAACGCTTTCCACATACCCACAAGGCCAGTCCCACCTCCTGTGGGATAGATAATCACATCGGGCAAAGTCCAGCCAAAGGTTTCGGCGAGTTCATAGCCCATGATTTTCTTGCCCTCTGTCCGATATGGTTCCTTAAAAGTTGAAAGGTCAAACCACCCTTCAGCACGCGCCTTCTCCCCAGCTAGCCCGGCGGCATCGCTGATAAGTCCATTGACCAGGGAAATTTCTGCGCCCGCGATACGGCTCTCTTCGATGTTGGCGCGCGGCGTATCTTTTGGCATGAAAATCATAGCCTGGATCCCTGCGCGTGCAGCATAAGCTGCCATGGCCCCACCAGCATTTCCGGCAGTAGGAATAATTACCTTTTGAATTCCTAACTCCTTAGCCTTGGAAACTGCAGCAGCAAGCCCCCGCGCTTTGAATGAACCGGTTGGGTTTGAGCTTTCGTCTTTGACAAAAAGATTAGAGAGCCCAAGTTCTTTTCCCAGGTTAGGAAGATGTAATAACGCAGTATCACCCTCTCCCAGATAAACAAAATTTTTCGGATCGTTTACAGGGAGTAGTTCGTGCCAGCGCCACATTCTGCCCTGACGCCTGCGGATCTCGTCACGGTCTACAAGCTCACGTATTTTTCCCAAATCATAGCGTGCTAATAATGGTGATTGGCAGTCTGGACAAAATGTATGGATTTTTTTAAAGGAATACTTCTTTTTACACCCTGAGCATTCTAACTCAATAATATATGATTTTTTTTTGGAATTCGAAGTATCAGTGGCTATTTGGGTTGAGTCCATGGTACTCCTTGTGTTTGAGAGAGAAATCAAGCATTATAAGCTTTGCCTGTATATTGAACACCCTCACTACCAGACCAGTTGCACCAATAAAAATATTGAATTCAAAAAAAGTACCCCCGCGCAGACTCGAACTGCGGCTTTCGGCTCCGGAGGCCGACGCTCTATCCACTGAGCTACGGGGGCGCATTTAGACTATGGATACACTCTTTGCAATGCTGGTTTTCCGGTAGTCCGTTGTGTATTTTATCCGCACATTTCAGGGCGGGCAAGGGCTACTTGGGACGTTTGAAGTAAAAGCTTTTTTCGTACTTTCTTCTTTTAGGGTCAAATGATGGTACTGTGTCAGTGGCATTAACCATTTCCCAGCCTTCATCCCCCAGCAATTTAAGTATAGCGTTCAGTTCTCGCAATCCGTCTTCGGTATTTGAATAAGTAGACGTTCTTTTTCTAAGATTTCCATATGTTTTGATTGCAATGATTCTTTCAGTTTTTTCTGGCTTACTCTCGTCATGTATCTTGACATAATTCGAATAGACCAGATATCCATATTCCCATTTTTGCATTTCAACTGCCTTTCGCTTATCCTGTTAATTATCAGTATACCAAGCCGGGAAACAATTTCAAGGCTGAAATTTCCGCCTACGTCAAGAATAAGGGCAGGTTTGGATGGGACAGAAATTACCAATTACCAGTCTCGAAAACAAAGACCTGACAGGTTGTACCTGTCAGGTCTAATCCCTGGTAAAGGGAACCCCGCAAATGCCGTGTGTCGCAAAGTTTTGAACCTGCTTCTGCAGGTGGGCCCTGACCCAGAAACGCCGCCTTGGCTCAAGCCTATCGCGTTGTTTCTGTGAGATAAAGGCCCATTATGAGGGTGTTGGTACAAAACCTGGAACGCAACATCACGAACATAGCAGAGTCAATTTTCTTATACCATAATCCAAAAGGAGCAGCGTGTCTTTTAAGGAAAACGCCCAGTTCAATTGCTGGGCGTTTTCCTGATCACTTGATAATGATACAAAGTTATTCCTGCTTCCTGTGTAGAAAATATAACGAGTTGGACATCTTCGGTTTATCGGTTTTTACGTCTTCGCCTTCGGACCCAGTTGTATCAGCTCGCCGCGCAATTTCTCGATGATTGCCAGATTCTCTTTTTCATTGCCCAGTTTAGTATATTGTCGCTTTTTGTGGGCCAACTCACCACAGACCTGATAAAAGCGGGAGGTAGAGCGGTAACTGCCAGACGAGAGCGCATTCAACCGCGCACCGGATTGTGCAAAGGAGGTGGCGGTGCGATATTGCGCCGGGGAGATCAGTCCGCTGTTGACTTCTGGGAGCAGATGTCGCTTCAGGATGTTGCGCTCGCGCACGATCATCCAGATAATGAAGATCAGCATGAAGAACCAGCCAATCCAGTCAATGAGGGTACCAAGTGCCAACCCCTCAATACCTCCGATCATGCTGCCAAAGGTATTATGGAAAGCATGTGTAGCCACGGCTGTTGCGAAACCACCAAATACAGCGACGATCTTGATCAAGAAGTTGCGGTTCATGCGCGCAATTGCCAGACCGATGCCTGTGAAAGCCGTGTAGAAAGGATGCTGCCAGCCAACCAGAATCACGCGGATGAAAACCAATTGCCACAGCCCGGCCCAGCCGTCTTGTTGATAGCCGTAATTGTAGATATACAGCACGTTCTCAATCGCGGCAAACCCCATCGCGGTGATGGCCGCGTAGATGATGCCATCCAGGATCGAGTCAAATTCCCTGCGAAACAGGAAGAAAACCACCAGCACGGCCAGTCCTTTCAGGCTTTCCTCCACAATTGGGGCAATGATTGATGCCGTAGCAAAGTCAGATGCGCCTTCTGAGCCGGTGACGATGTACACGCCCATTCCCAGCACAGTGTTAATGATATATGCGCCACCACCAGCAATGACCACGCCCCACACAAAAGCCGCGCCGAGCAGGGCTTTTGGCTCTTTCTCGTAGCGGTCCAGCCAATTGACAAACCCGGCAAACAGGAACATCGGCACAAAGCCGAAAAAGATGGAAACTAGCAATGGCATGGGTATCTCCTCGCGTGATAGTTTCTCTTATTCTAATCCGCGAATAGCAAACGGGTGCGCTCGATCCGGGTATCTTCCAGGGGAATTCCCATCACATTCAGCACTTCTTCTGGGCGACCGGTTGCACCTTCGCGGGCTGTCAGACGCATGAAGAGTTGATTGTCTGAAGTACAGGTCAGTTCTTCGATCAGTGGACGCAAGTCATATTCTTTCTTGCGACGGACTCTGGGGATGGATTCGGATTTCAAAACGGAAGCGATTTTCTCGGTCAAACCCGCCCCGTAACCTGCTTCCCTGCTCTGCGGGGCTTCCATTATCTCAACCTCGTACTCGGCTGCAACTACTTGCGATTGCAACGACGGCGTGCGGTCATCTACAGTTTCGGAATCCAAAATAGTCAACCCCGGCGGAACATGGTCTTGCAATGCGGCGGGAATATCGGCAACTTCTTCATTCAGCCAGATATCCATCACCTCGGCACGAGACGAAAATCCAAGCGGCAAGGCGGCGGCCAGGTTGAGTTTGGGCTGCGGATGAAATCCCTGGCTGTAGGTCAGCGGCAATTTCGCGCGGCGAATGCTGCGCTCGATGATCTTATGCAGGTCAAGGTGTCCGGTGTAGCGCAGCGCGCCCTGCTTGGCGAAAGTAATGCGAACTCTCATCAATCCCCAATCACGGGTAACTGATTGCTGACCGCTGTTCGCTTGGGGCTTTTGACATCCGGGCACTTCCAAACTTCGCCAGGGTTTTCACGGCGCAGGTCTGAGAAAGTGGGCAAGATGCCACAGGCAAAACAGTTCAGGCGGCAGTCCACGCGGATTTCGCCCTCGAGTGACATGCGGAAATCCTGGAACAGGAAGTTCTTGCGCACCGCGGCGGTGATGTGCTCCCAGGGGAAGACCTCGTCGGTGCGGCGCTGACGGTGGGCGTAGAAAGCGTAATCAAGATCATGCTCTTCAAAGGCCGCCATCCAGACATCGAACTTCATCTGGTCGCCCCAGGCGTCGAACTTGGCGCCGTTTTTCCAGGCGGTGTAAATTACATCGGCAACTTTGCGGTCGCCGCGCGTCAGCCAGGCTTCTAACATGCTGTCTTCGGGGTCGTTCCAGGAGAGCTTGATGTTGCGGTCGGGCAGCAGCTTGCGCAGTACATCCTGCTTTTCAAGGATGTGCTCGCGCGTATCCAGCGGCACCCACTGGAAGGGCGTCTGCGGCTTGGGGACGAAGGTGTTGAAGCCGACATGCAGTTTGATGCCCATACCTGCCACCTTACGCCCCTCGCCGATAACGGCCTTGGCCAGGTTGGCAATGGCTTTAACATCTTCCATCGTTTCGCTTGGGTGGCCGATCATGAAGTACAGCTTGATTGTTTTCCAGCCGCGGCGGTAGATCTCGCGGGTGGTGTCGATGATCTCCTGGTCAGAAATCGGTTTGTTGATGATGCGACGCATGCGTTCGGTGGCTGCTTCGGGGGCGAGCGTGAACCCGCCAGAATAATGCTCGCGCAGTTTGTCCATAAGATCGATAGAGACAGACTCGATGCGCAGCGAGGGCAGGGAAATGGTCAGTTTCTGGCCTTTGAAGCGTTCGCTGATGGCATTGGTCAACTCGACGATGTGTGAGAAATCAGAAGAAGATAGTGACATCAGCGCTAGCTCTTCAAAGCCGGTATCTTCCACAGCGCGGACAGCCGCCTCGATGATCTCGTCCACGCTTCTTTCGCGGACCGGGCGCGTGATCATGCCCGCATGGCAGAATCGGCACCCGCGCGTGCATCCGCGCATGATCTCCACCGAGGCGCGATTATGCACAACGTTGATGTTCGGTACGATGAACTTGGTCGGCGGGGGAGGCAGCTTGGCGACCACACGCTTGACAACCGGATTGGCGATGTCATCCAACAGGTTATCGATGTGAGAAAGTGTGCCGTCATCGAGATAATGCGGTTTGTAAAACTTTGGTACGTAAACGCCGGGGATGTGTGCCAACGCCTCTAGTATGTCATTGCGAGACGCCGCAGGCGTCGTGGCAATCTCATCGTTTGCCGGGGGATTGCTTCGTCGCCGGGTCTCGATACGCTGCTCCGCATCTACTCGACCATCGGCTCCTCGCAATGACATGATCGTATCAATAATATCGTGAATGACATCTTCCCCCTCGCCGATGACGAAGGCGTCGATAAATGCGTGCATCGGTTCGGGGTTCAGGGTCGAATGTCCGCCGGCGATGATGATAGGATGTGAATCGCCTCTATCCGCAGATTTGACGGGGATGCCAGCCAGGTCGAGGATGTTGAGGGTATTGGTGTAGAGAGTCTCGTATGGCAGGGAAAAGCCGATTAAATCGAAGCAGGCCAGGGGGCGTTTTGATTCGAGTGCATAGAGCGGAATCCCGTTTTCTCGCATCAACGCTTCCATGTCCACCCAGGGCGCATATGCGCGTTCGGCCAGCGCGTCATCCCGCTGGTTGACCTGGTCGTAGAGAATTTTCAGTCCAACATTAGAGATGCCCAGGTCGTAGAGGTCAGGGAAGATGAGCGCTACTTTGGTTTTTACGCTGGCCCAATCTTTGATGGTGGTATTCAGTTCGCCGCCTACGTACCGTCCCGGCTTTTGTACCTTTAAAAGTATACGATCGAGTTTAAACTCGATCTGTTTTGGAGTAAGCATGGGCGGAATTATACCAAGAACGTCCGAATAAGCTATTACACCCCTGCCAGTTTATTTTTGAAACCGGCTTCCACGAAAACGGCGTGTAATCCCGGAATTCAATAGCTCAGCAACTTCACTGTGACCAGCTGCAAGAGCCATGTCGAGCGGTGTTTCACCTTTTTCGCTACTCGCTTCTATGTCTGCGCCACCAAAAATGAGAATGCGGGTAATTTCGATATCACCATTATGGGCTGCTGTGTGAAGAGGTGTATATCCGCCTCGTTCCCGGACATTCGGGCTTGCTCCAGTTTCGATCAGCAGACGTGTGATTTCCGAATGCCTTCCCGCTACTGCCGACTGCAACGGTGTGACTGCCATCTTGTTTTTTGATACGGAATTCAATTCCGCACCCGCCTTGATGAGGTACTCTACTGCTTCTTTTTGCCCAAAGTAAGCTGCTAAACCCAGGGGTTGAAAACCGTCGTCAGAGTATGCATTAACAAGCTCCGGCTTCCTGGCCAGGTTGCTGATAAGGTGAGCCATTTTCCCGGTTGCAGCGGCTTCATATACAGTCAATGCAACCATGCGCTCCAGTATTACGTCTGCAATTTCGAATTCATGATGATACATGGCAGTCATCAAGGGAGATAGATTACCCTTATCCCTAGCCAGGATCAAGTCAGGTGTCTTGCGCAACAAACGCTTTACCATATTTTTATCCCCTGCCTGGATTGCTTTGAAAAACTTGACAGACATAGCCTCTCAATTCTCCAATAAGGCTAGATAACCGGTTGAATTTGCAGTGAGTAAACCGGTAATTTTATGATACGAAGGCCAGACGCTTTTTCCTTATGAAAATAAAGGTTCAAATTGTTTCCCTGATTCTATCATTGCTTCGCGCTGTGACTGATCCATGGGAGTGAATTTCTCACATGCATTTATTACCATTGGTAACACTTTTATGTCACCAACGGTGCATAAACCGGTGACATCATATGACAGGGCAAAGTTTATGGCTTGCTGAATTTTTTTCTGCTCATCAAAGGGTTCATACCAGGTCGTGGCAGTTTGTTCTTTCTCCCCCCACGGCCCCTTGGTAACAGTTTTTATGACCATCGTACCAACATCTTTGGCTTCGCAAATTTCAATAAGTTGTTCAGCATTTTTGCGAAATTCAGGGATGGCCATCTGTACAAAATTCAACGGGAATAGAACAGTATCGAAGTCAAAACGTTTTAGCGCTTCAAGATAGATTGCCGGTGAATCTATTCCATGACCGGTGATTCCAATATGCTCAACAAGACCGCGTTCCCGTGCTTCGATCACGGCCTCTAAGGCTCCACCCTTCATCGTGCAGGCGTCCAGTTCTTCCATGGTGGTAATAGCATGTAATTGATACAGATCGAAATGATCGGTTTGCAGGCGCTTGAATGATTCCTGCATTTCGTTCCATGCACCTTCTTTTGTACGTTCCATGGTTTTGCAGCCCAGGAAGAAGCGCTCACGCTCGCGCGGCATCCACGGACCGATACGTTGCTCTGCCTGTCCATAAGATGGGGCTACATCGATGTGGTTGATACCTGCATCGATAACCATTTCCATGACCCGGTCAGCATCTTTTTGTTCGATCTCCCAAAATGCTGCGGCTCCAAAAATAGCTATTGTGCTCATGTGGCCGGTCCGCCCAAAGTGTCGTTTTTCCATATTTATTCTCCTATAATCTTGACCAGAACACGCTTCCTGCGGCGCCCATCGAATTCACCATAGAAGATTTGCTCCCAAGTGCCAAAGTCCAGTTTACCATTGGTTATTGCAACGACAACCTCGCGACCCATCACCTGACGTTTCATGTGCGCATCGGCGTTGTCTTCACCGGTGTCGTTGTGGCGGTACTGGCGGATGGGTTCATGGGGAGCCAGCCCTTCGAGCCATTTTTCGTAATCCTGGTGCAGGCCGCTTTCATGGTCATTGATAAACACTGAGGCTGTAATGTGCATCGCATTAACGAGAACAAGACCTTCCTGAATTCCACTTTCGCCCAAACATTCTTCCACCTCACGGGTGATGTTGATGAATGCGCGCCGGGTGGGCACGTTGAACCAGAGTTCCTTTCGATAGGATTTCATATTTGGTCTCCTGAAAGTATTTATCTTCATTTTATTTTACCCCACGCAATGTTTGGAACTCGTCAGGGAGATCAATAACGTGAAAATCCTCACGTAGTACAGCACTCAATTGCTTCCCTAGCCTTGTATTCTCAATTGAACTGGTACTGGCATAACCTCCTTTTGGCTGAGTGCTCCCGTATTAGCGGTTTGCAAAATCTCGATAGGTAATCGTCTCGCCCGGGTGTACAACCACAAACTCTTCGTCCCAGGGACCGAAAAGCATTTTTTTAACGAGGGCAGGTGACCCGTCAATTTCTTCGAAGCGCAAGTTGAACTTTTCTGCGGTTTTGCGCGCGTACTCCTGGTAACGTTTAATTTCATATACACCTGTATTGATAAAGGCCAGGCGTTTGTAGTTTTTCAGCAGGAGGCGGGTCATGCGCTCGGCTTTCTCCTCACCGTATTTTTCGATCAATAACTTGTGTTCTTCGAAGGGGGTATCACCTGCCTCGATCCACCCTTTGGTCAAGTAATAAGTTCCAGGTTCTTTTTTCGACTGTTCCTTGTAGGCATCGCACGAACCCAGAAAGATTCCGATGCAATCATCCGTGCGGGGGATGACCAACGTAGCTGTTGTTGCCTTAAGCCCCACCACTGCCATTGAACACAAGCCATAACCGAGCAGCAGTACATCTGCCTTTGGGCTGGCCTCGTCGATTTTTTCTTGCAGTACTTTTTTCAGTTCTTCCGGCTTGATATGAAGGCCGAAGTCAAGCACTTCATGTGGTACATCCTCGGGCAGGAAGGGCAGCATTTCCTCGATGACCGTCTCGCAGGCGATCACGCGGCGGTTGGCGGAATACAAATGGGACCAGCGGGCTGTTTCTGGGAG
>Ga0209536_100009615_pt1 | contig 14369 bp, 6 predicted proteins | sample DeeMarSeWOR28_12_FD_187461 | JGI IMG/M metagenome (GOLD analysis project Ga0209536, IMG submission 187461) | Marine sediment microbial communities from White Oak River estuary, North Carolina - WOR-2-8_12 (SPAdes) (version 2) | ecosystem: Environmental > Aquatic > Marine > Intertidal zone >...
AAACAGTGCCCCCCTTATCTTATACACAGTGCCGGTGCGTTCGTTATACACAGTTGGGGCGATTAGCGCCCTTATGTATATAAAACCCATGGGTCCCCATAAGCTATAAAGTGTTACGAAAGGCAGCTATATTATATGCTAAAATGCAATCATAAAAACTACGAGAACAAAAAAATTCCGCACATAAAATTATGCCTTATAAGGATTTGCAAAAAAGAAAAGAGTATAAAAGAGAATGGGCAAGAAAAAATGCATTGAAAAATTCAATACCCTTAAATTTTCCTCCTATAGAAATTCCCGAGAATATGAAAGAGACTCAGTACCCTGGATATTATATTACTGAGGACGGCAAAGCATATCGAGCTCCTGGCAAGTGTGACAGAAATGGTCAGTACGGCGAGGTTAACGAATATGGATTGATATATCTAAAACCCGCATACAGGGGTCATCCAGGTCGTCCAGAACATCAATATGAATGTATTAACATTTCAATACGGGATGAAAATGGAAAATTTTTGAAACAAATCAAAAAAAGTATTCATCAATTGGTTGCAGAAGTATTTGTTCCTAATCCTGAGGGACATAAAGAGGTTCTCCATTTAGATAGTAATAATAGAAATAATCATTATAAAAATTTAAAGTGGGGGACACATAAAGAAAACATGGAAATGGTTGGTTTACCAGAGGGTACAATTAGACAACATCCAAGATATGGTAATCGTAATCCAACGAAGTATATCAAGAAAGATGGTGAGTGGATTTTAATTCCATCTGATAAACCTCCTTGGAATAAAGGATTAAAGGGAAGTTCTTGGAATACATTGCCAGATGGAACTATTAGAACTCGTGCTGATGGTACTACATGGATAAAACAAAATGGTAGGTGGGTTTATCAGAAAAAGAAATAATAATTTCTTACTCTTAAAAATTTTTTTAGCTATATAAAATCAAGAACAAAAAACATGAAAATGCAAAAAAATCCCGCAGAAAATTTTACGACTGTAGAGGTCGATCCAGTAAGTGGAGAATATTATGTGGTGATTCCTCAGTGGATTTGTGATGAGAAGGGGTGGTATGAGGGAACAGAAGTAAACATCGAGGTTGATGGAGACTCTCTCATTATCACCGAGGTTGTTCAAGAACAGCAGCATCATTGACAACTGCTATATACTGTTGTATGATATGAAATGAAAACCGATTCAATTATGGCAAAAGGATTTACATTAAAAGCAAAGACACCGCTAGCGCCGAAAGTAGAAGCAAAGCAAAAAGAATCAGAATTTGATTATGAACTTGCAAAAGAGATGATCAAAGGAAAGACGATTGTTTTTTGTCTTCCTGGACGTAATGTATCATATACGTACTTGAAAAACTTTGTACAACTTTGTTTTGACTTAGTGCAGTGCGGAGCGGCGATTCAGATTTCGCAAGACTATAGTTCCATGGTGAACTTTGCACGATGCAAGTGTCTTGGAGCAAATGTGCTGAGAGGACCCGATCAGAAACCATGGGACGGGAAACTGCCCTATGACTATCAGTTGTGGATTGATAGTGACATTGTATTCAACACTGCCAAGTTCTTGCAATTGGTATTGATGGACAAGGACATTGCAGCAGGATGGTATTGTACCGAAGATGGTATGACTTCATCTGTTGCACACTGGTTGGAAGAGGATGATTTCCGCAGTAATGGTGGAGTCATGAATCATGAAAGTCTTGATACGATGTCAAAGCGTAAGAAGCCTTTTACGGTTGACTATACAGGATTTGGATGGTTACTGATTAAGCACGGAGTCTTTGAGCACGAAGAGATGAAGTATCCTTGGTTTGCACCGAAGATGCAAATCTTTGAATCTGGAGAGGTTCAAGATATGTGCGGAGAAGATGTCTCATTCTGTCTGGATGCAAAGGCAGCAGGATTTGAGATTTGGTGCGATCCTCGTATTCGAGTCGGTCACGAAAAGACAAGGACTATTTGATAAACTGACAGACGATGACGAAGTACCGTATTCTTGTGAATAACTCTGTAAAATTTGATGATTTGACAGAGGAAGAATACTTCGATATAATGGAGGACCTGTCGATTGAGTTTTACCAGACAGGTTCTCCAAGTCCAACCGAAATTACCACTGAATTCATTGAATAATTATGGCAAAGTCTAAGATTGGTGCATACGGCAAGACCTCTTATAGCCCAGGGCCTCCTAAAAAGTCTCGTCAGGGAGCTGGAGGTGGTACTAAGTATGCCTCTACTTCTCGCAATAAGGCACGTAAACCTTATCGTGGTCAAGGACGTTAAAAAAATATAAGTACACTTAACCCCGAAAGGGGTTTTTTCATGAAAATAAATATTCAAAGGGATAGAAACCCCTTAAAAAGTTCTGTTTAACCTTTAAGGAGAAACAGATGGCCAACTCACCTGTTGATAGGGACAAGGAATATATGTATCAAATGTGGGGAACCACAAGATTAATCACTGATTACTGGACAAAACCAAGAAAAACTGAAGATCCAGATGAAATTGAGGACAAGGAAGATAAATAAATCAAGAAAAAATCATTCATTTTAATGGCAGTCAAGAAATCTCAGTCATTTAAAGACATTAGTTTATCTTTTGATCGCCATCCTGTAACTAATGATGTTACAGTCCTGACCAACGAACGTGCAATCATAAGGTCTGTACGGAACATTGTCGAAACAATACCAAATGAAAAGTATTTTAACTTGAATTTTGGTTCAGATGTTAGGTCATCATTGTTTGATTTTGTTGATTATTCCACGGCACTCCTAATTAAAGACCAAATTATCAGTTCGGTGCGTAATTATGAACCAAGAATAGGTGATTTGGACGTTAATGTTATCCCAAATCCAGATAATAATACGTTCGAAGCGACTGTTTCTTTTGATATTGTTGGTCAGGAAATACCACCTCAAGAGTTTTCATTCCTTCTCGAAGCAACTAGATAATCCAAATGCCATTTACACAGTTCACAAACTTAGATTACGACCAGATTCGTACATCCATCAAGGATTATTTAAGAGCGAATTCAAATTTTACTGATTTTGACTTCGATGGATCAAACTTTTCTGTACTTATTGATACACTTGCCTACAATACCTACATTAATTCATTCAATGCTAACATGATAGTGAATGAATCCTTCTTGGATTCTGCAACTTTACGTGAAAATGTAGTATCTTTGGCACGTAACATTGGATATGTACCCCGTTCAAAACGGTCTGCAAGGGCAGCGGTTAAGTTTTCGGTACCCACCAACAGTACGGCACAAAATATGACCCTCTTGGAGGGTCTGGTATGCGTTGGAACGTCAAATAACTCTTCCTATGTGTTCTCAATTAGTGAACAGGCAACTGCACCAATCATTCAAAACCCAGAACATCTAACAAATCCAAACGCTCCTGAGTATATTGCATATTTTGGTTCAGATACTGACCCATTTTATGTTTATCAAGGCACAGTTTTGACGAAAAAGTGGACGGTTGACATTTCACAAGACCAAAAATTCATCATTGACAATGCAGATGTTGATATTTCGTCAATAAGAGTCAATGTATCTGAGGATGGAAACGATTTAGGGCGCGAAGTTAGACAAGTTAACAATATCTTAAACATTGATAGTGGTTCAGACATCTACTTAGTGCAAGAAGTGCAGGATGAGAGGTATGAACTCATCTTTGGAGACGGTGTTTTTGGTAAAAAATTGGAAAATGGTGCAGTAATTACTGCAAAATATATTGTTACAAATGGTGAAGATGGAAATAATGCTAGAAATTTCAATTTCCAAGGAACATTAACAACAAATCCAAGTTTCAACACTTTTACACCACTCATACCAGCAGATAGTGTCACTGTCACGACCCTTGAGAAGTCCAAAAATGGCGCTGATATTGAGGATTTGGACTCAATCAAGTACTATGCCCCTAGACTCTATTCATCGCAGTACAGGGCGGTCACAGCGACCGATTACGAAGCGATTATAAACCAGGTTTACCCCAAAGCAGAGAGTATTTCTGTGGTTGGTGGAGAAGAATTAACACCACCTCGTTTTGGAACAGTAGTTATAAGTATAAAACCGAAAAATGGAACATATATTTCCGATTTTGACAAGACAAATATTCTTACAGACCTGAAGAGATACAGTATTGCAGGCATCAATCAGGAAATTGTTGACCTCAAAATGCTTTATGTTGAAATTGATAGTTCAGTTTACTACAATTCATCACAAATTTCGTCAGTTAATGGCGTAAAATCACTAATATCAACAACACTTGATGATTATTCCAAATCAGTCAAGATGAATAAGTTTGCTGGAAGGTTTAAGTACAGTAAAATATGTCAACTCATTGACCGTGTTGATGACTCTATCACTTCAAATATCACAAAAGTGGTTATTCGAAGAAATATGCAGTGTATTTTGAATAATCCAGTTCAATATGAACTATGTTATGGTAATAGATTCCATATCAATGCGGGAGGATATAACATCAAGAGTACAGGATTTAAGGTCGCAGGTCAATCCGATACATGTTACTTTACAGATGTTCCAAACAAAGATGCTCATGGAAATCTTGATGGGAGCGGCAAGGGAATCTTGAGTGTTGTCAAGAAAAGTCAAAATGCTGCAGATCCAACGCCAGTAGTTGTTCTCAAGTCAATTGGAAGCATTGATTATATTAAAGGTGAAATTATTATCAATACAATTTCAATCACTTCTACTGATAGAGTAGGAAATATTATTGAAATTCAAGCAGTACCAGAATCGAATGATGTTATAGGTCTAAAAGACTTGTATTTAAATTTCGATGTCTCAAGTAGTAAGATAAATATGGTTAAGGATGTTATCGCCTCAGGAGAAGATATCTCTGGAGTCGTATTCACAAATAATTACTACACTTCAAGTTACTTAAACGGGGTATTAGAGAGGAAATAAAATATGTCTCATTTTGAGAATAGAATTAAAGTCAATCAGATTGTAAAAAATCAACTTCCAGAATTTATTACTGCCGATTTTCCTAGGGCAATTGAGTTTTTAAAGCAATATTACATTTCTCAGGAGAAGCAAGGTGGTGCTGTTGACCTGGTTGACAACCTCGATCAATACTTAAACGTAAAAAGTCTTATACCAGATGCATTAAATACAAATTCGAAATTAACACAGTCAATTTCGGATGATGATACTACAATTTTTGTAACTTCAACAAAGGCATTTCCAGATAGTTATGGTCTGTTAATGATTGGTGATGAAATTATCACCTACACTGGAAAAACTTCAACATCATTTACTGGATGTGTTCGCGGTTTTAGTGGTGTTACTAGTTATAGTGATAAAACCATAATCACAAATGGTGGTAATAGTCTTATCTTCAAATCCACTGCTGCGGATTCTCATAATGTAAACACTGATATAATTAATTTATCAACACTATTCCTCTATGAATTTTATAAGAAGATAAAATTCATGATTGCTCCTGGATTGGAGAATATTGATTTATCAAGCGATATTGATGTTAGTCTGTTTCTTGCAAATGCAAGAAGTTTTTTCCAGTCTAAGGGTATTGAAGAATCGATTAAAATTTTATTTAAAGTTCTTTATGGAGAAGATGCAAAAGTCATCGATCTTGAGGAATTTGTATTAAAACCATCATCTGCAAATTATGTTCGTAGGCAGGTTCTGGTTGCAGAAAAATTATCTGGCGATGATCCAAGTCTTCTTGTTGGTGAGACTTTGTTCAGTAGTGTTGACCCAGATATTACAGGTTCTATATCCGAAGTCGATATTATAACAAGGTCAAATAAAACATACTATCAAATATCACTGTTTATTGGATACTCTGATGATATTATTTCTGAGAACAAATTTACTCTTCCAGGTAAATCAAGAGTAATTGGTAACGTACCTTCTGGAAGTACGGTTATTACTGTTGATACTACAATTGGATTTCCTGATAAAGGAAAATTAATTTGTGGTGATAACACTATTGAATATACATCAAAGTCAATCAATCAATTCTTTGGATGTACTGGAATAGTAGAAGATATTGCTGATGTTGATTTAATTAGAGAAGATAATGAAATTTTTGGTTATATCAATGGAGATATAACCAGAAAAACATCACTTAGACTTACTGGTGTTATATCAAATTTTAACGAGATTGATAAAATTCTTTCTTCGGAGATTGGTGATAAAGTATATGTAAGACATGCTGGATACAAAGTTTTAAATCCAGAACAAAATAAAAATTATACTGAAATTTTTGCAAATAGTTGGATTTATAATACATCATCAAGATATAATGTAACATCAATTACTAATAACACTACGTTTAGACTGGGAAGTGAAATTGATAAGTCCAGTTTAAAAGTTGGAGATAAAGTCTCAATTTACGAACTAAATGATTTAACCCCTGTATATGGCGGTGCAAGTGGTACAATCTTAGATATAGACACTACAAATAATACTGTTGATATTATCAATATTCCACAATTCCAATCCCAAAATGGTGTTAGATATCAAATTAAGAGGATTCTTAAAAAAACTACAAGTAATGCAGTACAAATTGACATTGGTAATAATCAGTATACTTCTGATATCACAAATGTCTACCTTAGTGAGAACATAGGAGAATCGTATGTTGCATCAAATTCTTTACCAACAACAATCACTAATAAGAATATAGTATTTTATCAAATTCCAAATGGAAGTGAAGCTTATTTGGATGATGAGATTTCTTCAGATCCAGGTTTTTATGAATCTATAGTTTTTCCAGTAGCATTAACAAACTTCCAGGATGGAGACAGAGTATTCTATAAAGCAGATTCACCTATCATTGGATTAGATAACAATAAAATTTACTTTATTAGAAAGTATGGTACAAATAAAATTAAATTATATGGTTCTCCAGTAATTTCCAATTTATACCAAGATACATTTATAAAATTAAAACCAACGGCAGATGCTGGTGTTCATAAATTTATTCTTGCCAGACATGCAAGTGAAAAACTTTCATCTAATAAAATATTAAGAAAATTCCCATTAGTTCAAGACTTATCTAGACCATCTTCACCAATCGATGATGGTGAAGTTGCAATGATGATTGATGGTGTAGAAATAAGTTCACCAAAATCAAAGGATAAAATTTATTATGGACCATTAGAAAGTGTTAACATCTTAAATTCTGGACGTGACTATGATATTGTTAATCCACCACAATTAACAATTACATCAGGATCTACACAGGCACTTATTGAACCAATTATTGTTGGAAATGTTAAAGATGTTCTTGTAGATCCCCAAACGTTTGCAATTGATAATGTATTCTCAGTCAATCTTGTAGGTGGAAATGGTAGTGGATGCGTCTTAGAACCACTTTATACAGAAGTACAAAACACTTTAAGTTTTGATAGTAGAAATCTGAATATTGGTGGTGGAATTGATCCTGCAGATGATACAGTTACTTTTACATCTCAGCACAATTTAGATAATGGCGATAGATTAATATATGATAAACTTGGAAATCTCACATCAATACCCCTTGATGGTATTATTGATGGTTATAATACACTTGTTGATGGCGCTTCTTATTACGTCAAAGTTATTAACACATCAACTGTAAAATTATTCAGGAGCAAATCAGATTCCATTGCTGGCGTTAATACAGTTGGAATTACTACAAACATAGTCGGTGGTGTTCATGCATTCAATACACCACCAGTAAGAAATCTTGGAAAAATTAGAGTAGTAAATCCAGGTTCTGGATATCAGTATAGGAAATTAAGAGTAACTCCTGTAGGAGTTTCTACAGTAGAGAACACCATCACATGGAAGAATCATGGATTCAATAATGGCGATATAGTAGAATATTTCAATGAGCCTGCAAATGTAATTGTTGGATTATCTACTCAAAATAATTATTCTATTAAAAAAATTGATGATGATACATTTAAACTGTATGATGTTGGTATTGGTGCATCAATAAAGACCAATATTACTAGAGACGAAGTTGTAAATTTCAAAGATGCTGGTACTGGAACACATGTATTCAAATATCCAGACATCACTATTAATGCTGTAGTAAGTTATGGTTCAACTGTAACTGGAACTATTAATTTTACACCAGTTGTTACTGGTGAAATAACTGATGTTTATCTTTACGAAAAAGGTTCTGGATATGGAAGTGAAACATTGAACTTCCACTTACGCCCAAGAATTTCTGTAGAAGGTGGTAGTGGATGTCAATTGAGACCAATTATAGAAAATGGACGTATAGAAAAAGTTCAAGTACTCAGCAGTGGAAAAAATTATAGTGCAAACCCACAAATAATCGTAACAGATAGTGGTGGTGGAAGTGGTGCTATCTTAAGACCAGTTGTTGTAGATGGTAAAGTCACAGATGTTATAGTAATATCAAAAGGTATTAGTTATAATGCTAATAGCGTTAATGTTGACGTTAAAGAAAGAGGAACTGGATTACTAATTGAAGCTGATGTTAGATCTATAAATTTGAATGATCCATATAGATTTGGACAATTTAAACTGACGAATAGAAAGGAGTTAAATGCATTAACTTATAGTGTATTCTATTACGATTACTTGTTAGCAGAATCTTCATTCAATGATGATGGCAATAATCATTCCCCAATTATTGGATGGGCATATGATGGAAATCCAATTTATGGTCCATATGGATTCTCAAATCCAGAAGTATTTGGTTCTACTGTCACTAGGTTGTTGAGTGGATATTCTGCAGCATCATCCAATATAGAAAACAGACCATCAACTTCAACTTTCCCACTTGGTTCATTCGTAGATGACTATTCATATGGCAATGGCGTTGGGGATTTGGACGAGCATAATGGAAGATACTGCAGAACCCCAGAATTTCCTGATGGTGTATATGCATATTTTGCTTCAACAAAAATTGTAAATGGAAATATTTCTGGAGAATATCCATATTTTATTGGAAAAACTTTTAGAAATTCATATATCGATGATAATAAAACTCTAAATCAATCTTTCGATTTTAATACTTCAAAACTTTCTAGAAACACTTTCCCATATAAAGTTGGTGATGATAACGCGCAGAATGACTACATTGATGAGTCTTATGAATCATACACACAATTAAGTGAGGTTTCTTCTATTACTTTTGGTGAAATTGATGACATTAAGATTATTAACCCAGGAGATGGTTACAAAGTTGGAGAAGAGGTTGTATTTACTTCTAGTCAAGGGACAGGATTTAAATCACAGATTTCAAAAATTAAAGGAAAAGAGATAGAAAAGATTGAAACAACAACTGAAGAATTTACCAACCTATCATTTGAGTGGAATTCAGATAAAACGGTTACAATAAAACAAGTTCCATATTCCGATCTTGATGTTTTAACAAATGATTTTATCACTGTTACTGGATTAACGACAAGTATTTCCAGATTAAACAATAACTCTTTTGTAGCAGAGGTAGAAAACCAAGTAACAAATGTTGCTCTTGCATCTTCCCTACCAGAAAATATAAACCCTCTTGGTAGTGTAGACTATGTAGAATTTACTAGAATACCTTCTTTCGTTTCTGCTGGTTCTTCAGTCAGAATTGGAACAGAAGAATTTAAAGTATTGAATGTTTATAATGATTTAAATTCGGCAAATATTGAAAGATTTGGTCTTGGAGCAGGAATTACTGCAACCACTAGTGTTACATTTATTCCAGATACTATAAAAATAAATGTAGATGTCAATGAATTTGATTCTACTCATAATAGATACGTATACTTTAATGCCAACCGTTCAGTTGGTGTTGGTACAACAGCAGGTCTTACCGATCCTAGGGTTTATAAAGTAGGTATCAATACGGAGGTTATAGGTGTACCTATTAGAACAATATATCTTCCAAATCATGGATTCTTTACAGGTCAAGAATTAATCTTTAGTAAAGATCCAACAGTTGGTGTTGATGCACTAATTGTTGGAAATGATGATACTGCAACAAATACATTTACTCTACCAAACTTAATAACTCATAGCGACACTGTTTACGCAATTAATAAAGGACCAAACTACATTGGATTAGCAACTCAAGTTGGATTAACAACAACAGATGGATTATATTTCTATACTGACGGTTCAGATAACTTTAAGTATAATTTCGAAACAAACTTTACTCAAATCAATGGAGATTTGCTAAAAATTCTTTCAAAGATAAAAACAAAAGAAGATCATAATCTTTCTCCTGGTGATGATATTACGTTATCAATTACTCCCAAATTTGATGTTGGTACAGGCATATCAACCAACAAAGTAAATCTTCATATTGATGGTGATCGTTTATTAGTTGATAGAATTTTATTTGGACCTGGCGATGTTTCCATATCCAATAATACAATAACAATCACCGATCATGGACTGAAAGATGGTGAGAAGGTTTATTATTCTGCACCTATTGGAGGAAAAATAGATGGATTGGATGAAGGAGAATATTATGTCCGTTACTCTACCAAAGATACTATAAATCTGTGCCGCACTGAATATGATGTCTTCATAGTTCCTTCAAACATTGATTTCTTAAGCACTGGAGGGGTCAATCAAGAATTATCGCGCATAAATCCGCAAATTGAAATCACTAGAAACAATAATTTAGTATTCGACTTATCCGATGAGTCGCTTACTGGATATGAATTTAATATTTACTACGATCAACAATTTGATAGTGAATTTACAAGTACTAATGATACATTTAATTATAATACCGTTGCGATAACTACTACAACAATTGGACAAGGTGACTATCTCTATAAGTTACTTTATTCAGAAAATATTCCCGATAGACTCTACTACAACGTTACAAAATCTGGATTTATTAATACTGCTGATGTAAATGTATCGAATTATAATCAAATTTTATATATAAATGACAATTTTAGTGGCACGTATACTATTACTAATGTTGGTAGTGGTAAAACATTCGATATCGCACCACCTTCTGTTCCACCAAAGAATTTGCTAACGCAAACAGATGTTGATGAAATGTCATATACAACATCATCAAAATCTGTTTCTGGTCCAATTGGCGATATCCAAATTCTAACGGAAGGATTTGGATATAAAGGTATTCCTATTTTTGAAAAAGTTAATACTGAAAATGGAAAAAATGCTAACGTTAGTGCAGTTTCGCAAAATATAGGACAAATTCAAAGCGTCAGAATTATTGATGGTGGTTTTGAATATTCGCCAGATAGAACTCTAAACCCAGAAGCGTCTGTCCCATATCCTGTAGAATTAACAAACGCAGATTCTGTTTCTTCAATTGAAGTTATTGATGGAGGCTCAAACTATGTAACTGCGCCCGATTTAGTTCTTGTTAATGATGAAACTAGAGAGGTTATTGATACGACTTCATTTAATGCAATAACAGGTTCAACTATATCGTCTGTAGAATTACTTGCACCAATCTATGGTATACCAGATAGTAGTCATACACTTTTTGCAATTAATAATTCCAACGGAATTTCGATTAGTAGTGTCACATCTGCTCCAAATAGTGGAATTGTAACATGCACCTTAGTAACTCCCCTCATTGGATTTAGTACATCTTTATTCACAATTGGACAGGAAATTTTTGTAGAAAACATTCAAAATATTCCAGGAGATCCTGGTCTTGGATGTAATTCTACAGATTATGGATACAGATTCTTCGAAGTAACGGATTATATTAATAGTAATCCCGCAATAGTCAAATTTAAAATTGCAGATGAATTAAATCCAAATCCAGGACTTGCAAAAACTTTCCAATTGGGTTATGCACAAATTATTCCAAAGAGTGTATATCCAACATTTAGTGTCATACAAGAAAGAAAAGAATTTTCTCAAGGTGAGAAAATATATGTGAGTAGAGATGGTGGAGATTATAATCTTACAGATTTGACAGTTTCTTCAGCAAGAAAAGATTATCTAAAAGTATATGGAACATTTGAACTATTTGACCAGGATAAGATTAGAGGTTCTGTAACTGGAAATAAAGGAGTTGTATCTAACCCAGACAAGAAAAAGACTAGATCAAAATTGGATGTTGACTTCTCCACACTCAAGAATCTTGGATGGTCTAATGATACTGGTAAAACGAGTGATTATTTCCAAAGACTTCCTGACAATGATTACTATCAAAATTTATCATACACAATCAAGACAAAAATACCGTTTGAAGAGTGTATCGTACCAGTAAATAGAGTTGTTCATCCAGCAGGTCTAAAAAACTTTGTCGATGTTGGTATTACATCATCAATAAATGTTGGACTTGGTACTGATGTTGAAACTATTGGCACAACAATTATATTGGATGTTCTGGGAGAAAGAAGAGTTGATACATTTAATGGATTTGATTTTGGATTAGAAGTTGATGTATTGCAAGGAAAACCACTAAAATCAAAATATGTTCAAGCAAAGAATACTAGATTTACAGACTTTGTAACTTGTAAGACAAACAGAGCAATACAAATTGATGATATCAGCCAACTTTTCACGAATAAGCAAGCTGCACTTGGATTCATCAATCTTGATGACATGATTGAAGATTATGCAAGATATTTAATTCAAGTTAGAAATCCAGACACAAATGAGGTTCAATTATCTGAGGTATTAGCAACCAATAGCACAACCCAAATCTTTACATCCAGGAGATCAAATCTGTTTAGTGACACTACCAGTGGAACTAGTAATGGTCAAGAACTTGGAGATATTTTTGGTTATTTCCCAACACAAGAATCAGATATTGAACTGGTATTCAAACCAGTAGAGCAATTTGATTCAGACTATGATGTAAAAGTTCTTAGAAGTTTCCATTCTCTTTCCTCCCTTGGAATTGGTACACAAGAAAAATATAGTATTGGTGACGCAGATTTAATTTCATCCAATGTTGGTGTTGGAAGTACTACCTCATCACTTAAATTGGAAAATGCTGTAGCTACCTTCGACAGAAATACATTTGGTTCTGCATATGCGACTCTGTTCATTGAAGATAATGTAACTCAAGAGCATCGTATTGTTGATTATAGTGTATTTAAAATTGGTGATGAAATTTACGATGGTCAATTCTATGTTGACAATAATGAATTCTCATACAATGAAGATGATGTTGTGGGAATCGTAACCACCACATTATCTGGAAGTGATGATCTTGAAATAAAAGTTATCAATAATTTAGATTACACGAACTTAACCGTAAGATCGCATATTATAGCATTACCACAGTCAAATGGTAATGGCATTTCAACTTATTATTTCACAAGACAGGGACAACCAAATGCTACTGTAAGATCTGCAAGATTTGAAACAGTTGAGGTTACTGGATTTACTGGAATAACATCGATCAGAACCATTGATAAAAACATCACTTCAGTATTAGCACACGTTCAAGTTTCGGCTGGTTCTACGATTGCCCTACATCGTGTTTCTTTTGTAAATGATTTTAATTACGTCTATTCCGCCCAATATCCATTCCTATCAGTAGGATCTGCAAGTACAACTGGAATTGGTACTTTTGGTGGAAGTGTAGGTTCGAAGATGAATTTGAATTTCTATCCAGATATAGAATATGTTGGAACAGCGGTGACTGTTCAGGCATTTATGGAAATGTTCTATGACGTTTTAGATTTTAGAAATGTCCCCGAAGACTTAGATTATGGTACAAATAGCACATCATTATCAAATAAGACTTATGATGCGGTAAACGGTAGTAGGGCAGTTAAAAAAGATTTCGAAATTACTTACAACACAATTCCTATTTTCAAAAAATCATTTTTACCAAATGCATCTGTAATTGGTATTGATACCGCAACTAATGAAGCAATCTTTACTTTAAACGATCACTTCTTTAATACTGGAGAGGAATTGGCATATAAAGCAGATACCACATTTATAGATGATCCAGTAGAGCGTATTGGTATTGGAGCAACTTTAGATCAGTCTGGTATAGTTACAACATTTATGCCATCGGTAGTATATCCAATTGTAATTGATGGAGATAGATTTAAACTTGTAACAAGAGAAGAATATATTACGAATCCTACTGCTATTGGTGTGACAGTTACATCATATGGTCAGGGTAGTGATCATAGTTTTGAAATGACAAATACGTTGACAAAGGCAGTTATATCTTTGGATGGAATTGTTCAACAACCCATATCATTTACCGCAATTACACATGCAGTTGAATATAATGATAGTCCTGTATCAATTGCTGCAACATTCTTTGCTTTAAGTGGAATTTCTTCCGTTCAACCAAGAGATGTCTTGAAGATTAATGATGAATACATGAAAGTTGTTGAAATTGGCCTCAGTACAGCACCAATAGGTCCAA
>Ga0209536_100009616_pt1 | contig 14369 bp, 12 predicted proteins | sample DeeMarSeWOR28_12_FD_187461 | JGI IMG/M metagenome (GOLD analysis project Ga0209536, IMG submission 187461) | Marine sediment microbial communities from White Oak River estuary, North Carolina - WOR-2-8_12 (SPAdes) (version 2) | ecosystem: Environmental > Aquatic > Marine > Intertidal zone >...
CGCTAGAAAATCAAGTCATCATCCGCCAGGCAGAAAAAAAAGATTTACCTGCGCTTGAATGGGAAGGCGAGTTTTCTCACTTCCGGCATGTCTTTTCTGAAGCTTACCGGCTGCAGGAGCTGGGTGATGTAATTATGTGGGTGGTAGATTTGCCTGATTTTGGCCTGATCGGCCAGCTTTTCATCCAGCTCTATGGTCCAAACCAAATTCAAACCAATAAAATCAAATACGCTTATATCTATGGTTTTCGAATTCGCCCAGATTATCGCGGCCTGGGTATTGGCAGCAAGTTGCTTAAATCGGTCGAGAGAGATTTGATCCGGCGCGGTTTCAAGCGCATCTCCTTGAACGTTGCCCGCGATAATGATGCTGCAAGGCGATTATACGAGAGGGAAGGTTATCAGGTGGTAGCACCAGAACCTGGTATCTGGTCATACCTGGACGATAAAGGAAGACGCAGGTTTGTGAATGAACCCGCCTGGAGAATGGAAAAGGTTTTTTGACCTTGCGCCTCTAGTATTTCCATGCTAGAATGAGATTCCCATGGGGTGGTGGCAAGAGAGGCTTCGTTGAAAAGTGGGCAACTCCCACTTTTCTTTGTGTATAGAGCCCTATATGCCCGACCCTTCAAGTTTTAGGTATAAGTTGGAGAAATTGTAAGCATGAAGAATGAATTTGCACTGGCGTTCAACGAAGTATTGGAAGAAAAACAGCTCCCGAAAGAAGTGATCTTGGAGGCTTTAGAAGCCGCCATGGTTTCCGCTTACCGCAGGGCAGTTAATGCTTCCAATGCGCAGCATGTTGAAGCTAAGATCGACCCGGTGACGGGAAAAGTGGATATCTTTGCCGAGAAAGAAGTTGTCGAAGATGTCGAGGATGACCGCACCGAAGTAGTTTTGTCTGAAGCTCAGGCTGTAGAGCCGGAAGCTGAAATTGGCAGCATGGTGATTGTTGAGACCACTCCTGATAATTTCGGTCGAGTTGCTGCACAGACCGCGCGCCAGGTTATTCAACAGCGCATTCGGGAGGCTGAGCGTGAAGCCCAATTAGAGTATTTCAACAATCAATTGGGAGAGATCGTAAGCGGAGTCGTTCAGGCAATCAGTTCCCAGGCAGTTACACTCGGTTTAGACAAGAAGGCAGAAGGAATAATGCCCCGCAACCAGCAGATCTTGGGTGAACGCTTCCGCCTGCACGACCGCGTGCGTGCTTTGCTTGCTGAGGTCAAAGCTACGCCTCGTGGCCCACAACTGATTCTTTCCCGTGCCCATCGCAACTTTTTAAGGCGGCTGTTGGAAAATGAAGTGCCGGAAATATATCACGGTCTGGTGGAAATTCGCTCAATCGCCAGAGAACCCGGCCATCGATCGAAAGTTGCCGTTTCTGCACTGCAGGCTGGTGTTGATCCTGTTGGTGCGTGTGTCGGTATGCGCGGTGTTCGAATTCAGGCGATCGTGCGCGAACTAAATGATGAAAAGATAGACGTGATCGAATGGAATCCTGATCCAGCTGGTTATATTGCCAAAGCACTCAGCCCAGCCAGAGTTTCCGGTGTTTATCTTGACGATTTATCCAAAGGTACAAAAACCGCAACTGTCGTAGTGCCTGAAGACCAGCTCAGCCTCGCAATTGGAAGGGATGGCCAGAATGCCCGTCTAGCAGCCAAGCTGACCGCCTGGCGGATTGATATTAAAAGCCTGCCTGAAGCAACTGCGGATGCTCTTTACAGGTTACAAAATGAACCCGAACTGGCTGAAATGGCAGAAGCCGAAGCAGAAATCCTGGCCCAGATCGAAGCGATCCTGGCTAAAAAAGCTGAGGGCAGACCAGTCACTCCAGAAGAGTACACCATCCTGAGCCAGTTTGTGGACAGGGTAGAGCGAAACATTATTGGTATCAACCAGGCTGAACGAGCTGCTGAGCTGGAAGTTATTGCTGAGGTTAAGGAGAAGATTCCTGCTGCTGCATTTGAAATGCCTTTAGATGAACTGGGGTTCACAGAGCGTATCACCAACCTGCTTGTAGAAGCTGGACATGAAACAATTGGCGACTTAATGCTCCAATTGGAACTCGATTCTGATGAAATTTTGGGTTTAAATGGTATCGGACCAAAAGCCATGGAGAACATCCACAATTCGATCGCCGAGGTAACCTTCCCAGAACCGGTTGTCGAAGAAGTTGTAGATGAAGAAGAGATCTCAGAAGAACCCGAAGTGGAAGAACCAGCTGAAGCTATCGAAGCTGAAGAACCCGCAGTTGAACCCGAAGCTGTGGAAGAACCTGAACCTGAAAAAGAAGAACCCGAACTCGCAGAAGCTGCAGTTGAATCTGAGGCTGAGGCAGTGGAAGAACAAGTAGAAGCTGAACCGGAGGTCGAGACTGAAGCCTCCTTTGAAGAAATATTCGCTCTTGAACCAGATGCATTTGATATTGATCTGGCTGAAACCGAGTTTGAAGATGAGGAAGAAGCAGTAGAAGAAGCCCGGAAAAAGAAGAAAGATAAGAAGAGAAAATACGTCGAGATGGAATATGATCCTGATCAGGATGTTGTGATCGTCAAACGCAAACGAAAACGAGACGAGCAAGATTGGGAAGAGGATTGGGATTATTAATTCAACATAAAGAAGAGAATATTGCGTGCCAAAGAAACCAAGAAGGGGTAAGCATGTTCCACAACGGACATGCGTTGGTTGTAGAGAGGTTCATTCAAAGCGTTCATTGATCAGGGTTGTGCGTAATCCGGAAGGCGTATTTGTTGACCCAACTGGAAAAATGGCGGGTCGCGGTGCATATCTTCACGAACAAATTCATTGCTGGGAAATTGGAATGGAGCACGCTTTAGCGAAAGCACTCAAAACAGAATTAAATGCAGAAGATAAGCAGCGACTCTTAGAATTTATGGCAACACTCTCAAATGAGTGAGGTGAAAACCAAAAACTTTGATGAGTGATTTTTGGGGGTTTCCGGGCAAAAAATACTGGCTAGCGAGTATCGCATACTGAGATAAACGCCTAACTCGGTCCAAAAAACTCGCATCAAGTGGCCTTAAGTAGGAGCAGGAGGTACCAAATGGGCGAGAACGGACATAATAAATCTATAGAATTACCCCCAATTATCACTGTTCGGGAACTGGCAGATTCAATCCAGGCCAGTCCGATTGAGGTTATTAAAACATTAATGGCCAACGGGGTAATGGCCAACATCAACCAGCAAATTGATTTTGATACGGCTGCTGTTGTAGCTGCTGAGATGGGCTACGATGCCACTCTCGAATCACAGGAAGTGGGAGCCGATGAAGAAGTTGGTGAAATCCCGCTCTGGCGGCGAGTAATTGCAAACGAGGATCCCGAGGATCTTGTCTTCCGTCCACCGATCGTGACTATTCTTGGGCATGTTGATCATGGAAAAACAACATTATTAGATGCTATTCGTCACTCGAATGTCGTTGATGACGAGGCCGGGGGTATCACGCAGCATATCGGTGCATATCAAGTTGAGCACAACAACCGTCAAATTACTTTCTTAGACACACCAGGGCATGCAGCCTTTACCGCAATGCGTGCTCGTGGTGCACAGGGAGCTGATATTGTTGTTTTAGTGGTTGCAGCTGATGATGGTGTAATGCCGCAAACTCGGGAGGCAATCGCACACGCCAAAGCTGCACAAATCCCGTTGATCGTCGCCCTGAATAAAATCGATAAACCTAACGCTGATCCAGAACGTGTCAACCAGCAGCTGGCCGAGATCGGCCTGGTACCGGACGAGTGGGATGGGGATACGATTGTGGTACCTCTGTCCGCCAAGCGCAGAGAAGGATTGGATGATCTTCTTGAAGCAATCCTGCTGGTCGCAGACAACACTGATATCAGGGCAAATCCCCATGGCCGAATTATCGGCACTGTTATTGATGCAGAAGTTGACCGCTCCCGGGGCGTGATGGCCACCTTGTTGATCCAGAACGGCACATTAAATGTCGGCAATATTGTAGTTGCTGGTACGGCCCATGGGCGTCTGCGCGCAATGTTTGATCATCTGGGTCGCCAGGTCAAGGAAGCAGAACCCTCCGCTCCAGTTGCCGTGATGGGATTGAATGATGTCCCTGTCGCGGGTGATCTATTCCAGGTCGTAGATTCGGATAAGCAAGCCCGGGCGCTGACCCAGGAAAGGAAAAATAACGAAAAAAATGCTGCCGAGACTCAGCGCAGCGCTGTCACCCTGGAGCAGCTCTTTGAGCAGTTCCAGGCAGGCGAAGTACGTGAGCTGCGCTTGATTATCAAAGCAGATGTGCAAGGTTCTCTTGAACCAATTAAATCATCCCTGGACGATCTTGGTACTGGTGATATCTCCATCAATATTCTTCATGAAGGAACCGGTAATATTGGGAAAAACGATGTCATGCTGGCTGCAGCTTCAAAAGCGATTGTAATAGGTTTCAATGTCGAAGCAGATGCAGCAGCTAAGCGACTTGCTGATACGGAAGGAGTCTCGATTCGCAACTACGACATTATTTACCGGCTTGTTGAAGATATTGAGATGGCATTAAAAGGCATGCTCGAGCCAGAACTGAAGGAGACTGCCATCGGTCGGGCAGAAATTCGGGCAATCTTCAGGATATCCAAGATTGGGAAGATTGCCGGCTGTTACGTTGTTGATGGAGAACTGAGGCGCAACGCTAAAGTTCGCGTTCTGCGAGGTGAAGAAATCATCTATGATGGTGACGTCAGCTCACTGAAACATCTCCAGGATGATGTCACAGAGGTTCGCACAGGATTTGAGTGTGGAATCTCATTCAAAAAATTTAATGAATTCGAAGAAGGTGACATCATTCAATGTTATATTGTTGAGGAAGTTCCCCTCTAATTACGAGTATAAATATTGTGGTATCAAAGAGCCGCGCCAGCAGGATCGCAGAACGCATTCAAGAAGAGATTTCTGAGATGCTAATCTTTGATTTACATGACCCCCGGGTATCGGGTGCCTATATAACTGATGTGACAGTTGACCGTGAATTAGCTTTTGCGGATATATATATATATTCTTCAATAGGTTCAGATTCAGCAGACACGGTAATTTCCGGTTTTAATCATGCAAGAGGTTTCATACGCAGTGAATTGGCCAGCAGGATTGAATTGAGAACATTTCCCCGGCTGCGTTTCCACTGGGATCCAACCCCAGAACGAGCTGAACACATTGAAAAACTAATTGATTCGATCAGTCAAACGGAACAAGATGCTTCAGGAGAAGAGCTGGCTGGAGATGCATAAAGCCAGGCAAATCGATGAGCTGCTCTTAAAAAAGGTATTTCGAGAGCTTAGATTGGCTCACCGTGTACTGATAATCTCCCATATACGTCCAGATGGTGATGCTGTTGGTTCACTTATCGGTTTAGGGATAAGCCTGCAAGAGTATGGAAAAGACGTCCAAATGGTTTTATCCGATGGAATACCAGATATTTTTCTTCACCTGCCCGGAAGCGATCAGGTGAAGAAAAAAGCTGATGGTGAGTTTGATATGATCTTCGCGGTAGATTGTTCTGATCGGGACCGGGCTGGAGATGCATTATCCAGCATTCCCCTCCCAGAAGTGAATCTCGATCATCATCCGACCAATACAGCATTCGCAAAATACAATTTAGTTGACTCATCAGCTGTTGCGACAGCAGAGCTGTTGGGAATATTTTTACCGGAATTCGGTTTTCCGATCACGAAACAGGTTGCAGATGCGCTATTATTTGGTATGATCACAGATACACTCGGATTCAGAACAAATAATATGACGCCGCGTGCTATGAAAACAGCCGCCTTGCTTATGGAAGCCGGCGCAGATTTGCCTGGGTTATATCAAAAAGGGTTACTCAATCGATCCTACTCTGCTGCTCGATATTGGGGAGCAGGCTTATCAAATCTTGAGCGAGATGGAAAGATGATTTGGGCAACTCTTGCACTTAAGAATAGGAAAGCTGTAAATTATCCTGGCAGGGATGACGCCGATTTAATAAATTTCCTTTCCACGATCGAAGCCATTGATGTGGTCATCATGTTCATTGAACAAATCAACAACCAGGTTAAAGTCAGCTGGCGCGCTACACCCGACTACGATGTAGCGCAAGTAGCGTTGCAATTTGGTGGGGGTGGACACACCGCAGCAGCTGGAGCTACGATCGAAGGAGACTTGAAGGAAGTACAGGCGAAAGTGATCAGCACCACGAAGACAGTTTTAGGGATTAATTAATCCACTACAAATCATAAAATAGGGAAAAGGATATGGACAACGAACAGATAAAGAATGTTGTCTCGGGGGTCTTAGTCATCGATAAACCTATCGGGCTGACCTCCCACGACGTAGTACAGATCATCCGCAGGGGAACGGGCATCCGCAGGGCGGGGCATACAGGCACACTTGATCCTCGGGCATCTGGTGTTCTGGTCGTCTTGTTAGGTCCAGCAGTGCGCTTGAGTGAGTACGTATCTGCATCAGATAAACGATACCAGGCAACTATTCGACTTGGTGGCACAACAGACACATACGACGCGGAGGGCGTTGTAACCAAAGAATCATCCACAACGCACATCACAGAAGAAGGGTTTGACGAAATTCTTCAAACTTATGTTGGAGAAATCGAACAAGTACCCCCTCCATACTCGGCAGTCAAAGTCAAAGGTCGCAAGGCCTATGAAATGGCTCGTAAAGGTGAGCAGGTAGACCTGCAACCCCGCAAAATTAATGTTTACAGCCTGGATATCCTCGAATGGGATCCCCCAGAAGTTGTTATTGATGCATACTGCTCATCCGGTACCTACATCCGCTCACTAGCAAATGATCTCGGTGAATCATTAGGTACAGGCGCATACCTGATCGGGTTACGTAGAACGAAGAGCGGGCGATTCACACTGCGCGAAGCTGTACCCTTGAGAAGGCTCAAAGAGGCTTTTCAAGCTGGGGATTGGTATCAATTCTTAATTCCAGCTGCAGATGCACTCGGCGATTGGCCGATGGTTGAACTGGACGCGGACCTGGTAGACCTTGTTCGTCACGGTCATCGCATCCCGGCAGAGCCTGAATCAGAAGGTTGGTCAAGAGGGATAAGCGAGCAAGGGGATCTGGTTGCATTACTAGAATATAACGAAGAGTCAAACGAATGGCAGCCAAGGAAGGTATTCTTCCAGTCCTGAACAACAAATCTTATTGGTAAAGTTAGTCATATGCGTCATTTCCAATGTTTAGAGGGGATTCAACTTCAAGATACCTGGTTAACGATTGGTACATTTGATGGTGTCCATCTTGGGCATCAAGAAATTGTGCGGAGTTTAGTCTCAAATGCACACGCAGCTGGCTCTGAGGCAGTTGTACTTACTTTCTTCCCTCACCCGGCAGTTGTCATTGGAAAACGTCAGCATCCTTCCTATCTAACCACTCCCGATGAACGCGCTGCGCTGCTGGGTGAATTCGGGGTGGATATCGTAATTACCTTCCCATTCACTCCTCCAGTCTCAAGAATAACTGCCCAAGAGTTCATTACGATGCTGAAATCCCACCTGGGCATGAAGCATCTGACGGTGGGACCTGATTTTGCCCTGGGACACAATCGGGTCGGAAATATCCAATACTTAAAATCTGCTGGGGATGAACACGGTTTCACGGTCAGCACAATTCAGCCAGTTGAGATTGAAGGTCAGGTCGTATCATCCAGCCGCATAAGAGCTGCTCTTCGGCAAGGTGAGATAGAGAAAGTCAGAACGCTGCTTGGACGACCATACTTTGTCAAAGGACAGGTTGTACCAGGCGATGGCCGTGGGCATACAATTGGTATCCCCACAGCAAATTTAAGCATGTGGTTTGAACGTGCACTGCCCAAATCGGGAGTCTATGTCACCCAGGGAACAATTAACGGCAGCACCTACGGGGCTGTAACCAATATCGGCACTCGTCCTACATTTACTTCGGAAGACGAGCGATTACAGGTTGAAGCCCATTTGCTGGATTTCAAAGACCAAATCTACGGCCTGGAAGTTCAGCTGGATTTTATAAGTCATTTGCGAGATGAACAGCGATTTTCAGGAATTGATCCGCTTGTGGATCAAATACATAAGGACATCCAACAGGCAAGAAGGATTTTAGCCGTGCAAATCAAAGCTTAATATTATTGGTTGTAGTATTCTTCGTGCGGGAGGTTCGAAACCATGAGACAGTATCTTGACATGCTGCAATACATATTCGACCGAGGAGTTCCGAAAGGAGATCGGACTGGCACAGGTACAATATCTGTTTTTGGTTACCAAACCCGCTACGATCTCCAGGCAGGTTTCCCGATATTGACAACCAAGAAATTACATTTAAGATCTATCATTCACGAGCTGCTGTGGATGCTTAACGGTCAGAGCAATGTGGCTGATCTCCAAAAGAACGGTGTTCGCATATGGAACGAATGGGCAGATGAGAAAGGGGAATTGGGACCCGTATATGGCGTCCAGTGGCGGTCTTGGAATACGGCAGATGGTCAGACAATTGATCAAATTTCGGGTGTAATTGATCTTATAAAGAAGAATCCCGATTCGCGCCGCATGATCGTCAGTGCCTGGAATGTCGGCGATCTTGAGTTGATGGCCCTGCCGCCCTGCCATTTGCTTTTCCAGTTTTACGTCAGTGATGGCAAGCTTTCATGCCAGCTTTACCAGCGCTCAGCAGATGTTTTTCTGGGAGTGCCATTTAATATCGCCTCATATGCCTTGCTAACATATATGATTGCCCAAGTATGTGACCTGCAAGTTGGAGAATTTGTGCATACATTCGGTGATCTTCACTTGTATAACAACCACATCGAACAGGCACAGCTTCAGATGACCCGAGAACCATATCCATTGCCGAGCATGGAGATCAATCCTCAAAAGAAATCGATCTTCGATTTTGAATTTGAGGATTTCAACCTGGTAAACTACCAATCGCACCCCCACATAAAAGCAAAGGTATCCGTGTGATTATTTCACTTATCGTGGCCATGGATGAGCATCGGGGTATTGGAGTGGATGGCCAACTACCCTGGCATCTGCCTGCGGATCTCAAACGGTTTAAGTCGCTCACTATGGGCCACCACTTGATCATGGGTCGCAAGACCTACGAATCGATTGGGAGTCCTTTGCCCGGGCGAACGATGATCATCGTAACTCGCAACCCGACATATCAGCCTGATGGCTGCATGGTTGCCCGGTCTCTGGAGACTGCAATTGAATTTGCCAGGATGGGCAATGAAAACGAAGTTTTCATTATTGGTGGGGGTGATTTGTTTGAACAGGCAATTCACCTTGCTGATCGCATTTATCTATCGCTGGTTCATGCAAGCTTGCCAGCGGATGTTTACTTTCCAGAGATTTCGAGCGAGATCTGGCATGAGACCGAAATGGAGCTGATTCCAGCAGATGAGGAAAATATGTATGCCTTTACATTCAAGATCCTGCATCGAATAAAAGAATAACAGGATTTATTATTCTAAAACCCAATTCGGGCTTGCTGTCCGTTTTACCGGGGACAGACCTTTCCTGTCCTCCTTGACAATTCTCCCCTTTTGCATATAATCCACCATAACTGAATATTCAAAGACGTTGATAAGGACGAGTAAGTGCCGAACCGGCGGTCAGAGAGCGGTAGATCGGTGAGAATCCCGCCCGTACGTCAGCATTGAATGGACCTTGGAGTTGCAGGGAGAAAGGACTAATCCGAGTAGCCCGTGCCGGAATTGCCTCCGTTATCACGGCAAGGGATATAAACCTACATAAGGTCGTATCCATATGAAGTGAGGCTGGCTTGCTCAACCCGTCGCTCCACCGGCGGGTTTTTTGATCAGGAGTGCTAGCCTAAAAGGGGTGGTACCGCGGACCAGGCGTTCGTCCCCTTTCCCGGGGATGGGCGCGTTTTTAATTCCCATCCTCTATGATGGCAGATAACTTCTGTCAATAAACCAAGCATTTCTAAAGGATGGAGGAACCAAAATGAATGACAAAACAAGATTTATACTAAATGAATCAGACATACCGCGAACCTGGTACAACCTCAATGCAGATCATCCAGTCGCCCCGGCTCCCGTGCTGCACCCCCAGACCATGCAACCGGTCACCCCGGACTTTCTGAATGTTCTGTTCCCCATGGAACTGATCATGCAGGAAGTAAGCACTGACAGGTATATAGATATACCAGAAGACGTGCGGGATATATACAAGCTTTATCGACCAAGCCCACTGATAAGGGCTCGCAGACTGGAGGAGAAACTGGGGACACCCGCTCATATTTATTATAAGTATGAAGGTGTCTCACCTGCGGGAAGTCATAAACCGAATACGGCTATCCCGCAGGCATACTACAACAAAGCCACAGGCACGAAGGCATTAACCACCGAAACAGGTGCAGGTCAATGGGGTTCAGCATTGTCACTTGCCTGCCAGTTATTCGATCTCGACCTGGAAGTTTACATGGTCAAAGTTTCCTATCATCAAAAGCCGTACCGCAGGATTCTGATGGAAACTTACGGCGCTCAGGTCTTTGCCAGCCCAACAGACAAGACCCAATTCGGGCAGTCTGTTCTGGCTGAGGATGCTGAAAGCCCAGGCTCTTTAGGTATTGCAATTGCTGAAGCGGTTGAAGCTGCAGCTACATCTGGAGGAGCAAAGAAATATGGTATAGGCTCAGTGCTGAATCATGTCTTGCTTCATCAGACAGTTGTAGGTGAAGAAGCCCTTAAACAGATGGACCTGGCTGGCGAGTATCCAGATGTGGTTGTGGGCTGTGTGGGCGGCGGCTCGAATTTTGCTGGCATCGCATTTCCTTTCATTCGCCAAAACCTCCTAGAGGGACAACAAACGCGTTTCCTTGCCGTTGAACCCACTGCCTCACCAAGTCTCACAAGGGGTATATATGCATTTGATTATGGTGACTCCGCCAAGATGGCTCCTGTTGTAAAAATGCATACTTTGGGACATAGTTTTGTACCAGCACCCATTCATGCAGGCGGTCTCCGCTATCATGGAATGGCTCCCAGCTTATGTTCACTCTTCGATGCTGGCTACATAGAAGCCAGAGCTGTTCACCAGCTGGCAACTTTCGAAGCAGCAGTGATGTTCTCCAGGAGCGAGGGCATTTTACCGGCCCCAGAGTCTGCGCACGCGATACGAGGGGCAATCGATGAAGCCCTGGATGCAAAGGAGAAAGGAGAGGAAAGGGTAATCCTGTTCAACCTTTCCGGTCACGGCCACTTCGACCTGTCCGCTTATGATGCTTATCTGGATGGACAATTGCGTGATTATGATTATCCTGAGGAGGATATTCAAGAAGCGATCCGTTATCTCCCGAAAGTGAATTTGCCGGCCGAATAAATTTAAATAATAACTATCAATCGTTCCAGCCCCGAAATTAACCCGGGGCTGGATTTCGGTTATACCAAGCCTTAATTTTCGTTTTGATTATTAATAATGACTGATTTTCTTTATTTACCTGTTAATCATCTAACTGAAAATAATTGGTAGCTACAATTGAGGGCAATAAGCGAAATCAATTGTTCTTAATTTTCAATAGTGACTTTTTTTGATCTGACCTGGCTACAGTGATTTTTAAAAAAATACCAGGCTCTCTTCATGTTAATTGGCTTTGGTTCCCATTTTATCCCACAGGGTTTGACACACATTTGAACGAGCGCTATCGCCAAAATGGGGTTAAGTGCTTGCCGGGGAGATGCGCTGTATGGGGCAGGGTTGATGGAGCAAGGCAGATGATCATCGATACCACTATTTTCCATGGAACTACTAGGTAGGATAGCTGCTTGAATTTCTCGCAGGTGGAGCTGAGGGGGTTACCCAAAAGCACCGGATAGACCTGTTCTCCTAGGAATACCTGAATTAAATATGTATGTATTACCCATTAAGGGCCTGGTATTTCTGAACAAACCAGGGATTTAGATAGTAATATCATTGATCAATACTGCCTGGAAAGCAGTTGGAAATAAATCTCCAATTATCAAATTTGTCTGAGTTATGATGAGCCAATTTTTTAAATCCTGGTTTAGAAGAGAAAGATTAATTTCCCCAAAAGGGGAAAAGATGTTTCTGCAGCTATGTCTCGCGAGCCTCTTCATATGTGCTCAATTTGGATGCAATCTGCTGTCACCATCCATAGACACGATCAATCCGACTGAAACTCTGGCAGAGTCTCAGAGAGCGTCTCCGCATAGCAACTCGCTGGGTGAACAGCCAGAAACGACCGGAAATCTAACACCAGATCAGATTTTAACTTTATCAAGCCTTGTTAAGGTTGATGATTATCCCCTTTACACAATGCACTTCCAGGGGCAATATTTTCTACAAGGTAATTATTCTGAATCGGCTGGTGGAAACATTCACACATTCTTGGTTCCAAAGAATCAAGACTGGGCTTGCTCCCTTTTTGCAGCCTTGGGTGGTGAGGAAAATTACACATTCGGCAGGAATTTTGATTGGGAGAAGAGTCCCGCATTACTATTGTTTACTTCTCCGCCAGATAGATATGCATCTGTTTCGATGGTAGACATCGCCTATCTGGATTTTGATTCACTTGACCTCGGAAAGCTGCATGAAATGGAATTGGATCAATTATCCCCATTGCTCGATGCACCTTTCTGGCCGTTTGATGGTATGAATGAGCGGGGCTTGGCAATCGGCATGGCTGCAGTGCCCGCAGTTCAGAACGAGGCTGATCTACAAAAACCCAGTATTGGATCACTCGAGATCATGCGAATGATTTTGGACAAAGCTGCAGATATTAATGAAGCATTACGGATTATTGAAAGTTATAATATTGACTTCCGAGGCGGTCCAGATTTGCATTACCTGATCGCGGATAAATCAGGGGAATCGATCCTCGTCGAATTCCTTGAGGGAAAAATGCAGGTCATCCCGAATCAAAAAGCCTGGCACATGGCGACGAATTTCTTAGTCACAACCAATGATTCCCCACAAGGAAAGTGCGCTCGGTACGATAGAATCTCGAGCACACTCCAGGATTATGGCGGAGTATTGGTTCCTGAACTCGCCAATGAATTACTCTCAACCGTCTCTCAAAACAATACACAATGGTCCGTGCTATATTATTTAGAGTCTGGTGCTATCCAGGTGACCATGGGTAGAAAATTTGATCAAACCCACAATTTTCAATTAGAGCCCTGACAAGGAGATCTCATGCTTGATTTCGATCCAGTGCGCGACAAGCGCATATCTCTTAATGAATTGGCAGCTGATTTATCCAGGCAGGATTTACGCGAATTAACCTTGGAGATGGTCGCGACCCAGCTAAAATTAATTGAAACTTGCCGCGATGCTGATGTCGGATTTGTTCCTGAAGACCCGGATGCAGATGATCCATTCGCTGAACGGGAGGAGGACATTGATCTGGCATGGACCCTGGGTCATGTCATCGTACATGTCACTGCCTCCTCTGAAGAAGCAGCCGCGATTGCCGCCGAGCTGGCGCGCGGGGTTTCATACCATGGTCGCTCTCGTTATGAGACTCCCTGGCAATCTATCACCACGATTAACCAATGCAATGACCGCTTGGCAGAAAGCCAGAGGATACGTTTAGCCAGCCTTGAGATGTGGCCGGATCAACCTCATCTGGACAATGAGTATAAATCAAGACTAGGGGCACCAGCGATGAACGCCACCACGCGTTTTATCTACGGCTTGATGCATGATGATGATCACCTGGAGCAAATAACCAAAATCATCCTTCAATCTCAGCAAGCAAGAACATGATTGGTTGCGAATACTTCAATCAAAGTATATTTTCCACAGGCTGGTATCCAGAACAGTTCGGATGATCTCAGATCCCTTTATTGAGTTCAAATTGGGTACCTGGATAATTTCTTGTGCTCTGCTCAGTACTACTTGATCGCATAATTATCCCATTTCAATCTAATTGGTCTTGAAATATATTTGCGGGTAAAATAGGGACACTACATTCGTATTCGTGGAAGTTCCAGGGAATTGATTTACTCAGAGCTGATGTGATGGTTTACCTTGACAAAGAATCGATTAGACAAATAATTGCGGCTTTCAATAAACGGAATTTAGAACCAGGATCCAAACTTTTTTCGGACCATGTCGTTCTCCATTGCCCGGGAAAAAACCAGATTTCCGGCGATTATCATGGAAAATCAGGTGTGGTTGAGTTCTGGCAGAAACAAATCTCTCTCACCAACGAAACCTTCAAGGCTGAAATCCTGACTGTCAGCCAAGGTGAAGGAAGTTTGGTCTTGATCATGGAAATCTCAGCACAGGTAAATGATCGATTGTTCTCCTGGCGGCGGGTTAATCACTACAAGGTTGTTGAAGGTCGAGTTGTCGAAGGTTGGATAT
>Ga0209536_100009617_pt1 | contig 14368 bp, 10 predicted proteins | sample DeeMarSeWOR28_12_FD_187461 | JGI IMG/M metagenome (GOLD analysis project Ga0209536, IMG submission 187461) | Marine sediment microbial communities from White Oak River estuary, North Carolina - WOR-2-8_12 (SPAdes) (version 2) | ecosystem: Environmental > Aquatic > Marine > Intertidal zone >...
CGCCGCGGGGGCATCGAGACCCTCGAGCAGGCGGGCCGCGGTGGTCAGCTCGGCGAGGGCGCGCGAGAACGCGCCATGGCGCTCTCTCGTTCCCGCTCGCCGCCAGAGCAGATCGGCGCGGGCGACCACGTCGTCGCGGACGAGGCGTGATCCGTGCCGGTAGGCATCCAGCGCCGCCTCGAACATCCCCGCCCGCTCGCAGACCTCGCCGAGCGCGATCCAGAGCTGCAGAAGCTCTGCCTGACCGAGCTCCGGCAGTCGGCCGCCGGCGTCGAGGGCCAGCCGATACAGGCGGGCCGCTTCGGGATTGGCAAAGGCGCGGCGGGCCCGATCGGCGGCCATGCACGCGTAGCGCCAGGTGCGCTCGGCCTCGCCGGCCAGGGAGAAATGCAGTGCGAGCGTGTCTGCGTTGGCTGCGAGGTCCTCCTCCAGCTGCTCGATCACGCCGCCGACGGCGCCGTGGAGCCGACGGCGCAGCCGGTAGGCGAGTCCCGCATGGGTCGCATCCCGGATCAGGGCTCGCCGGAAGCGCAGGCGCATCTCGCCGTCGGCCTCGAGCATGTGCTCCATGCGACCGAAGACCGCCGGATCGAGCTCGTGTCCCTCGGCGCGCAGCAGCTCCGCGAGGATCGAGATCCGGAAGCTGTTGCCGAGCACGGACGCGTAGCGCAGGACCCGCCGCGCCTCGGGGTCGAGAGCGTCCACCTGGGCCGCCATGGCCGCTTCCAGGGAGCCCGGCACCGCCTCGACCGAGCCCACCTGGCGCGCGGTCCGGACGATCTCCTCGATGAAGAGCGGGACGCCGCCGGCGCGCGCCACGACCAGCTCGACCTCGTGACGTCGCAGCGGCGCGGCCGCCGTCGCCGCGTTCACCAGCGCTTCGCCGGCTTCGGGGGACAGGGGCTCGAGGCGGACGATCTGGCCGTCGTGCGCAGTGAAGCTCCGCTCGCCTTCCCGGCCTGCGACGAGCAGCAGCCAGGGGCGTTCGTCGCACTCGGCGGCAATGCGGCCGAGCAGCGCAAGCGAAGCCTCGTCCGCCCACTGGGCGTCGTCGAACACGAGGATCAATGGCTCGGGATGCGCGGCGTCGAGCAGGCGGATCAGCGTGTCCGCCACGCGGTCCGGACGAAAGCGCGGCGCGATGGCTGCGACGTCCGGGGAGGCCTCCACGTCGACGTGGGCGACGTCGCCGAGCAGCGCGAGCCAGGGGAGCAATCCGGGGTCCGTCCGGCGCACCCCCTGCTCCAGCGCGTCGCGCATCTCGGCGGCGCTCGCGCTCTTCACCCCGAGCAGCGAGCGGATCGGATCGCGGAACGCGCGGTAGGCGCTGGTCGCGCCGTAGGGCTCGGCGCGCAGCGAGAGCAGGCACGCGGGATCGAGGTCCGAGGTGGCCTCGCGGAGCAGTCGGGTCTTGCCCAGGCCCATCGCCCCGACGATCGTCACGACGCCACCCTCGCCCGCCTGCGCGCGTGCGACGGCCTGCGCGAGCGTCGCGAGCTCCGGGTCGCGAGCGATCAGCGGCAGCTCGCCTCGCCCCTCCTCGGCGCGCACGCCGAGCTCGTTCCCCACCCGATAGAGGACCTGGGGAGCCTGCTTGCCCTTGAACGTGAAGGTGCCCGCCGGCCTGGCATCGAACAGGGTGCGGGAGTGGTCGAGCACGGACGGATGGGCGTAGATCGCGCCGGGCGGAGCCTCGGCGCAGATGCGCGCCGCGGTGTTGGTGGTGTCGCCCATCGCGGAATAGGCCGCGCTGCTCGCCGTTCCGATCTCCGCGGTGAATACGTCGCCCCGGTTGACCCCGAACTGGAGCGGCAGGGGCAGCTCGGCGTCGGCGATCCGACGCAGGGCGCGGAGCATGCGTCCCTCGTCATCCTCGCTGGCGCGGGGGACGCCGGAGCCGATGAAGAGCTTGCCGCCGTCGCGGCCCAGATCGACGGCGAGCAGCGTCACGCCTTCGTCCGCCAGCGCCTGCTGGACCGTGCCGAGCGTCTGCTGGAGCGCCTCCGCGACGGCGTCCGCTCCCTCCTCCTCCAGCAGCGCATCCGTGCCGGAGAAGCGGATGAACGCCATGCAAGCGACGCGGTGCTCGTGATCGGGTGGTCCCGGCTCGAGCACCTGACCGAGCAGCCTCGGGAACAGGCCCCGCAAGATCTCGGCATCGACCTCGCGGTCGGGAGCGGGCGCGCTGGCTGCAACGAGCGGTCGTCGCCCGCGCAGCAGCAGGACGCCGTCGTCGCGCGCGCGCACGGCCGAGGCGGGCAGCGCTGCGGCCGTCGCCGGGCTGACGGCGATCTCGCCAGCGTTCGCGGCGGACTCGGTCTCCACCGCCAGGCTCGCCTCGCGCCCGGCGAGAACGAGCTCCCGGTGGAGCGCTCCCACCAGAAAGAAGCGGAACGCTCCGGAGTGGAGACCGATCGACATGGACAGCTGCAACCGGCCGACGGAGGTCGGGACCTTCGCGGCCTGGCGCAGGGCGCTGCGCAGCTCCAGCGCACTGCTCGCCGCACGCTCGGGGTGCCGCTCGCCCCGGAAGAGGAAGAGCAGCGCGTCGCCTGCGAACTCGAGGAGCATCCCGTCCCTCGAGCGGGCCGTGTCGAGCATCGCGCCGAACACCCGGCTCAGGGTCTCGACGAGCTCCTCCCCGCCCACCCGACCCCGCCGGGCGAGCCTCTCCGTGAGCGCCGTGAAGCCCGAGACGTCCGCGAGACAGAGCGTCCCCTCGACGGTCCGCCACAGCCGCTCCGGCGTATCGATCGCCCAGTCGACCGCGATCGACGGGATGTGCCTGCGAAGACCGCTCACTTCCCAGAGCGTATCGAGCGGATGGCCGTGCGCCCCACACCGGAGTCGTCCCATGCGAGGAGACTCGGTCCTCACGGGCTGCCTGTACGTCGCGCTGAGCGCGGCATCTCCCGGACGCATCGCGGCCGGAGCTCGGCGTCACTCGCGTTCGCGGCCCGCGATGCACGGCGTGAGGATCCGCTGGTATTCGCGGTCCCGACCCTGCTCGGCATCCAGGATGCGCGAGGTCGCGAGCGCGATCGCGTGCTCCATGCATTGGAAGTGGAGGAAGTTCACGAAGTGGCCGGAGCACGCCACCTCGAGCTGCGCCGCATCGGGCATGAGCTCGGCCACCACGTCCGCGTGGGCGTGGGGGATCAGCCGGTCGCGCCCGGCCCACAGGAAGACGGTCGTTACGCGGATGCCCGGGAGCTTCGCCCACAGGCTGTCCGGCCCTTCGGCGGGGTCGAGAGCGAGCTCGCGAGTCGCGGAGAGGAAGGCCGTGCGCGTCGCGGGGCACGAGAGGTAGTAGGCGACGCGCACGCAGGCCCGGGCGAACCAGTCGTGCTCGAGTGCGGGGATGGCTTCGAGGAGGTCGGTCGTTCGCTTGAGCAGCGGCCAGGCGCGCTCGAGGGGCAGGCGCTCGCCCCAGGCGGGGTCGAGGTGGTGAGCCATCCCGTACCAGCGCGGTCGCTTCCTCCACGGCAGGAACGGGGCCACCAGCACGAGGCCGCGCACCCGCTCGGGCTCGCGAAGGGCCACCTCGAGGGCCACCCGGCCCCCCATGCTCATTCCCATCAGGATCGGGGGGCGCTCGAGCGTGCGCACGAACTCGATCACGGGCTCGGCCAGCGCGGCCGGAGTGAGCGGCCCCGCGACGAGGGGGGAGGCGCCGAAGCCCGGCAGGTCGAGCGCGACGGTCCTCAGGCCGAGGCGACCGAGGAGCTGCGCGACCCCGGCGAAGGCCGTGGACTCGAGCGCGAGCGGGTGGAGCGCGATCAGCGGATCGCCCTCGCCCCACTCGTTGCGATGGAGCGCGGTCGTCTTCGCGGCGCTCGCCTCGTCATCCGGACTCACGGAAGGCATGAGAGGAAGTCCTTCAGCGTCTTCGGCCAGGCCTCGATCTCGGCCAGGCCCCCCGCCACCTGGAGGCTCGCGTTCGGCAGGCGCGCGGCGAGCGCCTCCGCCGTCGAGAGCGGATGGCTCGGGTCCCCCTTCCAGGCGAGGATCAGGGTCGGCACGTCGAGGCGCTCGAGCTGCTCCGGATCCGGCAGATCCGAGAGCGCTGCGCCTCGCAGCGCCGCTGCCACCGCTCGCGGGTCGGCGTGTGCCAGGCCGTGCATGACCGAGCGCTGTACGCGAGCGATCCCGCGGTTGCTCACCGCGACGGAGCTCAGCGCTCCGAAGAAGCGGAACGGGCCGAGCCCGATTCGCTCCACCAGCTTCGCGGAGCTCCGATAGAGCCGGGTCTGTCGAGGTCGCGTGGCCCACGCGGTCGGAGGCGCCATCAGGACGATCGCGCGCGTGCGCTCGGGTGCGAGCATCGCCGCATGGAGCGCGGTCCCCGCGCCCATCGAGATCCCACCGAGCGCCACCTGCGACAGGCCGAGCTCGTCGGCGATCGCCCACAGGTCGAGCGCCAGCTCGCGCCAACGGTAGTCCTCGTCCCGGAGGGTGGCCTCGGACGCCCCGTGGCCGCGCGCGTCCCAGCGCACGAGGCAGGTGCGCTCACCCAGCCCGGTCCACGGCAGGATTCCCGCCGCGTCCTCCTGACTCATGCTCCCCATCAGCGCGTGGCCCCACAGCAACGGCCGCGCCGACCGATCTCTCCCGATCTCCGCCTCGATCTCGATGCCGCGCACTCGCATGGGAAGCGCCTCTCCTGACATGGGTCTCACAGGCCGAGACGAGCTCGGCGAGGGCCTGCGGGATGCGATCGACGAGCTTCTGGACGTCGGCGATCTGGTCCGGACACGCGAGGCCGGCGAAGCACACGCGATCCCCGTAGCTCCAGCCGGTGATGTTCAGGCCGATGCCCTCCAGGATCGGGCCGACGGAGTAGAGCGACTCCAGCCGGTAGCCGAAGATCACGAGCTCGGTCCTGGGGCCGGGGACGTTGGAGACCACCAGATTCACGGGGCCGGGAACGAGATCGGAGATGTGGCGCCTCGACCAGAAGCGCACGAACGCGGAGTGGGCCTTCGGTGACGTGAACTCGATCCATCGCTCCAGCAGATCCGGGCCGACCGTCATCTGGCGCTGCTTCGCCTCGTCGGTCTGCTCGTGGATCGCGAGCACGCGTTCGACCGGGTCCGCGATGTGGGTGCAGAGCGAGGCCGCGAGGTGTCCGACGTGGTTGCCCCGGGTCCGCCCGGTCAGCTCGGGGTGGGTGTTGACCGGAACGCTCGCCACCAGCGGCCGGGCCGGGACCGCCCCCTCGATCTCTGCGAGATCCGCCCGCAACGCAGCGCCGCAGAGGCCGAGCATCACGTCGTTCAGCGTGACGCCCACGGCCGCCTTCACGCGCTTCATCTCCGCGAGCGGGACGCTGGTGGTGGCGAAGCTGCGCCGCGCGGTCAGCGCTCCGCTCCAGCGCGTGCGCGGCCCCGAGAAGGGCGCGGGCAGATGCGGATGCGGTCCTTGCCGCGCCCGCCGGGCCAGGCCGAGCAGCCCACGGAGCGTCAGCCCCAGCAGCCGCGGCAGCGAGGCGATCGTGCGGAGCGCCTGCCCGATCGACCAGCGCGTGATCTCCCACTTCGTCGGCGGTCGCTGGGATGCATCGCCGGAGATCGGGGCCCGCGACGCGATCTCGGCGCGGGAGCCCGGCTCTCCGGCGGCGTTCGCGTGGGAGAGTACGTCGAGCAGCATCGCCATCGCGGCGGCGCCGTCCGCCATGCTGTGGTGGAGCTTGCAGACGAAGGCCACCCACCCCCGCTCCAGGCCCTCGACCATCGTGATCTGCCAGAGCGGGCGATCGCGGGGCAGGGGCACGCTCGCGATCTCGGACACGACGAGGTTGAGCTCTCGCTCGCCTCCGGGGGCCGGAGCGCTGCGATGTTCCAGGTGTCGACGCACGTCGAAGGAGTCGTCCTCGACCCAGACGGGATGTCCGAGCCCGAACGGGACCTCCATGATCCGCTGCCGGAAGGAGGGGAGCCTCGGGAGTACGGATTCGAGGGTCCGGCGGAAGCCCTCGAAGCGGACGGCGCCGCGCTGCTCCGGCGCGCTCATCACCGCCACCTTCAGCGTGTGCATGTGCCCGGTCGGGGTGTCCATGTAGAGGAACCCCGCGTCCATCCCCGAGAGCGGCTCGAAGTTCATCGCGCGATCTCGTCGCCCCGACCTTCGTGCCGTCCCTGCTCTTCGGCCTCGGGCCGCGAGCGCGAGAGCAGGCCGAGCAGGCGTTGCGCGACCGGGTAGGGGAGCTCGCGCGCCAGACGGTCCAGCGTGCACTGCATCCGGCCGGTGATCTCCTCGTAGCAGCGATCGACGATCTCGGGGTCTTCCGCCGCCTCCGGCCCGTAGCGGCTCCAGTCGAGGGGGGGGCCGAGCTCGACCTTGATCTTCGCCGGGAGCGGAATGCCGGGTGGGACCGGAGTCGACACGCCCCAGGGAATCTGGAGGACGATGGGAGCGATGGGGAGCGGCAGCACAGCGGTGCCGAGTCGCTTCGCGATTGCCTCGCCCCGGCTCAGCACGAAGATCGTGTGATGTCCGCCGTGGGCGACGACCGGGACCACCGGAACGCCGGTGCGCAGCGCGAGCTTCACGAAGCCCTTGTGCCCGGAGAACACGATGCGGTTGCGGTCGGTCCACGGCCGGAACGCCTCGCGCGCGCCGCCCGGATAGACCAGCAGCGAGTTCCCCGTCTCGAGGGCGCGCTCGGCGTTCTCGTGGTTCGCCGGGATCTCGCCCAGCTTGCGCATCAGGGTCTCGAAGCCGGGTATGCCGAAGGCGCCGTCGAACGCGAGGCCCAGCAGCGGGTCCCCGATGCCGCGCTCCCGGTACCAGGCGGCGATGGTCACCGCCGTGTCGGGCACGATCACCCCACCCGAGTGGTTCCCGACCAGCAGCATCGGGCCCTCTGCCGGGAGCGTCTCGAACCCCGACACCTCGCCGTCGAAGTAGCGGCTGAACAGCTCCATCAACGGAAGCAGCCGACCGAGGAAGGCCTCGTCTCGCTGGAAGGGATGCTCGGCGAGCTTCTCCCGCATGCGCTGGTCGATCGGCTCGAACGCTCCCGCTACCGGCTCGCTCTGCGACATCGCTGCTCCGCCCTCGCCCGGGCTCTGGGGTGAAGAGCCCACCTCGATCCGAGCCGTGCAAGCCGGGTGCCGCGGCGCACGACCCCGGGTGAGGCCCCGGGTGCCATGTGGGGCCGCACGCCCCAGCAGGGCGGAGATGCCGCTTCGAACCGCCCCATCGGGCCCCGGTCCGTTGCCTCGAACGCCTATGTCCGAGCCCCCGAGCGCGCAGCGAACTCCAGCCGGAGCTCGAGGGTGCCGAGCATGATCCCCGGCTGGTGGCGGAACGTGTTCCCGGGCGCATAGGCGAGGCGTTCGATCCGATCGAGCAGCCCGCTCCAGGCGCAGATCTGCTCCACGCGCGAGATGCCCGCCCCCGGGCAGGTGCGCGGGCCCTGGGAGAAGGCCAGGTGGCCGCCCAGGCGCTTGCGATCGAGCATCACCTGATGGGGGCACTCGTATTCCTCGGGATCGACGTTGCCCGCCCCGAAACGGAGATGGAGAAGCGAGCCCGCCGGCACCTCGACGCCCTGGAACACCTCGTCCCGGCTGGTGATGCGCGTCGAGAGGCCCTGGGTCGGCGCGCGCAGCCGCATCGCCTCCTCGGTGAACGCGCGCAGCTTCGAGCGGTCGGCCCGCACCGTGTCGAACAGCACCGGATCGTCGCAGAGGAGCTGAGCCTGTTCTTCCAGGGCGTACTGCGTCGTCTCGAGGCCCCCGAGCACCATCGCGTAGACGACGCCCTGGATCTCGCTGTCGTTGAGCTTGCGGCCGAGAGGGCTGTAGGTCACCTGGGTGAGAAAGGTCGTCATGTCGTCCGCAGGCTGCCTGCGCTTGCGGAGGACCTGGTCCTTCACGTACTGCCCGAACTCAGCGAGGGTTGCGGCCTGGGCCTCGAGCTCCGCCTTCGGCAGCAGGTTGCGGTGGCCCTTGCCGAACACGAAGGGGCGCACCATCGCGCCGCCCCAGGTCGCGAGCCGTGGCAGATCCTCGAGCGGGAAGCCGAGCACGTTGGCCATGACGATCTGGGGCAGCGGTCTCGCGAATTCGGCGATGAACTCGACCCGGCCGCGATCGATGAAGCCGTCGATCAGCTGATCGACGGTGCGGCGGATCATCCCCTCGTGTCGGATCGCGCCCGGGCCCACCCACGGATCGGTGAGCTCCAGCTTGTGGGCGCGGTACAGCTCCTGGGTGGGGCGCAGGGAGGCCATCGAGACGATCATCGCGTTGATGGCCGGTGGGAAGTCGGGCTCGCCGCCGTCCTCGAGGGCCTGCTCGACCCGCGGTCGGATGCCGTCGACGGCCAGGGTGATCATCGGCGTGAAGCGGGCCGGGTCCTTGACGACCCGCGCGATGTCCTCGTACCGGGTGAGGACGAAGGCGTCGGAGTCGGGTCCGATCCCCTCCCCGGCGATGCGCAGCACCGGCGACTCGCGGTGCAGGATCTCGTAGGCCTCGTACCAGTGCTCCTGGGCGCCGGCACCGAACAGGTCCACATCCTGGAGGGCCACGGGGCAGCGCATCTCGCTGAGCTCGTGGTTGGGCGTCTTCGGCGACCCGGGGCGGTTGGTGGCCATCGGGGATCGAGGATGCCATAGGCCGAGTGGGCCTGGGTGACGACGCCTCGAATCGACGCGCGCCCGGCCGCCGGCTCGGATTCGCTCGGGCTGCGCAGCTCGGCAATCGATCGGCGCGACCTCGGCGCAACCTCAGGATCGGGTCGGCTCGGTCCTTGTCTGCCCGGTGCGGTCCCTCGCGCCCCGGAACGCGTGTCGCCCGACGATCAGCGGCAGGTCCAGGAAGGTCCGGATGCCGGGCTCGGCCCGACACACGTGCGGAACGGCGTGGACGGCATGCATGGCCGTGGCCACCAGAGCATTGGAGATCCACTCCTCACCGAGATCCAGCAGGAGCCGCGGCCTTCCCGCGATCTCGAGCTTGCAGCCGGGTGCGGCCCACTCCGGAGCGACGGCCGCGGTCGCCCGGTAGACGGCTTCGAGCACGATGCGCTCTCGTCCGCCCGCCTTGCCGGCCCAGCGGAAGCGTTGGGCAGCGATCGTGCCCGGCTCGATGCGTCCCGCCGCGATCTCGCACGCCTCGTCCGCGAGGACCAGCTCGACGGAGCGCGTCTCCTCCTCGAGATCCAGTGCCAGGCCGTCGGCCAGCATGCACAGGCTCTCGCGGAACAGGCCCGAGAGCCAGTCGACGTAGCGCTGCGAGCTCGCCTCGAAGCGCTCGGGCGAGGACCCGAGTCCCATCAGCTCGAAGATGACGTCGCGTGAGGGATAGAAGGAGAAGTTGGTCGATTCGAGCACCGAGATCCGGTCGATGCGTTCGGAGAGTCCCGTCATCACGAGCGGGAGCAGCTCTGCCAGCCAGCCCGGGTTCGTCCCCGTCCCGTGCACCGAGACACCGCCCTCGGCGCACGCGGCCTCGAGTCGCTCGACGACTTCATCGCCGTGGGCGCGGGGATAGACGTAGCCGACGGTCGTGACGACGTTCAGGCCCGCGCTCAGCATCCGGCAGAGATCGTCCAGATCCCGGCCGGGGTCGTCCCCGTATCGTTGCGAGGGCAGCGGCATGTGCAGCACGCAATCGACATCGAGGGAGAGGGCCGATTCGAGATCGTTCGTCACGCGGATGCCGACTTCGTCCCGGCCCAGCAGCGATCCGACATCGATGCCGTTCTTCTCGCGCCCATGGGCGAAGACCCCGGCCAGCTCCAGCTCGGGGTGTGCCAGGACGGCGCGCAGACTCGCGCGTCCGACGTTTCCGGTGGACCATTGCAGGACGCGCAAGCTCATCGGGGGCCCGCGTCGCGAGAGGCGATCGATCGGGGCATGTCCGCGAGTGTACGCGGAAGGGGCCGCGCACCGCACGTTGGGCTCTGCCCGCCCACAGCGGGAGTCGGCGACGCCGTCCCGTCTCGATCCCGGCCGAGCACGTTCGCGATGGAGTCACCACCGGTCCACGCGCGTTCAGCGGGAGTCACACGGAACGTGGAAGCACGCCCCGTCCGGCTCGTAGCTCGACGACGAACCAGTCGACGAACCCGTTCGCGAGCAGCCACTCGATGCGATCGCCCCGCCAGACGATCCGTTCGCTCTCGTAGGGCGACTGACCGGAGGCGAACTTCTCCACGATGCTCCGCTTCACGTACGCGAGGTCGTCCACCACCGCGTCCTGCGATCGCATCAGCCGGTTCCAGCGGCAGAGCTTCGGGTAGCGGGAATCGTCGAGCTCGAATCCCACGGCCTTCAGCGACGACACGTGAGGAAAGAGCGCCAGGTCGGCAATCGACAGCGTGTCGCAGCAGAATCCGGACGGGTCGATCTCACGCTCGAGCTGCGTCAGGATGTGCTCGAGATCGCGCCCGCCGGCCTCGCGCAGGCCCGGAGGCGGCTCGTCCGTCCGTCGATGGGTCGGCCAGCTCCAGATGGAGATGTCATGGATGATCGCGTCCAGGACGCTGTCGGCCCGCCGCTGCCAGCGACGTGCCTTGGCGCGCTCGCCGACAGAATCCGGAAAGACACTCGGTGCGGGGTATCGGTCCTCCAGGTAGGCGACGATGTCCGCGGAGTCGGCGACGGTCACTTCGTCCTCGACGAGCACCGGCACCTCCAACCGTCGGTTCACCTGCTCGAGCCGCTCGCGCTCGCTTCGCGCCAGCGCGTCGATCGACCGGAAGGGGATCTGCTTGATCCGAAGCACCATTCGGACCTTGCGCGCGAAGGGGCTGAAGGGGTTGTCGTAGAGTGTGATCATGTACCCCCCGCGGTAGCCTCGCGCGGTGTTTCGGGCATGCCGTCGCCGGCTCCGGGCAAGCGTATCCTCGCCGGCTAGCTGGCGAGGATACGCTCGCTGCGTCGGCTGACCCATGAGCGAGTCCTGGGTCAACCTCCTAGCCGGCGTGGGGCGCGACCACCCGTTCGCCGAAGGCCTCGAGCCGGTCCATCCCGTCCGGTCCGGCGAAGAAGAACGCGGGAACCATCACGCGCTCGACTCCGACCTCGGCGAGCTGCTCGACGCCGGCGATCGGGTCCGCCATCTGCGCCCCGAAGAGCGAGTGGATCGCGATCGAATCGGCGTCGCGCCCCTGCTGCTCGGCCGCTCTGCGAAGCTCCCGGATCAGACCGCTCAGCGTCTCGGGATCGGTCGTCCCCGGGAAGTAGCCATCGGCGATCCGGGCGGCGCGACGGATCGCGAGCGGCGTGTCACCGCCGACCAGGATCGGGATCGAGCCGTTCACGGGCCGCGGGTTGCAGGTGACGGGGTCGAAGTCGACGAACTCCCCGTGATACTCGGCGTGCGGCCCGGCCCACAACGCGCGCATCGCCGCGACGTATTCGTCGTTGCGCGCGCCGCGTCGCTCCCACGGAATGCCGAGCGCCTCGAACTCCTCGCGCAACCAGCCGACGCCGATTCCCAGCTCGACGCGCCCGTCGGTCAGCTGGTCGAGCGTCGCGAGCTCCTTGGCCAGGACCAGCGGGTTGCGCTCGGGAAGGATCAGGATGCAGGTACCGAGCCGCAGCGTCGGCGCGGCGGCAGCGACGTACGCGAGCCAGATCAGCGGGTCGGGGATCGGCGTATCGGGCTCGCCCGGCATCTTGCCATCCGCGGCGTACGGGTAGGGCGACTCGATGCGGTCGGGCACGATCACGTGCTCGCCGCCCCAGACGGAATCGAAGCCGAGCGCTTCGGCCTTCCGGCAGATCTCGAGCGCGGACCGGGAATCCGTACCGACGCTGCTCGCAAAGGCCAGTCCGAACTTCACGACGTCGTTCCTCCTCGGTGTGCGGGTGCGCGGTCGTCGCCGGAAACAAGGCGGTCGAGTCGTGCTCGGCCTCGACGTCCGGGTACCGACGTTATGACAGACCCCGCCGGCGCGCCCAGCCCGAGCGCGGCGCGCCGGCCGAATCGCCCGACGTGGCTTCCCGATCGCGCCGGGTCGGTCCGGCTGCGGCCGCTGCGCTACACCCGCGCTGGCAGACGCTTCCAGCCACGCACGGTGGACGTGCGTGCCATCTCGGCGCCGTCGCGGTCGACGTGCCACTCGGGCCAGCGCGCCAGCACTTCGTCGAGTGCGACACAGCCTTCGAGACGGGCGAGGCTGGCTCCGAGGCAGAAGTGGATGCCGTAGCCGAAGCTCAGATGGCGAACGTTCTTGCGCCGCACGTCGAGTCGGTCGGGGTCCTCGAACTCGCGCTCGTCCCGGTTCGCGGAGCCGTTGAGCAGCAGCAGCGTCGAGCCCTCGGGCACGCGAGTTCCGTGCAGCTCGACGTCCCGCATCACGTAGCGGGCCTGCACGGGTGACGGCGCCTCGTAGCGAAGGATCTCCTCGATGGCGTTCGGAACCAGGCTCCGGTCTGCGGCGAGCAGTCGCCGCTGGTCGGGAAACCGATCGAGCAGGTAGGCGGTCCACCCGATCAGCCGCGTCGTCGTCTCGTTTCCCGCACCGGCGAGCAAGCCGATGTACCCCAGCAGCTCGTCGTCGCGCAGCGTCCGCTCCACCCCTTCGTCATCCACGAAGCGCGCGTTCAGCAGCTCCGTCATCAAGTCGTCCGATGGATGCTTGCGACGCCACTCGATGTACTGCTTGTAGTGCTCCGCTGGAAAGAGTCCTCCGCTGCCGCCGCCCGGGTCCCCGGCATCGAGGCTCATCCCGGCGTCGATGTGGTCGCGAAGCTCTTCCTGGTCCTCCTCCGGGATGCCGAGCAGCATCCCGATCACGCGCATCGGCATCTGCGATCCGAGGTCCGCGATGAAGTCGAGGCTGCCGCTTCCGATCAGGGGATCCAGGCTCCTCGCGCAGTAGGCCCGCACCTGGGGCTCGATCTCGGCGATCCGCCGTGGCGTGAACAGGCGCGCCAGCAGGGCCCGGTGCGCGTCGTGAAGCGGCGGGTCCTCGAACAGGATGGTGCCCGGTGGGAACTGCGCGCCGCTGCGGATGAACTCGAGCACCGTGCCCCGCGCCGAGCTGTAGTTCCGCCAGTCCGCCAGGCCGCGCTCCACGTCCTCGAAGCGACTGAGAGCCCAGAACTCGTAGCGCTCGTTTCGGTAGAGCGGCGCCTCGTCGCGCATCCTCCGCCACACCGGATGCGGATCCGCGTCGATCTCGAAGTCGTACGGGTCGTAGTAGATCTCGGTCATCTTCGTGGATCCGCTCATGTCGACAGGATCGACACGCCCGCAACGCCGGGTGCGCCGTAGAGCTGCGTGTAGCCGACCTTCGGCTTGCCCGGCACCTGCCGGTCTCCCGCCTGGCCGCGGAGCTGCAGGACCACCTCGTAGATCTGGCGGAGGCCCGAGGCGCCGATCGGCTCGCCGTTGGCGATCAGTCCGCCGTCGGTGTTCACGGGCAGCCGGCCGCCGATCTCGAGCTCGCCGTCGGCCACCAGCTTCTCCTGCTCGCCGTCGGCACAGAAGCCGTTCTCGGCCAGGTGGATGACCTCGGCGCCGGCGTCGGTGTCCTGGAGCTGGATCACGTCCACGTCCTCCGGGCCGATCCCCGCCTTCTCGTAGGCAGCCCGGGACGCGTCGACGGTGGGTCCGTCCGCCTCCTCGACGGGGAGCCAGGGGCTGTGCACCTCGAAGGCGCCCAGCCGGCGCGTGCGCACGGCGCTGGCTCGCAGGTAGATCGGCTTGTCGGTGTAGCGGTGCGCCTGGTCGGCGCGACACAGCACCACCGCCGCCGCACCCTCGTCGGGGCTGCAGAACATGTACTGCGTGAGCGGGTGGTTCAGCATGCGCGAGCCGAGGATCTCCTCCTCCGAGAGGGGCTTGCGCCGGAAGGCGTTCGGGTTCAGGGCCCCGTTGCGGAGGTTCTTGGCGACGACCCGGGCCAGCGTGGCCGACGAGATCCCATGGTCGGCCATGTACTTGTTGATCTTCATCCCGAAGAACTTGGGGGTGAGGAACTGGCCGAGCTCGCCGTACCACGCCGGGCAGGCGTACAGGCGCGGGTCGGAGCTGAAGGCGCCGGGCAGGTGCTTGTCCATGCCGATGGCGATCCCGAGGTCGTGATCGCCCAGGCGGATCGTATCGGCGGCCAGTGCCAGCACGCTCCCGGCGGTGGCACAGCCGTTGTAGACGTTGTTGAAGGGGATGCCCGTGAGCCCCAGGAAGGCGACCACGGCGTCGGGGTTGTCGATCTCGTAGCTGCCGGCGAAGGCGAACTGCACGTCGCGCCACTCGATGCCCGCATCGGCCAGGGCCTTGCGGATCGCGATCGCCCCCATGTCGATCCCCGTGAGATCCCCGAAGCGGCCGAACGGGTGCAGCCCCACGCCCACGATCGCGACGTCCATGTCTTGTCTCCTCAGCCGATGGGTCGAAACGCG
>Ga0209536_100009618_pt1 | contig 14367 bp, 12 predicted proteins | sample DeeMarSeWOR28_12_FD_187461 | JGI IMG/M metagenome (GOLD analysis project Ga0209536, IMG submission 187461) | Marine sediment microbial communities from White Oak River estuary, North Carolina - WOR-2-8_12 (SPAdes) (version 2) | ecosystem: Environmental > Aquatic > Marine > Intertidal zone >...
TTTTTCTATTCGTGGTAGCTATGGGTGAATGGATACCAGACATTTCTGGTTTAGCACCAGACATTTTGATAATCGGCGTGATGGAAATCGTGGTTGGCTCCGTCCTGTTGGTCTCAGTAAATCTGCCGTCACTCATGAGGGCGTTGAGGACGTTCCTTGTTAAAATCAAGGGAGTAAAAGGAGTAGGGCAAATAGCTCCTGCATTGATTTCGTCACATAAAACACGTTCTACTTTGACTTTTGCCATCTTCGCTGTGATACTGACGTTAAATGTTACGGTTGCTACTTTGGTACCTACAAACTTGAGCACTATGGTCGAAACTGAACAAGACTCCAAAGGAGTAGACCTCATCGTATCCTTAAACATGCCAGAAGCAAACATAACTGGTCTTTCATACACTGAAGAACTGTACAAACTTGACAGCTACATAACTGATGTGATTGGCTTCAAAACATACAAATCAGTTAAAGATTACCAAAGATACATAGCCTTAGCCGACCCCTACTCGTCAGACTTCGATTATCAAACAGATCTGTTACCATTAGGATATGGCGAAATTACCAGCGAACAAATCCGAGGAAACGCGACTGATTCGTTTGACTCAAATTGGCGCTACGACTTCTACCTAAGTAGTTTCCCAGACGGCATCAACCAACCACCTGTAGCCGATGTAACCGATGGACAGCTCAATGAAATGTCCAAACAAGCGTGGGACCTGTTCTTTGCTTCTTCATACACAATGGCAGCTTACAACGTTTCCTTGTCTAATATTATGTCAGAGGACAGGGATCTAAGCGACATAGACTTCACATCCTTCAGCGGATACGGTGGTCATGAACTAGAAGACGTGGATATCTTGCGAGACGAAAACGGTAGCGTCATCGAAAACCCCATCGTGTTCACCGACTCCTTCTTGCTCCCCATAGGGATACAAGTGTGGATACCAATGAACACTTCTGAAACTGGATTTCCCGTTTATCAAGCGTTCACCGTTGCAGGACGCTTAGACCTTCAAAGAGCAGGAGGCTTCCCATTATCATCCTTCAACCTTCTAGGCGGAGGCGACTTTGACTTTATGGATGCATTGGGAAACATATATCTGAATGAATACTGGGCAAACCAAACAAGCTTCTTGGCGGAAGCAGACGGAGAAACCTCTATATCAAGAGCCCCAAGCCAATATAACAAATTCCTCATTAAAACTACCTATGACATTGACGATCCGCAGATCCAATTAATCGCCCAAGCCATCGAAGACTTCACCAACACAAACGATGAAGGCTACCGCAGGTTAGCTGAAGATAATTTCTACGTTGCAAGCACCACAGTGCTTTATTCAAAAATTGAACAGTCGCTGGAAATGACCCAGCGTGTAGTCTCATTCTTGCAAATATACGTCACGTTCGGTCTTGCCATCGGTGCAATAGGTATGGCCGTAATCTCAGTCCGCAATGTCTCAGAAAGAAAACGGGAGATCGGCATGATGCGAGCAATCGGCTTCCCAAGGACCCAAGTCATGCTATCAGTGCTGATGGAGCTGGTGGTACTAGGCATAATCGGCTTAGTTATCGGAGTTGTCAACGGCGTGCTAATCAGCGTTGGGTTCGCAAACATGCAAGGCTCCACACTAGTAATTCCATGGAACGACCTCGGCGTATACTTAGGCTTCATCACGTTGATTGCCTTAGCTGCGGGAGCCATTCCAGGATGGTTCGCATCAAGGATTCCGCCGGCAGAAGCTTTGAGGTATGTAGGATAAGGAAGAATAAATGACGGTGATAAGAAATATGCAAAAAGAATATTCAGTGATTGAAGATAGAGAGCCAATTTTGGTAATCTCTGGATTACATAAACGTTACAGTGAAGGAAAGTCAAACGAGGTCCACGCGATCCGGGGATTAGACCTCACCGTCCCAAAAGGTGATATGATGGCTATTATGGGACCATCGGGCTGCGGAAAAACAACTCTCCTGAACATGATAGGACATCTGGACCGCCGCTCTGAAGGAAAAATAATAATCGACAACATTGACACTGGCAAGCTTTCAGACGGGAAAATGACCGCTTTCCGCAGAGACAAAATCGGCTTCATATTTCAGCTGTTCAATCTTTTCCCATTTTTATCCGCTGTAGAAAACGTGGAAACTCCGCTACTGCTGCAAGGCATTAAAGCAGGAGTAGCTCGCGAACAAGCAAAAATGCTTCTGAGAGAACTAGGAATGGGCGACAGACTGTATCACTTACCCTCAGAACTCTCCGGAGGTCAACAACAACGAGTTGCTGTGGCTCGCGCTCTCATCACAGAGCCCGCAATCATTCTCGGCGACGAACCCACAGGTGACTTGGACTCTACAACAAGCGCTGATGTCATGAAGCTGTTCCGTCGAATCAACACAATCAACCGGCAAACCCTTGTGTTAGTAACTCACAATCGCTGGATTGCCGAGCAATGTGACTACATCGTCCATATGACAGATGGAAAAATCTCTCATGTCGAACAGGGTCCCTTCAAAACGAAGGAGGAATCCAAATGAAAGTCTACATAGCTGGATTAATAGACAAGTCTCTAAGGGCAATTAACGCAAAGCTGCAAAAGAAGCTGGTTTCTGATTGTCGAAAGACATTGCGTGCATCTAGAAAAGCCATGTTTAGCCAGGAATTAAATTCGTTCATAGTGCTGTCTGGAGAGAAAAACGGTGTTCCAGAACACAAAATTGTTGAAGAAATGGAAACAGGAAGCCTTTACAAACGTTTCAGGAAATACTATGCAACCAACGAGTCTAGGCTTCACCAACAGCTTAAAAACAATCAAGAACTGCGGGAAACCTCAAAGATCGTTAAAAACTTCATAAAAGAGATCGACCCGAACCTTGTAAAACATTTTGATTCTCAATTGAAGAAGATAATCAAGGAGTTGCCAGCGAGCTACCGAGAAATCCAGTTGAAAAGCTACGTCGCACTCTGGGATTTCGTGGAGAACCAACAGTACCGCTTTTTCCTTTCAGGGTTCGATTCAGCAGTTTTCACGGGGGCAACTGTCGAAGACGAAGTAAACGTAGGTGAACTTGTTGACAAAATGCTTATCACAAACTTTTTTGCAGTCTTTGTAAAACCAACGATCATGCGGCTCAAAGAGTTGGACCGTGTACTTGAAAGGCTGAAACTTGGAGTTGCAGGAACACACTATAGAACAACTAACCCAAAGCTGCAGAAAAAGCTGGAACTGTTCTTCAGGATTTTAGCAGCAAAACTCAGCGCCTTACAGGATATAGACAATTTGATTTCAAGAATTTTCAAGTTGTTCCACATTCCACGCGAAACGCTTACTCCGTACGACTTCACAAACGGCTCCGTGGAGTTGAATTACGCCCTCACAGAAATAACATTGGACATGCAGTACGGAGAAACATTGCTTTTTAATGTACACAACAAACTGCAAAAATGCCAAATTCACCTTCGCGACTACTTGGACGCGAACAAAAACGGAGTCAAAACCCTAAAATCAACCGCCGAATTCAAAAACGCTCTCTTGCCATTAGCTGAGCTGAGCACTGACTTGTTTGTTGAAGCTGAACTACTGAAGATGTGGTCAGACTTTTTCGGAGCCGACATACCATATTTCGGGTTTAACAAGCAACTCTTTAGAACGCAGAACTTTGAGCCAACTGACATAGCAGATGACAACATAATCACAGTGAGGGGGTTATCCAAAAACTACAATCTTGGAAGAACAACAGTTTACGCGCTCAGAGGCGTGAACCTTGACGTGAAAGAAGGCGAGTTCATCGCTATAGTAGGTAACTCGGGGGCGGGAAAAACAACACTGCTGAACTGCATGGCGGGTCTTGACAGCCCAGACTACGGTGCAGTGCTGTTTCGCGGAAAAAACATTCACCAAATGGATGACGCCGCAAAATCGAAAACCAGATTGTTAGAGATGGGGTTCATATTCCAAAGCTACGCTTTGCTACCGCACTTTAACACCCGCGAGAATGTTGCTTTGCCCGGAGATTTAGCTGGATTAAGCAATGAACTAAAAGACCGCGTAGAAAACCTCCTTTCCGGTGTTGGTCTCAGCAATCAAGCTAAGCAGTTTCCTGCTACTTTGAGCGGTGGACAGATGCAGCGTGTAGCCATTGCCCGCGCGTTAACTAATCGTCCGGCGGTAATTTTTGCTGATGAACCAACGGGCGATTTGGATTCTGGAACTGGCAAGCAGGTTATGGATCTGCTGAAGAAATTCCATGAAGAAACAAAAACTACGATTATAGTCATTACTCACGAACAAGACATCGCTGATTACGCGGAAAGGCAAATTTCCATAGAAGACGGCTTAATCACAGAGAGCCACTGATTTTTAATCAGCTTCACGCTTCTGGACACATGAATCGCAAGCAAATTGAAGAAAGAATTAGCAGGGTTAAGCCAAGAAAGGTTTTTCCTATTCATACAGAAAATCCCTCTCTATTCGGCAAAACTTGCTTAAATGTTCAAAAAGTTGACCGTGGAAAAAGCTACATTATTGAATAGTTAATAAATCAAAATTGAATAGACGATAGAGTGAGTCTGTATGCCACGCGATTTATCCGTTAACAATATTTAGAATATGAATATTCGAATCGGAGCAATAACCGACAAGACTTATACATCAATATGACAAAATTTAGTATCGTAAGTTTCCTGGACTAATCCGATAAAATAGTTATATCAATATGCAACAAACAAAAGTGAATTATTATGCAACTGCCATCTGAGCAAGTGATATCAGAACTGCTGAAATTTGTAATTGAGCAGGATCGATTGCCAGTCCAAAATGAGCCCGGTCTTATAGCTGTAATTGAAAGCGCAATTTGGCACTTTGGTTCACTAGAAGAAGCCCTAGTGATTGCTGGATTCTTGCCACCAACCAATGATTTGAAGGCAACATCGCTTAAAGAGATGGTAAAGCAAATTCTTGTTTCTGGTCCTATGACATTGAAAGAAATTAGAAAAGAGTTAAAAAAATCTTCACAGTTCAACAGTGATCAACCCGGTATGTCAGTTTATCAAGCAATAAAAAACACTGAGGCGAAATCGATAGGTCCAAGGCGACGTAGGGTATATTTCTTGCCTGGACAAGAAGCACTAGCTCAGGACAAACTGACTGCAGCTCTTTGTGGCTTCTCAGAAGAAGACAATATCGTGAAAAGCAAAATTCTTGATCACTTGAAATATCCCATGACAAAGTCGCAAATCGAAGCTCTTTTTATTGGAAAAAATGAATTTCAAAAAAGCAGTAAGATCTACCGAACAATAAAAAAGCTAGAACGTTCCCGTGACATATTTTCAATAAAATTTGTAGCTGGATATGACTCGAATTGGAGCTATCTAAAAGCATAATAGTGCTAACCGGAGATACATACAAAAGGGACCTGCATGATGGCAAGTAGAAGAGATCCTTATATGAGTTTTAGGTTTTTGGTCGAAATAGACGGCTTAATAGTAGCTGGTTTCTCCGAAGTTGCGGGCTTGCAGGCAGAAACTGAAGTCGAAACAATCGAGGAGGGCGGCGTCAATGACCACGTTCACAAACTGCCCAAAAAAACCAAGTATCCAAACCTCATGCTCAAACGCGGTATAACAGATTCATCCGCTCTCTGGGATTGGCACAAGGACGTTGTTGATGGGAAGATAGAGAGGAAATCAGGCTACATAATCCTCCTTGACAGCGAAGCAAATGAGCAGTGGCGCTGGAACTTCATCGAAGCATACCCTGTCAAATGGAGCGGTCCCGACTTGAAAGCTGACGGTAGCACCATAGCAATCGAGTCGATAGAATTAGTTCACAACGGAATAAAAAAGGCATGATCCATGCCCTTCCTCCACTCGCTCCAGGGAAACAACGTGCGTTTCGCTCAACGACTCATTGGAAAATATTCGGGGTTCCCTGAAAACAGCTTTAAGAAACCATTGGTGACAGGGAGAAGACCTTTCTTCTGGAAACCCTTAGAACTATTCCACCGTCATCGACTTGCACCTTTTCTTTTTCAGCGCCGAGTTACGAAAAAAACGACGGCGACAAATAAAAGCTTCAGTCGACTATACTTAACCCAGCATTTCAGACAAGTTTTCCGTCCAGCCATAAACGTAATTCAGGTCCCAAAAATGCCAATCCAAAATGCAAAAATCGCCACGTGGCAGATGGTCACCGTCCCTCCGCTTAGACGCGAAGAAAGAGCTGAATCTCCAGTTTGGGCAGCAGCCAAAGAGCAATACAAACCTGCCTACTTGCAGAAACTCGAAAGGGCGGCTATTCCACTCGCTATAAGATACAGCACCCTCCAATCGACGTTGACCGAAACCAGGTCCAAAGCACCCCAATTAACTCTCAAGAGCGAACAGCAGAGACAACGAGAGGTGATTACCCGCGGCGTTCGCGGTTTAGCTATTGATCGTCACCTTTTTTTGGAGAGGGTAATCAAGGCTAAACAGTCCCTCGCCCAACCATGGAAAGGAGTCGTTTTCCAACCGCCGCCAAGACAGAAGCTAATTGATTTCGCTTATGCATCCCCCTTAGTTGAGCACGCTATGACCCGCCCTCTGTTCTCGGCGACTAGAAAGGAGAGGAAAGTCGAAAACTTAGCGTCGATGACACAGTCAGCGCGCAGACCCGTTGACTTGAATCGTCTAGCCGAAAAAGTTATTGAGATAATCGAAAGAAAGAGAAGAATTGAACGTGAAAGGAGAGGTTTATAATGTTGGAAAAAGCGTATCTGATGGATAAGCGAACCGAAACGAAAGTGCCTTTTCTCTTCAACCCTAACGAGCTAACCATTGAAAGAACCAATCAGTTTGCAGAAGTAAGTACGCCGGGTCTACCGTCTTCGACATTTCGCTTCGTTAAAGGCGGTGCTAGAACACTAACGATGGACCTCTTTTTCGACACCTATGAACAGGGAAAAGACGTCCGCGAATTCACAGACAAAATCACAGGGTGGGACTTGGGAAGTTCCGCAAACAGGTCATCGGCGAAGGGATTAATGGACATTGACTCAGAATTGCATGCTCCTCCGATTTGCCTCTTTATCTGGGGCGCCTTCACCTTCTCATGCATAATCGAGAGAGTTACCAAAAAGTTCACGATGTTTCTACCCGAAGGAATTCCTGTCCGCGCAACCTTAAATGTTACCCTAAAGGAGTATAAGACTGTTGAAACACAGCTAAAGGAAACCTCTTTCCACTCACCCGATCGAACCAAAACTTGGCAAGTGAAGCAAGGTGATACCCTCTGGCTCATAGCCACAAAGATGTACGGAGATCCGGCGCGTTGGCGCCGAATAGCGGAAGAAAATAAAATCGCTGACCCACGCTTTCTGACTCCGGGAACGTTGCTTGTCATTCCTCCGCTGGAGTGATCTCAGAAGTGACATTTGAGCAGGTTGCTAAACGGTATGACGACTTCTACCCGCTGAGATTCCAAATCCTAGTCGACGGCAAAGACATACAAAAAGAAAAATCCCCTGAAGTTACGACGGTGTCGTTTGACGAAACTCTGGACGGTTCAAGCCACTTCTCGTTTTCTGTTAATGATCCCAAAATGGAGTTGATTGACAGCACACTTTTTGAGGCGGGTAAACTTGTGGAGATCAAAATGTTCTCTAAGGAGAAGGCATATAGTATGATTCTTGGTGAAATAATCTCTCTTCGTCCCAGTTTTCCTACCGATGGGGGACCGAACATCGAAGTCAGCGGCTATGACCTACTTTATCAGTTCACGAGGGGCGCCAAGAACAACACTTGGGAGGGACCCAAGAAAGACAGCGAAGTTGTCGAAGCTATTTTGAAGGGCAACCAGGCCAGGCACAAGCTCAAGGTGCACGTTGAACAAACGAAAGTGGTTTACCCGAAAATTATTCAGGACAACGAAACCGACTTCGCGTTTATGAGGAGGCTGGCTGACCGTAACTTTTTCGAGTTTTATTTAGAAAGAGATGAGGTTTACTTCTGTCCACCAAAAATCAAATCACCAATTATGACGCTTGAGTACGGAAAGGGACTGCTGAGCTTCACTCCTGAGCTTAATACTGCTGACCAAGTTAGTGAAGTCGTGGTTAGAGGGTGGGATCCGAACACCAAGAAAGAAATTGTGGCCACCGCCAAGAACCAAAAAAGCCCACAAGGTCAGAGCGGCGGAGAAGCAGTGGCAAAAATCTACGGGAAAGTCGAAACCAGAGTTACGAGCATGCCGATAACCAGCCAACAGGAAGCAGACATCTTGGCTAAGTCCATACTGAACAAGAAGTCTGTCGGTCTTGTTAGGGGAAACGCTGAATGCATCGGAATTCCCGAAATAAGAGCAGGACGCATAATCAACCTGACTGGACTTGGGAAGAATTTCAGCCAAAAGTACTTTATAGAAAAAACAACACATAATATCAGCAGTTCCGGCTATTCCACGACCTTTGCGGTCAGAGGAGATATCATCTAAGTTCTGATGAGGAGAGTGGGCTGAGAATAGAAAACCAAGTCGTAGGCGTCGTCATAGGCATAGTTACGAATAATCAGGACCCGGACAATCTGGGAAGAGTCAAACTTAAATTTCCTTGGAGAGACGACTCACAAGAATCCAATTGGGCGCGAATCTCATCTTTAATGAGTGGAAACAACATGGGCGTCTATTTTCTGCCCGAGGTAGGCGATGAAGTTCTTGTTTGTTTTGACCACGGCCATATTGAACACCCGTACGTTATTGGTTGCCTATGGAACGGTAAAGATAAACCGCCTGAAAAAAACTCGAACGGGGAAAACAACCAGCGGTTAATTAAGTCTCGAAGTGGTCACACTCTAACTTTTGATGATGCCCAGGGCGCTGAAAAGATGAACATTCAGACGAAGGGGGGCCATAAAATAGTCCTCGACGATGCCTCGGGGAGCGAAAACGTCGAAATTCAAGACAAGAGCGGCAACAAGATTCGAATAGACTCCGCTCAAAACAGCATTACAATAATGAGCCAAACAAAAATAAGCCTTCAAGCCCAGACAATCGAGATAAAGGCTAACGCTTCTCTCGACCTCAAGGGCAGAATAGTCAAGATAAACTAGGAGGATCAACAAGGTTGCCACCTGCAGCAAGAATGGGAGACCCGACAAGTCACGGTATACCGTTGTCGCCGGGACCGGGTAGCCCGAATGTGCAAATTGGCGGGAAACCAGCTTGGCGAGCAACGTCGGATTTCCACGCCTGCCCCATAGTAGAGGTTGCAAAGCCGCACGTTGGCGGGGTCGTGCTTGTGGGAAGTAGCACTGTGTTTATTAATGGTCTGCCTGCGGCTCGGCAAGGAGACACCGTTAGTGAAACAACTCCCAGCACCATAGCTGCAGGATGTCCAACGGTGATGATAGGATAGGTGAAATGATGGCGAAAGAGTTTCTAGGGGTTGGCTGGAGCTTTCCCATTGGGGTTGATTCATCGGGCAAGATTGCTATGTCTAAGTATGAAGAAGACATACGTGAAGCCATCCTGATTATTCTAGGAACCTCCAAGGGCGAGCGGGTCATGCGTGCGGATTTTGGATGCGGAATCCACGATATGATCTTCCAAACCATAAACACTGCCACCTTAAGCGTAGTGGAGTTGACTGTACGCGAAGCATTAACGATGTATGAGCCACGAATAGAAATCGTGAGCATAAAAGTCACACCCGCCAATTCCAGTGGTGCCCAAGACGGCGCGTCAATCGGCAAGCTTCTCATTAATGTTGTCTACACTGTAAGAGCTACCAACAACCAGTTTAACCTCGTTTATCCATTCTACCTGACCGAGGGAACATAACATGCGGACGCCGAAAATTGACGAACGCGATTACGTGGCTATCCTGAAGGAAATTGACGAAAGAGCGGGCAAGTACATTCCTGAACTGAAAGCCCGCAAGGACGCCGGCTTCGCGCTGATGCAAATATATGCTCGTATGCATGAACACGTGATTGATCAGCTCAACAGGGTTCCTGATAAACACTTCACAGCGTTTCTCAACATGCTAGGCACGAAACTCCTGCCAGCCCAACCAGCACGCGCACCAGTCACTTTCGCTTTAAGCGTAGGCGCCGCAGAAGATGTCTTAATTCCTGCAGGGACACAAGCGCAGACATCTGCAACGGAGGCACATCCCGCGTTGTCTTTTGAGACAGAAAAGACGATGACGGCGACCGTGAGCAAACTGAAAGCCGTTTACTCAGTTAACCCCTTTGAAGATAAGATTTACGAGCACACCCCGGATCTCCTGCAAGACTCTAAAGCTGTAACGCTGTTTAATGGTTCGTCTCTACAGCAACACGCGTTCTACTTCGGACACGAATTCCTCTTTAATCTCGGGAATCCAATTAGAAGAGATGAAGACGACTCCGACAAGTATTACTCAAGCATTGAGCTGCGTTTTGAGCCTACTGATTGGAATTTCTTTAAGGACAACAAAATCGTTTGGGAATACTGGGGGCAAAACCTTTCGACTAACAATGAAGAATGGATTGCATTTGACACCCCACCTCTAAATGAACATTCCGGTCCATCAGACCCTTTTGTTGTGCATTTAAACCAGATTTCGGAGTCTGGAGCCGCCGAACCGATTGTGCCCAATCCCAAAATCCTCGACCCTTCATACCAAAAGATTGTAGCGGAACTTCAGAGTCGCGGAGAAACTAGGCAACTGTGCTGGATAAGGGGAAGACTGGCCGCTGAAGCAACAACTCCTATGGATACATACGTAAAATTCCTTTCAGCAGGATCAGACAGCAGCGTGCATCCTGATTTGGCGTTCTATAACGACGTCCAGATTGACTTTAACAAGAATGAATTCTTGCCTTTCGGCGCTCAACCCAACACAAACGATTCCTTCTACATTGCAAGTCAAGAGATTTTTTCCAAGCCTGATACCCCGTTTGACCTCGAATTCGAATTAACACCGGGTACATTAACGTCCACTGGTTTGGTCTTGTGGGAATACTGGGACGGTAAAACATGGAATACACTTGGCTCTGACTACGGCTTCGACAATGACGAGGAGACAAATAGTGCAGAAACCAAAACGCTCCGTCTCACGTGTCCCCCTGACATTGCTCCGGTGGAAGTGAATGGCAAGAAAAATTACTGGATACGAGCACGCATTATAAGCGGCAACTATGGCTTGTATATTCCTCCAGAAATTTCTTCAGAACAAATTCCAAGTGCTCCACATATAACAAATGTAAAGATTCAACAACAAGTCACATACCAGAAAGTTGCATATTGCTTTTCCGAAAACTGCCTTCAGCTTGAACAATGGAATTTGGAGGAGCCCTTTCAGCCGTTTAAAGTTGTGACAGGTCTGAACCAAGCTATGTATTTAGGTTTCGACAGACTCTTCGCTAACGGGCGCATTAGTCTGTTCTTTTCGCTGTTAAAGCAAGAATGTTTGGAGGAAAAGAAGCCTCAAGTTACATGGAATTATCTGAAACTAGACGCTAGCAAAGCAGAAACATGGGTTCCCCTACCAGTTTTTGACACTACAGACAACTTGACAGAGAGCGGAACGGTTTCGTTAATAGGTCCATCCGAACTCTCCAAAGCGAAGAAATTCGGACAAGAACTCTTCTGGATACGAGCAGAATTCGCCTCTACTAATGAGCAACTTAAGGCACGATTCGAAACGCTAACTCCAATATCACTGTTTCCCCTTCATTACTTCACCTATATGTTGAAGAATTTGGTGTTAGTAAATTATCCCCTTCCTCCGGCAAGTTATTGGACTCGTCCTATCATAAATGTCTCAAAGCCTCCAACTTACCTTCAAATTGGTCCGTGTGTGCCTCAGCCTTTTTTTCACCCCACCTTCAATACGCCCCAAACCGTCAAGGAGACGCCCCCCGCACCCATGATTCTGGGTATATGTTTGAACACGACTTGGGCTGCCCAAGCTGAAACGGTCACCGACGAGATGCTGGGTGCAAGCAACGGAAAACCAAACCAAACCTACGTCCTAAGCAGAACACCAATAGTATCTGAAACAATCTGGGTCAACGAGCAGACAAGCCCAGCGGAGTCTCTGGTTACAACCAACGAAAACGTAACGGTTGCCGAGACAGGAGAAGTGTGGGTTAAATGGAGCGCTTTTGAAGACTTCTTCACGTCAGACGAGAATTGCAGACACTATACAATTGACCGAACCTTTGGCACGATAAAGTTCGGAAACGGGATTAATGGTAAAATCCCGCCCATAACGGGAACCATCAAAGCAACTTATCAGACAGGCGGAGGAACCGCTGGCAATGTGGCATCAGGAGAAATCAAGAACTTGGCAACCTCTATTGCATTCGTGGACAAAGTCGTCAACCCGGACTCTGCGCAGGGTGGAGCGGATACAGAAACAGAGAGACGTGCAAAAGAGAAAGCGCCCAAGCGACTTCAACACCGCTACCGAGCAGTTGCCCAAGAGGATTACGAGTGGATAGCGAAGGAAGCTTCAAGGGCAGTTGCAAGGGCCAAATGCTTGCCCAACTTCAGCAGCTCAGGAGAGGAGCAGCTCGGCTGTGTTGCATTAATCATCGTTCCAGAAAGCCGAGAAGACCAGCCTGAACCATCGCCTGAACTCTTGCGCATCGTCGAAACCTATGTCAGGGAACATATGCCCGTTAACATTAAAACTCTCACCGTCGCGTCACCCGATTACTTGAAACTTAACGTCAAAGCCGACCTGTACATAAAATCCATAGACGCTTCCACAGCCACCAAGTTCGCTGCCTCAGCGAAACTAACCAGTTACTTCCATCCTCTATACGGCGGAGACGAAGGGGAGGGATGGGACTTCGGCAAAGTTCCATGTATATCAGATGTTATAGGCATCCTGCAGAAGGTACCGGGTGTTGACCACGTGGAAAACCTTCACTTCACGTTGACGGAGGAAAACACCCAGAGAGACTTTGAAGTAACAGCAGAAATTGCGTTGCCTCCTTACACTCTCATCTGCAGCGGCACGCACAGTTTTGAAGCGAAGCTAAGCGGAGGCAACTAAAATGGGTTTGCCTGTCCCGAAACTGGATGATGTAACCTTCGAACAACTCGTTAACCAAGCAATCAAGAGAATAAGCCAATACGCACCGGAATGGACCGACTACAACGTCTCTGACCCAGGTATAACCCTCATTGAACTAGTCGCATGGCTAGTTGAAATGCAAATCTTCACCCTTGACCAGATAACAGACAATCATAGAAGAAAATACCTGAAAATACTTTCAGGAACCGAACCCAAACCAGACGAGGACCTAGACGCTGCCGTAAAAAAGGCTTTGCTAGACCTGAAGAAGCCTTACCGAGCAGTAACTTACAGCGACTATGAATACATCGCCCTCCACACAAAGGGCGCGGACCTAGCCAAAGCCAAAGCCTACATAGCTATGAACGAGAAGCAGCAAGCAGTAGTTAATGTGATTCTAGTCCCGAAAGTGGGGCTAACTGCGACTGACAAAGTGAAACACAAAGTCTGCTTAAACTTGGATAAGCGTCGGCTTGTGACAACCCTAATAAAAATTGTCGACCCCGAGTACCTGCGAGTTTCGGTTCATGCGGTGATACGTGCAAAGCCTCTTGCTGCGCCGGATAAGCTGAAACAGCGTGTGATAGATGAACTTGAGAAGTTCTTTGACCCTCGGCGAGGTTACGATGGTTCAGGATGGCTCTTCGGCAGAAGTGTGTATTTGTCCGAAGTTTACGCCAAAATAGAAGGCGTTGACGGCGTGGATTGTGTCCAAAGCCTCAAGCTTTTCGGCAACGAAGTTGAAGCAGTCGGGAATTTAGAGCTAAAGAGCCATCAAATAACAGATTCTGCAACCCACAAAATCGACGTTGTCGGCTTCACTGGACCGTGCAAAAAGGTGTGGGAGAAAAATGAGTGAAGTAACGTGTGAAAGAATTAACACAAAAGACCGCTGGCAGCAGGGTCTAGAGGGAACTAAAGGCAAAAAGCCTTTTCCTCTTAAAGATCAGACTCCCATAAACCTCGACTTGTCTAATGACGGTCTCACCCTAAAACAGGGCTCAAACAAAGCAATCTACTACATAGAAGTACCTGGAGACAAAAGTATAGGCACCTCGTGGAGACGAGTCGAATTTGAAGCCGACACACCCGGCACATCACGAATCGTTGTTTCCTACGCAACCGCGGAAAACGAAATCACCGACCCACGTTACCTCTCTAACAGGTGGACCGACAAAATCCCGAACCCGAAGGAAATTATCCTGAATGCACCTCGTAGTAAATATTTCTGGCTCAGAATAGAACTTTTATCCGACAACAACACTGATAAAGCCCCTATACTCAGAAGCATCCAGATTTACTTCTCCACCACTACCTACTTCG
>Ga0209536_100009620_pt1 | contig 14367 bp, 12 predicted proteins | sample DeeMarSeWOR28_12_FD_187461 | JGI IMG/M metagenome (GOLD analysis project Ga0209536, IMG submission 187461) | Marine sediment microbial communities from White Oak River estuary, North Carolina - WOR-2-8_12 (SPAdes) (version 2) | ecosystem: Environmental > Aquatic > Marine > Intertidal zone >...
AACGGACGCCGTCGCTCCAGCCACACCCTGTACCGGAATCCGGCCCGACGTGCAGAGGCGCAGCCCGGACGTGTGGTTCGTACGGAGATCAGCAGCGTGGACGGAAGGATCGGATTCCGCATCGCCGTCGAGGACCCGGACAGGATCGTGGAAGAAGTGATCGTCGTCACGCGCCAGGGCGGTCGTGGCAGGCGCAGCGAGGTCGTGAAGTTCATGATCGATGCCCGACTTCCGGGGCCGAAGGGCTGAACGCGATCAGAACAGCCGGAATCGCAGCCAGGCCAGCGGGTTAGCGCCCAGCTCGACGGAAAGCGAATCGAGCAGTGCCCGGGTGCGGGCGGCTCCGACCGTGAGCGCCGAGTCCTTCACGGCCCGGCCCACGGTTCCCTCGGCCTGGTCGATCCGGGCCGCGATTTCCGACGCCGTTCCGGAAAGATGTTCCACGGAAGCTCCGGTCGCGCGCAGCGAGTCGCCCAGCGTGCGCACCCCGGTGGAGTCCTGCAGTCGCGCCAGTGCCTCCCACGCCTGCCCGGCGACCAGTCGCAGTGAGTCGTCGCGAAGCAGCCGTGGCGCCCCGCCACCGTGTCGCCAGCCCTCCGAGATTCGGCCGAATCTCGCCTTCGATGAGTCGAGGTTCGCTTGAACAGCTCGATCCGCAAGGAAACCGGCGACGGAACCGTTGCCCTCCAGGACTTCCTGGCGAAGTTCCGACACCAGGTCGCGGGCGCCTACCAACGCGCCACGCACGGAGTCGGCCATGGCCCGAAAGTCCTCCATGTCGGGGCGGGACGCAGCCCGGAGCGTGTCGCCGTCGGAGAGCGGAGGAGCTCCAGCGGTGCCCGGACCGATCTTGACCACCGAGGGCGCCAGCAGTCCGGAAGCGCCGACGGTCACCCGCGCATCCGCCCTCAGATAGGGCATCGCCTCCCTAAGAAGCACCGCTTCGATCGCGACGCGCTCGCCGGCCCGTCCACCGGGCTCGAGAAAACTCAAAGACAGGACGCGCCCAGCGGGTTTGCCGGCGAGCCATACAGGTGACTCCCGTTCGAGTCCGCCCACCTCCGGGGCGAGCACAACCAGGCGCGGGCCTTCTGCGGTCGCCCGCCGCACGGCGTCACCGAAGAAGGTGAGTAGCGATACGACAAGCAGTGCGGCCAGTATCAGAGCGCCCGGCCACACGTCGGACCATGTCAGGTTCTCGGGATTCGAACGGAGATCCATGCTGGATGCTATCCCGCATCGCCCCGGCCGTCGAGCGCCGGCCCGCTGGCCGGCCGCGGCAGGTCCGAATAGTGTTCCCGCATGGGATTGGACTCGGCAGTCGCGTGGGTCGGCCGTGCGACCCTGAATGGTGTTGCCAGCGTCGGTCGTGCGGCGAGTTTCACCGGCGCGATCGTGCGGTCGCTGCTGGACGTCCGGACCTGGCTCCCGCTGGCGGCCGCACAGGTGCGACGGATCGGCGTGGACTCGGTACCTGTCGCACTGTTCATCGCCGTGTTCACCGGCATCGTTCTCGCCCTGCAGAGTTCCTACACGTTCACCGGGGTGGTTCCTCTCTATTTCGTGGGCGTACTGGTCGCCAAGTCGATCATGCTGGAGCTCGGACCGGTGCTCACGGGACTGGTGCTGTCCGGCCGGGTCGGAGCGAACATCGCCGCCGAGATCGGAACGATGCGCGTGACGGAGCAGATCGACGCGCTCGAGATGCTGGCGTATGAACCGGTCTCGTACCTGGTGGTGCCTCGGGTCGTGGCGGGGATCATCGCATTTCCGATCGTGACGGCGCTGGCCCTGGTCGCCGGGATCGGTGCGGGCTGGTTGACGTCGATCAATCTGCTCGATCTCTCCACACAGGAGTTCGTCCGCGGAGTCCGAATGTTCTACGAACCCTTCGACCTCAGCTATCCCCTGATCAAGGCCGCGAGCTTCGGGGCCGTCGTAACCGCGGTCGGATCGCTGTACGGCTTCTTCGCCGGTCGCGGAGCCGAGGGAGTGGGGATCGCCGCGACGCGGGCGGTCGTGGTCGGGGCGATGCTGATCCTCGTGCTCGACGCCTTCTGGGCCGTCGTGCTTCTTTGACCATGATCCGACTCGAAGACGTGAGGAAGTCCTTCGGCAAGCAGGTCGTGCTCGACGGAGTCGACCTCGTGGTACAGTCCGGCGAGACCGTGGCGGTGCTCGGGCGCTCCGGTTCGGGCAAGAGCGTCCTGCTCAAACAGGTGGCCCGGCTTCTCAGGCCGGATGCGGGGACGATTTACGTGGGTGACATCGAGATGTCGGGTGCCGACAAGGCCACGGTCATGCGGGTCCGGTCCTCGATGGGATATGTCTTCCAGTTCGCCGCGCTGTTCGACTCGATGACGCTGGGAGAGAACGTGGCGCTCCCGCTTCGACGCGCCGGAATGTCGCAGGAGGAGGCGCTTCCCCGTGTGAGCGAGATCCTGGAGACGGTGGGACTCCCGGACCTGGGCGCCCGCTATCCCGCCGAGCTGTCTGGAGGCATGCGCAAGCGAGCGGGGATCGCGCGCGCGGTCGTTGCCCGCCCGGGCTATCTTCTTTACGACGAGCCGACGACAGGGCTCGATCCGGTGACCACGGCGGTGATCGACGAACTGATGCTGCAGATGAAGCAGGAGCTGCAGGCGACGAGCATCCTGGTCACCCACGACATCCAGAGCGCGTTTCGCGTCGCCGACCGGGTGGCCCTGCTCCATTCCGGCAGGGTGCACTTCGAGGGATCACCGGACGAGGTCCGTCAGTCCGAAGACCCCTTGGTGCGCGCGTTCGTAGAGGGTCGTCAGGAACTGTGGCCACCGGATTCGGTCTGATGTCCGCCGGGCCCGTGCGGCCGGAGGCCGGGCGAGTTCCGCTGCACAGCAGGGAGGACGCGTGACGCGACGCAACGAGATCATCACGGGACTGTTCGTGCTCCTCGGTATCGTCGTCGTGGCCGGGGCGGCCGTATGGCTGTCCGGGGGGCGCTGGCGAGACGAGGGAAGCGTGATTACGGCCCGCTTTCACGGGGTCGGGCAGCTGAAGGAAGGCAACCCGGTATCGACCCGGGGTGTTCCGATCGGCACGGTGGAGTCGATCCGCCTGGTGGACGATGGACTGGTGGACGTGCGAATGCGCATCCGCGAGGACGCGGTGCTGCCGGAAGAACCGGTCGCGCTGCTGCAGGCCTCATCCCTGTTCGGAGACTGGGAGGCCTCGATCGTCGGAGTCGAAGAGCGACCTGAAGTGATGCTCGATTCCGCGGTGCTCGCGCCGGGCGTGATACCCGGAGCCGCGGTGCCCGAATTTTCCCGGTTGACGGACCACACAGCCCGGATCGCGGAGAACCTCGCGGGCATAACCGACCGGCTGGACCGCGCCATCAGTCAGGAGACGGCCGATCACCTGGCCGAGGCGATCTCCAACATCAACCAGCTCACGATCGACCTGGGTGCGCTGGTGCGCGGACAGCGCGCCACGTTCGACACGCTCGCCCTCGATGTGAAGGCGACGGGCCGTACCGTGAGACAGGCTTCCGATGCGATCCTCGCTACCGTCGCCCGGCTGGACTCCGCGACTTCCGGCGATCGACTGGAATCGATCCTCGCGGATGTCGAGGTCACGGCCGCGAACCTCGGAGAGCTCTCGAGCGAATGGTCCGAGGCCGGCGTCCGTGCCAACGATGTCCTGGCGAGGGCCGACAGCGCTCTCGCCCAGGTCGCAGTCGTGCTGGGACGCATCGAGCGCGGGGAAGGGAGCCTCGGCCAGCTGTCGGCCGACACCGTTCTGTACGAGAACACGGCAGCCGCCCTGTCGGAACTCCGGGCGCTGCTCGACGAGATCAAGACAAACCCGGACCGCTACTTCAACTTCTCGATATTCTGAGCCGCAATTTCCGACCGGACAGTTGGCCAACCGTCCGGTCGAGCGTTGTATCGGTGTGCCGATCCCGGCAGACAGAAGTCGATGCGCGACGAGGCGGACAGCCCCGGCGCCGGACATTCTGTGCCAGGAGGAGAGCATGAGCCGTTCGGTGAATCGAGTGATACTGGTGGGCAATGCGGGCGCGGACCCGGACGTGCGCCGCACGTCGGCAGGCCGAACGGTCGCACACCTGTCGCTGGCCACCAACCGGGTGTACCTGCGTGACGGAGAAGAACAGCGCCGCACGGACTGGCATCGACTGACGTTCTGGTCGGGGGCGGCGGAGACCGTCGAGCGACTCGTTCGACGGGGGAGCCGCATCTACGCCGAAGGGCGACTCGAATACGGCTCCTACGATCGGGACGGCGTGTCGATCCCGACGGCGGACGTGATCGTACAGGAATTCGTGCTGCTCGACTCCCGGAACGGGTCCGAGTCCACTGGCCGGGAGGCGGACGACGCGAGCGACGATCCGCTGGAATAGCCGGAGGCGGCATTCCGATCGGGCCCCGTTGCGCCGCGGTCGTCGAGTTCAGAATGTTCGGCCGAGCGCATCAACGTTTCAGGAGCGTGCCTGGCGATGGGCCCGATACCGGTTCCGGACGACGATTCGGCCTCGCGAGGCCGACAAGAACTGGCCACGGATGAGCGGCCGCAGCCGGTCGAGACCGACCTGCGTGGCTCGATGCGGGTGCTCGTCACGGGAGCGGACGGGTTCGTCGGCCGCCACCTCCTGCCTCGCCTGGTCTCGCGGCGTCATCGGGTTCGCGCCCTCGCCCGCAGGGAGCCATCGCGTCCCGGCATCCGGGTCCCCGGCGTCGAGTGGCGCATCGCAGATCTGACACAGCGCGAGTCGCTGGCAGGCGTCGCGAACGGCTGTGACCGGGTCGTGCATCTCGCCGGCCAGTTCGAGACGACGAACGGCGTCAGCCTCGGTCGTCTGCACGGAACGGGAACCCGCAATCTCATGTGGGACGTTCTCAAGTCGGACGTGGAGCGCGTGGTCTTCGTCAGCGCGCTCGGCGCCAGCCCCGACGCCGGAGAGTTCTTCCGAACGAAGTTCGAGGCGGAAGACATCGTGCTTTCCTGCGGAATCGAGCCCGTGATTCTGCGACCTTCGGTCGTCTATGGTCCCGGTGACCACTTCACCGAACCGATCGTGCGGATTCTTCGTGCCTTGCCGGTGTTTCCGATGATGGGAGACGGCACCTTCCCGATCCAGCCACTCGCCGTGGAGGACCTGGTGGACGTGCTCGTACAGGCGGTGGAGCGTCCCGAACTGGCGGGGCGATCGGTTGACCTGGCTGGTCCCGAGAAGCTGAGCTTCGTTCACATCGTAAGGGTGCTCGGTGAGACGATCGGCCGCGCGAGGCCGATACTTCCGCTGCCCGCCGCATTCGCGCGACCTGCCGCGCAGCTCGCAAAGGTCCTCGGGCTGCCGAGTCCGTTCTCGACGTCCCAGCTCGACATCCTGAGCTGCGGCAGCGTGCTCCCCACGGAAGACAACCCGGTACGCAGACTGTTCCACCTGAAGCCGCTTCCGTTCGCCGACGCGGTGACCGACTACCTGGAGCCCGCCTGATGCAGGACTCGAGGCTCGAGCCGAACGGGGACGCAGGCTTCCTCACGGCGGCGAACTTCCTGTCGCTGGTCAGGATTCCGCTGGGAATCGCGTTTCTCGCGACGGACGATCCGGTGTCGATTGCCGCGATCGTCGCGATCGGTGCCGCGACCGACCTGCTGGACGGGCTGATCGCCAGGCTCACGAACACCCAGAGCGAGATCGGGGCCCTGCTCGATCCCCTGTGCGATCGGGTGTTCGTGTTCCTCGGCCTGGTTTCCTTTCTGCCGAGCGGCGCTCTCGACTGGGCGGGATTCGTCATCCTCGTATTGCGCGACATCTTCACCGGCGGCGTGTTCGTAGTGACCCGTCTGGCGGGACAGCACCTGCCGTTCCATTCACGGCAAGGTGGGAGGATCACAACGGCGCTGCAGGTGGTGGCCCTGTTCACGCTGATCTTCGCACCGGACTACATCAACGTGCCGATCCTGCTGGTGGGAACGGCTTCGGTGTACGCGATCCTCGACTACGGGACTGCAGGCCTGCAGTTGCCGCCGGGAACGGACGCATCGGCGCAGCCCGGCGGCACCGGCTGAGGCGCCGCCGGAAACCGTGGCTCAGGTCCGCGGCCGCTCGACCAGGTTGGGTGCCACGGGCGCTCCTTCCCCGAGTCTCTCCACGCCTCCGACCACGACCTGCTCCCCCGCGGAGATGCCTTCCTGAACCTCGACGAATCCCGGGGTGCGAACTCCGATCCGCACCGGTTTGCGGGTGGCCGTTCCCTCGGGGGTAGCGACCCAGATGTAGTCCTGACCGGCGAGCGGGAGAATCGCGTCCTCCGGGACGACGATCGCGGCGGACCGGACCTCCACCACCAGTCGCGCCTCGATGAACATGCCGGGTTTCAGCGACCTGTCTTCGTTGGGCACCCGGGCCTTGACGGTGATCGTTCGCCCCGGCAGCCGAACTCGCGGGTCCACGAAATCCACGATCCCCGCAAACTCCCGTCCCGGCATCGCGGCGACCTCGAAGCTCACCTCCTGACCTACTGCGAGCAGGCCCGCGTATCGCTCCGGGACCTGAAAGGCCGCGCGCTGCGGGTCTACGGTCTGCAGGGTGGTCAACTCGGTCTGCGGAGTGACGTAGTCACCTACGCTCACCAGTCGCTCTCCCACCACTCCCGAGAACGGCGCTCGCACCACGGTCCGGTCCAGCCTCGTCTGCTGGAGTCGCAGATCCGCGCGGGCGCTGCGTGCGGTGGCCTCCGCCAGCTCGAGGTCGGCCTGCGAGGATGCGTTCCGCGCCAGGAGATCCTGCGTCCGGCTGAGGGCCTGTTCCGCGAGATCGAGCTGCGCTTCGAGCCGGGCCACCTGGGCCTGGATTTCGGCGTCGTCCACTTTGAACAACCGCGCACCGGCCCTGACCTCGCGTCCTTCGGAGGCCGGGATGGCGGCCAGTCTGCCGGAGACTTCCGGTTGAAGCAGGATCGACTGTTCCGCTTCGATCTGACCGGTCGCGCGGATCTCCTCCAGCACGGTGTCCTGGACGGCCAGCGCCACGTCAACCGGCATGGGGGGTGGACCGCCCATGCCTCCACCCGGCCCGCCACCCGCAGGAGCTCCGCCTTCCCCATCGCCGCCACAGGCGGCGATCAGGATCACCGCCGTTGCCGCAGCCACGCCGGCACGCCACGCCGGAGCGTGAGCAATTGCCGCGCCCGCCTCCCCCATTATCCTACCTCCGTGAGTCGTCTGCCCAGGATCGCCTCGACCCCGGCTCGCGCAAGTCGTGCGGTATACCTCGCCTGAACGAGGCCCGCTTCCGCTTCCGTCAGGTCCACCTGTGCGGTCACCAGGTCGATGATCGTCGTCGCTCCCGCCCGATACCTCTCTTGCTGCACCCTGAGGTTCTCGCGGGCAACCAGGACCGCGTTCGAGGCCAGCGCGGCGCTGGCGCGAGCCGTGTTGTACGCCTGATAGGCCTCGGCCATGTCCCGCCCGATTCCCAGCTCGGTGTCGCGACGCGCCGCTTCCGCGATCTGCCGGGCCGTGTTCGCGCGATATACCCGGATCTCACGCTGTGCCCCATCCCAGATCGGGAAGTTGAGCGACAGCCCGAACGTGCTGCGTTTCGTCGCATCCGGGATGAGATCGTCGTCGAACCCGTTCCACGAACCGAACAGATTGAGGCTCGGCAGATACGATGAGCGCTCGGATTTGAACAGAGCGTCGGTTCTGCGCTCCTCGGCACGGGCGACTTCCACGACCGGGCTGAGCTCCACTGCCTCTTCGATCGCCTGCGCCTCCGAGATGGGCAGGGGAGGCGCCGGGAGGGTATCCAGCGGGGCCGCATCCACTGGACCCGGGATCCCGGTGCGGCGGCCCAGCTGCAGCCGTGCCACCGCCAGGACGGATTCCTGGCGCAGCAGGTCGACCTGCGCCCGGGTCAGCTCGAGGAGCAGCTGCAGTGAATCCGTCTGTACGGCTGCTCCGGCAAGGACTCGAGCCCGGGCCACTTCGAGCTGCTCTTCGGCCCGCCGCACACGTTCATCAGCTACCCTGAGCAGCTCGGCCTGGGCCAGCACATCGTAGTAGTCCGCTTCGGTGCCCAGCGCGGTCGTGAAACGCTGTCGCCGCTCGTCGGCGTCCGCGCCATCCACTCCGGCGTTCGCGGCCTTCATGTCGAAGATCCGGCGTCCGCCGTTGAACAGCGTGTAGGATCCTCCGAGCCCGAACTGCGTCAGGCGGTCTGTCTGCTCACCCGTTCCGATATTGAACTGCGGGCTGGAGTACTTGCTGTACGACCAGCGGAAATCGATCACGGGAAGCAGAAAAGCCGACCAGGCGGACCTGCGGACCCATGCGGCGTCTCCCACCCGTCTGAGTGCGGCGACGTAGTTCGGGTCCACGCCCGCCGCCCGCTGAAGAGCCTCCGGAAGCGTCACGGTCGCCAGCGGCGTTCCTTCGGCAGCGCGTGTCGCCAGCTGCTCCGAGGTCAGTTCCTGCGCCACGACCGGACCGGAGACGGCGGCTGCGAGCAGGAGGAGCGTGGCACCCACTGCCCGAAAGGTCGGGCTCGACCCCCGGCCATATCCGGCAGGACGTCCCTTCGCCGGGCCCCTCACGCTTCCGCCTCCACCGGTTCCAGGGCCTCGGATCTGCGCGACAGTCGTTCTCGTGCCTCATCGAGCAGGATATACACGACAGGCACGAGGTACAGGGTGAGCACGGTGGAGAACAGAAGGCCCCCCACCACGGCGTAGCCCAGCGGACGTCGGCTCGCGGAGCCGGCACCCAGACCGAGGGCGATCGGTATCAGCGCGAAGATCGTCGCCACTGAGGTCATCATGATCGGCCGCAGCCGGATTCGACCTGACTCGAGGATCGCCTCCGTGCCGCTCAGCCCCTTCCGCTTCAGTTGGTTGGCGTATTCCACCAGCAGAATGGAGTTCTTCGTGACGATCCCGATCAGCAGGATCATGCCGATCTGACTGAACAGATTGAGAGTGGAGCCCGCCACCAGGAGGGTCACGAGGGCCCCGGTCACCGCCAACGGTACGGCGAGCAGTACGGTGAACGGGTGAACGAGCGACTCGAACTGTGCGGCCAGCACCATGAACACCACGACCAGCGCCAGTATGAAAGCGAAGTAGAGGGCGTTGCCGCTCTCCTCCAGTTCCCGCGATTCGCCGGCCAGGGCGATGCTGCTGCCTGGCGGCAGCACTTCGTCGGCGATCGCGTTCAGCGAGTCGATCGCCGAACCCAGCGGCAGCTCATCGCCGAGACTGGCGGAGAGCGTGAACGAGCGAACCCGCTCGTAGTGGTTCAACTGGCGTGGGCCGACGCCCTCTTCCACCCGGGCCACCGCGTCCACGGACACCAGAACGCCGTCGCGGCCACGCACGTAGAGGTCCGACATCGCCTCAGGTGTCGAGCGGGCTGCCGGCTCGAGCTGGATGATCACATCGTACAGCTTGTTGTCGCGGGTGAACGTGCTGATCCGCTGACCTCCCAGCATCGTCTGCAAGGTTCCCGAGATGTCGGCGATCGCGATGCCGAGGTCCTCGGCCCGATCCCGCTCGTATTCCACCGTCAGTTCCGGTTTGTTGACCCGGAGATCCGTATCCACGTTGATCAGTCCGGGCACCTGTCGGGCCCGTGCCGTCATCCGGTCCATGCCCGCGGCCAGCGAGTCGAAATCCGGATTCCGCACCACGTACTGCACGGGGCTGCCGAATCCGATCGCAGCGGGGGCACTCGCGAAAGCCAGCACCCCGGGGATTCCGAACAGCCGCGGGCGAATCTCGTTCGTCACCTCCTGGACGGTTCGCTCCCGCTCGTCCCAGTCCACGAGCCGGGCGAAGATGATGCCGCGATTCACGCTGCCGAGAAATCCTCCGACGATGCTGAAGTAGCTCTGAATCTCCGGCACGCTCGCCAGGACCTGCTCGACCTGCCGCTGGTATTCGTCGGTGTATTCCAGGGATGCGCCCTCGGGAGCCACCACGAACGTGAGGATCGCCCCCCGATCTTCCGGCGGCAGAAACTCGCGCTCGAGTCGATTGAACACCACGACCGCGAGGCCGACGACCAGCGCCGCGCCGACGACGACCAGCGCCCTGTGCCTGACCGCGAATTTCAGGCTCTTCTGGTACCTCTCCGCGATCGACAGAAAGGTGTTCTCGAACAGCAGGAACAGCTTCCCGTGGCTCTTCGGGACTCGCAGGATCTTGGCGCAGAGCATCGGCGTGAGGGTCAGCGCGACGAAGCTCGACACGATCACGGCGCCCGCCAGGGCGATGCCGAACTCGTTGAACAGCCGTCCTGCCGTGCCCTGAAGGAACGCGAGCGGCGTGAACACCGCGACCAGCGCGATCGTCGTCGCGATGACGGCGAACGCGATCTCGCTGGTACCTCGCTCCGCGGCTTCCACCGGCCCCTCGCCGAGCTCCTCCTGGTGGCGGTAGGCGTTTTCCATCACGATGATGGCGTCGTCCACCACGATTCCGATGCCGAGTATCAACGCCAGCAGCGTGAAGTTGTTGATCGTGAATCCCAGCGCGTAAAGCACCGCGAACGCAGCCAGGATCGAGGTCGGAATCGCGAGTCCGGGAATGATCGTGGCCCGGAAGTTCCTGAGGAACACGAAGATGATCAGGATCACCAGGATGGCGGCGAGGACCAGCGTCTCTTCCGCCTCCTTGATCGACCGCCGGACGAACAGCGCCTGGTCGAACCCGACATTGATCGAGACGCCGGCCGGCAGTGCCTCCTGGATGGCGGGGAGCTCGTCCCGAACGGCGTCGGATACCTCGATCAGGTTCGCCTTCGACTGCCGGATGACTCCGATTGCGATCGCCGGCTTTCCGTTGTAGCGCAGGGACGATCGGTAGTCTTCCGGACCGAGTTCCACGCGCGCCACGTCTTTGAGGCGCACGACCTGTCCGTCGCGGCTCGAAACGACGAGGTTTCCGAATTCCTCGGGCGTCTTCAGCTCACCCAGCGAGCGGACACTGAACTCACGCCGCTCGGACTCGATCCTCCCCGCGGGGATCTCCACGCTGCGGGTCCGGACCGCCGACCGCACGTCCTGGACCGTCAGTCCGCGAGCGGCCAGCTCGCGTGACTTGAGCCAGATGCGCATCGAGTATCTCCGCTCGCCCGCGATCAACGCGCGTCCCACTCCGTCCAGCGACTGCAGGCGGCGCTTCACCTCGCGATCGGCGACGTCGGAGAGCTGGAGGAGGTCGTAGTTCTCCGCGGAGAGGGCGAGCCACATGAAGGGCTGCGCATCGGATTCCTGCTTGGCGACGACGGGGTCGAGAACGTCCTCGGGCAATCTGCCGCGGACCCGGGACACGACGTCCCTGACGTCCTGAGCCGCCAGCTCGAGGTCCCGGTCGAGCTCGAATTCGAGGCTGATGTTGCTGGACTGCTCGGAACTCGTGCTCCTCAGGGTCCGCACTCCGGGAATCGTGCTCAACTCTTCCTCGAGCACGTCGGTGACGGTGGACTCCATCACCCTGGGGTTCGCGCCCCGGAGAAACACGGACACCGAAACGTTCGGGGTGTCCACGTCCGGAAGCTCGCGCACCGAGAGCCGCGTGAAACTGATCGCACCGAAGAGAACGAGAGCAAGCGCGACCATCGACGTGAGCACGGGCCGACGAATGCTCGTGTCTGACAGGAACAACCGGACCTCCGTGTCTAGTTCACCCAACCCCGCCGCGACCGGAGCAGAACACGCGGGGCGTCCGAATCGTTGGGCCGTGTGCGAAGAATGCGTCGCGAGGGGCCGCATGCCGAGCGCTCAGTCCCAACACATTGTAATGTGTTGCGTTCGTTGTCGGCGAACTTCAACCCTCGTGAGCGGGAGCTTGCCGCGGTGGGACTCCAGGTTTTCCGGAAGGCCAGCCGGCTGCCGCATGCCGCCTTGACCGTGTACGACTGGCATGCCCGTCGCGGCGCGTTCAACCGACTCGCGCCTCCGTGGGACGCCGTCGAACTGAAGGAACAGACGGGAGGGATCGAGGATGGCGCGCGTGCGGTGATCGAACTGCGGATCGGCCCGGTTTCCGTGACCTGGGTGGCCGAGCATCGCGACAACGTTCCGGGCCGCCAGTTCACCGACGTGCAGATCGAAGGCCCGTTCGCCCGCTGGGAGCACTCGCATCGATTCGAACCGGTCGACGAAGGCTCCAGCGAGCTGGAGGACCGGATCGAGTACGCGCTTCCCCTGGATTCCGTCCATTCCGCTGTGTCTCGGGGAATCCTGGAGTCGAAGCTCGCCCGGGCCTTCGGGTTCCGTCATCGCGTGACCGCCCGCGATCTCGGACTCCATGCCGGGGTCGGTCTCGCGCTGCCACAGCGGTTCCTGGTCAGCGGCGCGACGGGGCTGCTGGGGTCCACGCTGATCGACGTGCTGTCCACCGGTGGGCACGAGTCGGCGACGCTCGCCCGCGCGGCATCGAAGTCCCGACCGCCGCTGGCGGCGTCGGACTCGGTGAGCTGGGACCCCCGTTCCGGGACGATCGATGCCGAGAAGATCGAAGGCACCGACTTCGTGGTGCACCTGGCGGGCGAGTCGATCGCAGCCGGCCGGTGGACCGAACAGCGACGACGGTCCATACGTGACAGCCGCGTGAACGGCACCCGGCTGGTGGCCGAGACCCTCGCGGGTCTCAAGCGACCGCCGAAGGCCCTGATCTGTGCCTCCGCCAGCGGAGTGTACGGAAATCGGGGAGATGAACTGCTCCCGGAGACCGCAGCGCCCGGGCATGGGTTCCTGGCGGATGTCTGCCGCGAATGGGAGGAAGCGGCAGACCCGGCGCGAGAAGCGGGAATTCGGGTGGTTCACCTGCGTTTCGGCCTGATTCTGTGGCCGTCCGGAGGAGCGCTGGAGCGCATGCTGGTCCCGTTCATGGCCGGCGCGGGCGGACGGGTCGGGGATGGTTCGCAGTACTGGAGCTGGGTGTCGCTGGACGATGCCGTCGGCTCGATCCTGCACGCCGCCGCCACCGATTCCCTCGAGGGACCGGTGAACGTCGTGGCCCCGGAGGCGATCAGGAACCGGGACTTCACCTCCGTGCTCGGCTCCGTACTGCATCGTCCGACGATCATCCCGGCCCCCGCGCCCGTGCTCCGTCTCGCGCTCGGCGAGATGGCGGACGAACTGCTGCTGGCGAGCGCGCGCCTCGTGCCGGGGCGTCTGCTCGAAACCGGTTTCAGATTCCGTGACCCGGAGCTGGAACCGGCCCTGCGTCACATGCTCGGGCGAATGGAGGACGAGTGAACCTTCGAGCGGACCTCGCGAGCGCGACCGACGAAGGGACGGTCGTGTCCGCACGGAAGCTGCGTCTCGGAATCTCCTCCTGCCTGCTCGGCCAGGAGGTGCGCTACGATGGCGGACACAAGCGAGACCGGTTTCTGACCGACGTGCTGGGGGATTTCGTGACCTGGGTGCCCGTGTGCCCGGAGGTCGAGATCGGAATGGGCACGCCGCGGCCGACGATCCGGCTGGAGGACTCGCCGGACGGCATCCGACTCGTCATGCCGTCCACCGGGGACGATCTGACGGAGCAGATGCGCTCGTACTCGGTGGAACGGGTGCGGCGCCTCGAAAAACACGGGCTGGCGGGCTACGTGCTCAAGAAGGACTCGCCGAGCTGCGGCATGGAGAGAGTCAAGATTCGTGACAGGAACGACGTTCCCGCCCGCACCGGGGTGGGAATCTACGCGGCGGAACTGCTGCGACTCGCTCCGGACCTGCCGGTGGAGGAGGAGGGACGATTGAACGATTCCAGATTGCGGGAGAACTTCATCACCCGGATCTTCTCGAACCAGCGCTGGCTGGACCTGGAGCGGGCGGGGCCCACCCGTCGGTCCCTGATGGAATACCATGCCGCCCACAAGTACGTGCTGATGTCACGCAACCAGGCGGGAATGCGACGGCTCGGGAGACTGCTGGGAGAAGCTCCGAAGGACCGGCCCGCCGTCGAACTGGCCGCGGAGTACCGCACCGGACTCACGGCGGTGATGCGTCGGGTGGCGACACGCAAGGGGCACACGAACGTACTCCGCCACATGGCGGGATACGTTTCCGATGACCTGGACGGGGCGGATCGCGCCGAGCTTACAGAGGCGATCGGGCAGTACCACGAGGGCCTGCTCCCCCTGATCGTGCCGGTGACGCTGCTGCGGCACTACGTGCGCAAGCAGGAGGTGGCGCCGTTGCAGAACCAGGTGTACCTGTGGCCGCATCCGCATGAGCTGATGCTCCTGAACCACGTCTGAAATCGGAGCGGAGCCGGTCCGTCAGTCGGTTTCCGGGCGCTGCGGCTTCTCGCCGTCGTCTTCGATGAACTTCCGGATCCGCAGCCAGTTCTTCTC
>Ga0209536_100009621_pt1 | contig 14366 bp, 8 predicted proteins | sample DeeMarSeWOR28_12_FD_187461 | JGI IMG/M metagenome (GOLD analysis project Ga0209536, IMG submission 187461) | Marine sediment microbial communities from White Oak River estuary, North Carolina - WOR-2-8_12 (SPAdes) (version 2) | ecosystem: Environmental > Aquatic > Marine > Intertidal zone >...
CGGTCATGTCCTTCTCAAGGGCCGGCGTCAGTTGCAGGCGACCCTGCTCGATTGCCGATGCCGCACCGAACAGGATCGTGATTTTGGGCAGGCTTGCTGCGTACATCATGCGGTGGCCGTTCAATTGCGCCACGCGCGGCCTGTCGGGGTCGGTGATGATGGCCAGCAGGAGGGCAAGCTCGCCCTGTTCGGCCGCGTCCCACAGCCCCTGCCGCCGGACGATTCCCTCCATCTGCATCTGCAGCGACGAATCCTGCGCTTCGACCAGCAGGGAATAGCTATTGTCCGGGCCGGCCGCGCCCATGGGGCTCTGGTCGTCGGCAACGGGGGCCGTGGACTCTACAGGGGAAATGCCCGGCACCAGAAGAAACAGCCACAGCGCGCCCAGGCCCAGGGCGAGGGTCAGGGCAAGGCCCGGAAATGTCGAAGGATTGATTCTCATAGCTACGGAAAGCGGCCTCAATCTCAACAGGCGCTGAAAGAACTTGGGAAGGGCAGAGTTGATGCCCTGTGTGCGGCGCCATCATAGGGTTTTGCGTGGTTTTCGTCCATAGGGCTCGGGCGGCCCACGCCGATTGCCGCTATCCCCGTTCAGCCGCACTGCGGGAACCCCGGAAATTTCCTGGCGCCGCTGATGGCGGGCGGCAAATCGAGTAGAATCTGCCCACCTCGTTCAACTTCACTGGCGGTGAAGTATCGTGGGGCGCGGCGCTAGCCGGGCTTCCCGGGCAAACTGCTTTGCAGCAGGTTATGCTCGCTACTCAACGAGAGCCTGGCGTATGGAGACGGAACGAGAACACGTTGACAGTGGACCCGCATACGAGCGGTTCCTGCGCCTGTTCGCGGACGTCCATCCACGCGAAGGCGCCACCAGCCTGATCCTGGTGGCCAACATCTTCCTGATCCTGGTCGCCTTTTACCTGATCAAGCCCGTCCGGGAGGGATGGCTGGCGGTTACCGATATCGGCGACCTGACCAAGCTGGAAATCAAGGCGTATTCAGCGTTTGCGCAGAGCCTGCTGCTGCTGTGTATCTTGCCCATCTACGCCCGGCTTGCTGCACGCTGGAGGCGCCACGATCTGATCATGCGGGTCGGAGTCCTGTTCGGCATTCTGCTGCTGGCGTTCTGGCTGACTCAGCCCAACCTGCTGCTGGGCCGGGTACCGTTCCTGGGTATCCTGTTCTACCTGTTCGTGGGCATCTTCAGCGTCACGCTGGTGGCCCAGTTCTGGGCTTTCAGCTCCGATGTGTACGGTGCTGAGAGGGGAGCGCGGCTATTCCCATTGATCGCGGTCGGGGCTGCACTGGGCGCCACCGTCGGCTCCTGGCTGGGGCAGAAGCTTGTATCGCTGCCGTCAATCGACGCTTTCGACCTGATCCTGATCGCCCTGCTGCCGCTGTCTGCGTCGCTGCTGTTGGCCGTGATAACCGACCGGCGCGGCACCTACGGCGATCCTTCGCAGTGGACCACGGACCGCTGGAAGGAGGCGGCGGCCCCACATGGCGACGGCCCATTCCGGCTGATTTTCCGGCACCGTTACCTGACTGCGACCGCAGCAATGATCATGGTTTTCACCTGGGTGGTCACCAGCGGTGACAACATCCTCTTCGGCATCGTGCAGAGCACCCTGGCCGAGGACCTGGCGCACCTCGGCGACACGCCCGCAGCCTTCGGCCTGGCCTTGCAGGAAGCCACCGCCGCCTTCTACGGCGATCTGTACTTCTGGATCAACCTGTCGACCCTGATCCTGCAGGCCTTCGTGGTGTCGCGCATCCTTAGCGCCGGCGGCATGCAGGCGCTGCTCTACACCACGCCATTCATCTCCCTGGCAGCCTACGCATCCATGGCGTTCGTGCCCATCCTCGGTCTCATCAAGGTGCTCAAGGTGGCGGAGAACTCCAGCACGCTTTCGATCCACAACACCGCGCGCCACATGTTGTGGTTGCCTACCTCGAAGGAAATGCTCTACCAGGCCAAGCCGACCGTGGATACGCTGTTCGTCAGGTTGGGCGATGGGCTGGCGGCGCTGACTATCATGGTCGGAACGCACGTGTTCCATCTGGACAATTTCGGTTTTGTAGTTTTCAATATCGCTCTGGTGCTGGTCTGGTTCGCCCTGAGCACTTACCTGCACCGGGAACACGAGCAATGGAGGCAGGCGGCCGTGGTGCCGCCGGAGCGGGATTTCGCATCAGCCACACAGAGCATGCCGGAATGAAAAAAACCCTGTTACTGGTCTTGCTGTTGCTGCCACTGGGCGCTGCGCGCGCCGATGATTGGAAACCGCTGTACGACCGAGCGGACCCGGAGCTGCAGGCGCGCCTCGAGGCACGCCTGAACGCAAACCCGGAGTGGTCGAAGTTGATTGCGTCCAGAAAAATGGCCATTGGCCTGGTGGATCTCAGCCACGAGACGCCACATTTCGCGCGGGTCAATGGCAACCAGATGATGTACGCGGCCAGCCTGCCGAAGATCGCTATCCTGCTCGGGGCCTATGCGTCTTTCGAGGACGGCTCCCTTCCGGAAACCGAGGCTGTCCACCAGGACCTCGGTAACATGATCAGGGTGTCCAGCAACAGTGCGGCCAGTCGCCTGATCGAGCAGGTTGGCATGCAGAAAATCCAGTCTGTTCTGAAAGATCCACAGTACGGTTTTTACGACGAAAGGCGCGGCGGCGGGCTTTGGATAGGGCGGCTCTACGCCAAGCGCGGCCCCCGGGTCGGCGACCCGCTGAACAACATCTCGCACGGCGCCAGTGCTACGCAGGTATGCCGTTTCTTCTACTTGCTAGCCTCGGGCCGGCTCATCAACCCGCAGAGTTCGGGGCAGATGCTGACTGATCTCTCGGATCCGGCCTTGCATCACAAGTTCGTCTCTCAGGTCGACGAGCGCGCTCCGGGAGCCAGGCTGTTTCGCAAGTCGGGCACCTGGCGACAGTGGCACTCGGATGCCATCATGGTGCGCGACACCCTTTGGCGCGACTACATCCTGGTCGGGCTGATCGAGAGCGAAAACGGCGAAAATATCCTGCGGCGGGTGTTGCCTGCCGTGGAGGAACTGATCGCCCCCCAGGAATATGCCGCCGGTCTGGATGATCTCTGAGGCCGGCTTCCCCGAATCAATCTGTTGCTCGTTTCAGTATCCGGTCAAGCGTTTTACGATTCGGCGTCCGAGGGCAGCCGGAAGGGTTTTGGCCAGGAAACCCAGTGCCCTGGCCTTGACGCCCAGCAGATAGCTGTCGCGAGAACCCGCCAGGGCATGCATGATCGCGTCCGCGACCTGCTCCGGCCTCAGGTCCACGGTAAATGATTTCATCAGCTGTGCCGGCATGCCTTCGACCATCGTCGTGCCGACAAAGGGAGGCTTGATCGACAGCACTCGGATGCCGTGCTCTGCCCACTCGATGCTGAGCGCCTGGGTCAGGCCATTCACATAGAACTTGCTGGCGCTGTACACCGCCAGCAACGGTACGCCGTGCACAGAGGACACCGAGCACAGATTCAGCAGGGTGGAATCCGCGGTGTCCCGCAAAAGAGGAAACGCGGCCTGTGCGACCTGGGTCAGCCCGAGCACGTTCACTCGGACCATTGCTTCATGCGCCCCGGGGTCGATGACCTCAAAATGGCCCGCTGTCAGCACCCCGGCGTTGTTGATCAGTACATCCATGCGCCCTCCCGTCGCCTCGGCAAAATGCGCGATGGCCCGATGCACGGCGTCGAGGTTGCCAACGTCGCAGACGCTGCCGCAGGCGTGCGGCATTCCACCGTCGGCGAGCAGTCTTTCGATGGCCTCCCCGTTGATGTCGTACAGGCCGACGAACCACCCCTCCGCGGCGAATCTCCGCGCGGTGGCCAGGCCGATGCCCGAGGCTGCGCCAGTGATGAACATGGTTTTCATATTTGGACTGATTGTCGGAACCTTCTCTGCATCATCTGATTCTCATGACTGTAGATGTGTCTCGTAACGACCACCATGGGTCACAGGCAGTCGTCAACTGGAGTCTAGATCAGGAGGCACCAAATGTCCGCTTTGGATTGCGGTTTCAATCGGTTGAAGCCGCAGTCGGAAAGCAGAACTTCGGGCTCTGCACAAAGCCTTGGCTACGCGCCAAGTTTAATAGGAATTTGGCGGACTGTGCTGCTGAAGGCTCATTTGACTTCACAACAATTGGGGGAATCTTTACATCTCTCTCTTTCGCTGAATACACCCTGCGGGTCCCGATTATTGACCACGGTTCAAGCTGGGGAGGATTATTTCTGCGGGCAGCAATGACGACTATGGGAAAGCTGTACTTCGAGAAGTGGCTGGTACAGATCTGGAGGTCTATAGAACTACTGTCGAGGTCGACTATGGGGCAGGCTCAGCTGCGCGCATTGACGGAACAAATGCCGGGGCGATAGCCGTGGAAATTGAATCAAGAACGTCCAGGCAGGTCCGAAGGGCAGTGTTGGATTTGTTGATGCACCCTTTGCAAAGATACTCCTCGTATTGCTTCCCGCGCATATGTCCAATCCAGAGACTGCGGCAGAACAGTCTCGATCTGCATTGAAGCGGTACCTGAGAGTCCCGGACTTTCGGGTTGAGGTTATGAAAGGCCATGGATCTGCCCCGAACGTGAAAGAGGACGCCGCACGATTGAAGGTTGCTCTGCACAGACCGGGATACCAGAATCGCTCCGACTAAGTACCGGCAGCCTGGCGATTGGCAAGAGCCAGGCTATCAGACTAAATGGCTTTTAAGGAAAAAGTCCGCGTGATGATCTTCCGGTGAGAAAGTCTGCATTAATGGCTCATGCTTAATTATTAGCCAATGTACTCAGCTACCTAGATCATAAAATGATTGAATCATAAGCGATTGGTCACAGGTTCAAGTCCTGCAGGGCCCACCATTCATCTGACCGGCCGGGCTGCCCGCGCCGCAGGTTCGTCAAGCCCCGCATACCTTGTGTGCTCCCAGTGAAAAGATGATGATGCAGGCGATCAGGGTCACCGCTGCCGCTGTGAGGATTCGGAAACGCTTGTACTGGGCCCGAACTGGCGTAGGTGCTTTGCCGATGGACTGTCCCAGCCCCCTCAGGGCGCTGAACTGGCGCGGAATGGCCAGGGCGACCCTCCTGATGAGACCGCCGGACGCCCCCGCACCCGGCGATTGAAGCTGGCTGTCACAGTACTCCAGCAATCTGCGGCGCACGACTGCCCGGACAAAAAGTGTGAGGATGGCTCCCCCGTAGAGCAGCAGGAACACGGCAAGACATTGAGTTTTATCGATCATTCGGATCACTGCCCAGGCAGATAAGGGTCGGGCCGTCGGCGAGCAACGCTGCGATCAGTGGCCCCGCCTTCTGTTGAGCCAGGCTCAAAAAGTGGAGTTCCGCCTGGAGCAAGGCGGCCCCGCCCAGGGCCATGTTGGCCCCCATTCCGGCAAACGGATTACGGGCTACGAACCCGACCCCCAGTGCGTACAGGTTCGGTCCGACATCAATCGATCCCTGTGCGGACAGGGACACCCGGTCGTGAATTTCCCACATGTCGCAGTCTTCTGTGCAGCTTACGTCGACATTGATGTAACCCGAAGCATGTCCCCGCAAAAGAACAAATTGCAAGTAACCCCAGGGCGAAAATGACGGCGCGAGGAACTCCCAGTCGTCGATACCGGCCTCCTGCAGGTTGAAGCGAGGCGGCTGAATCCACTCGCCCTGCACACGCAAGCCCAGCGGATCGGCCCACCTGACCGGGTTGGCATGGGCATACAGGAACGGGTTGATTCCGCCAACCAGGCCCAGCGGGTCGCTCCGCAGATAGCGCCCCAGCGAGGGGTCGTACATGCGAAAGTGATTGTAATGAAGACCAGACTCCGCGTCGTAATACTGACCGGGGAAACGCAGGTTGAGTTGGTACGCATTGCCGTCGCCATCCGGATCCTCGTCAGCTGTGGTCCCGCCAAATGGCAGGCGCTTAGCGGACCAGATGACTTGCCCGGTTTGGTCGCTGGCGAACAGGGGGGTACCGAGGTGGTCGCCGTGGATGAACGTTGGCGAGGAAAACCCTGGTGGGATTTCAGTCGACACCAGCTTGACCGCGTCCGCTTCGAGGAAGGCGCCCTCGAAACCATAGTCATTATCAAAGCCGGTCAAGGCTACGTACTGGTTGGGCTCCGCCCCGGCCGGCGCAATATCGAAGTTGCCCAGCAGGACCCAGTCGCCGGGTTCGCGGCCTTCGTGTTCGACGACCACCCGCTGTGCAGTCTGGCCGGCAACCCTGACGTTGTACACGGTGCTGATTCCCTCACCCGCTGGCTGCAGCCACCTGACGTAAACATCGTGTGCACCGCCGGCAAATCCCGCATTATCGAGGTACCAGTAGACCGCCCGGTTGAGGCGCTTGCGGTTCTGGAGGTAGGTTCCATTGATGGCGTTCACACTGGACTTCGTCTGCCAGTTGGTTCCGTAGAGAGTCGCTGAGTCGTTGTCAATCAGAGTCTCGCGGGCTCCGGACGGAGGCGCGACTTCAGGTATTTCGCGCAGGTCGACAACCGGCCGGCCGTCCAGATAGACGTATTCATGCAGGATGTGCCCTGCGGCATCCAGCTCCGCCAGCAATTCGCCCTGCAGGCCGTAAATGAATTTACGCGTCCCGGCGGACGTCGCTTTATGGACCCTTTGCCCCAGCGCGTCATAGCGATAGGCTGCTGCACTGGGCGCCGAAAGCTCGTCGAGCACTTCAACCAGCCGGTTGTGACTGGAATAGATGTAGCTGCGCTCCGGCTGGCCATTGGCAAGAACCCCGGTGGTGTTGCCATGCGCGTCGAACCGATACTCCTTGCCGGCATAGTGCATCAGCCGGTTGGAGCCGTCCTCATAGCTGGCCAGCCAGGTCTCTCCGCCTGCAGTTTTCGCAAGGCGGTTTCCTGTCCCGTCGTAAGAAAAGCCGAGGTCCGATGAGCTGCTGACCGCGCGGACGAGCCGGTCGAGACTGTCGTAGGCAAAGGTAAAGCGGTCATTGCCGTAGTCCATCTCGAGCAGGTTGTCGTTTGCATCATATGCGCCGGCTTGCCAGCTCGATGCCCCGGCCACGTCGATGCTGCGCGTGCGCTGCCTCGCGTCGAGGTCGACACTGGTTCGCAGGCCATTTGCGAATCGCCAGGTGATTGGCCGGCCCAGCGCGGAATAGCCGATGTCGTCCACGAGGATCGACTCCGTCGCATCACCCGAGCGCAGCCTGATCTGCACGGGCAGTTCGCCTCCGTCCAGCTCGAACAAGACGGTGCGACCGGAGGGATATCCAATAGAGGTCAGCGAGCCCCGGGGTCCATAGGTGTAACTGAGCTGCCCTTCGTCGGTGGTGACAGAGGCAAGCTCGCCGAGGGCATTCCAGCCGTAGTGGATGCTATGTCCCCAACCGGTGGTGATGGTGCACATGCGGCCCACGCCGTTGTCACAGCTGTCGTACCTGTAGTCGATATCGTAGTCGGTACCGCTGCGGTCGATGGCGGTCAGCCGGCCTGCCGCATCGTAGGTGAGCACGCTCTGCCGGCCATCGGCGTCGTGGTGGCTGACCACCTGTCCGGATTCGTTGTAGGTATCGGTAGAAGTGCCGCTGTCGGGGCTGTCGACCCGGATCCGGTTGCCGAGGTCATCGTGCAGAAACCGGGTCGTATGGTTCTCCGCGTCGCTGACGGTCTGTTGACGGCCCTGGCTGTCATAGCTCAGAAGCGTGATGATCTCGCCGGCACGTCGCGTACTGGTCAGGCGCTTGAATGCATCATAGGTATAGGTTTCCCTGTTCAGGTTTCCGTCGGTTCGCGACGCCAGGGTCCCGTCCGGATTGTAGTCGAAGTCCACGGTGACCCCGCCCCGCGTGATGGTATCCAGCCGGTCGTAGGCATCGAAGACCCGCTCGATGATGAGGTCCTTGCCGTGCGCGTCGTGCGATCCATGCGTCTCGGTGACCACGTTGCCGGCGGCATCCAGTTCAAAACTCACCCACTGATCCGCGGAAAAGAGCAGCCCGCGCGTTACCAGAGATTCGACACGCTGCAGGCGCCGAGCCCTGTCGTAAGCGAATTGCGTGATGATTTCGGCGCCGGTTTCATCGTCGATGATGATACGCCGCACTTCCCCGGTGGGCAGGTATTCCCACCGGGTACGATTGAACAGGCCGCCGCTGGACTCCGTCACCGACTTGATCAAGTCATTGCCGGCATAATACGCGTAGTTCATTACGATGCCGTTCGGCCTCACCTCTGCAAGAATTTTACCGGTCGCGCTGTACACGATGTCATCCCGTGTTCGGATGCCGTTTGGATCGACGATCGCTCTCAGCCGGGCCCGGTTATGGCCTTCTGCAGGGTCATCCGGGTAGTACTCGAAGGTCGTCACATCCTCGACATCCGTCCGCGGCCCATCCATCGTGGAGACCTGCCCGAAAGGGCCGTCAAAGGCACGCCTGATGGTACGTAAGACCGGCTGGCCAAAGGGATCGAAACCGGAGATGGTCTCGCCGACCAGGTTACCGTGCAGGTCGAAGTCGCGCGTGGTGACCCTCGACCTGCCGGGATAAACAGACGGCTCGGTGATCCGGGTGACCCGATCATGAAAGGTAGTGTCGTATTCGTACTCGATCCGTTTCTCCTGGCCCGTCCCATAGGCCTGGATCACAAAGCCCGGCTGGCCCTCGCCATCGTAATCGCCATAGCGGGTGGTGACGCCATAGATGGTTTTGCTGGTGACGTTGAGGTCCGCGTCATAGCTGTATTGGGTATCGGTTTGCCCGCAACCCTCTGAGCAGATGGGCCCACTGATCCCATCCAATAAGCCGCGCTTGTGTTCGATGCGGGTTTGATAGAGCGTTGCGTTGCCCTGGGGGTCCAGCACAATCCGGTCGCCGTTTGCCTCGTAGCTGATGTCCACGCGGTTTGCGTCCCCCGCATGGTAAGAAGCGATCGCCCGGCCTTTCTCGTCGTACTCGTACCAGGAATAGCGTTGTCCATCCTCCGCGGTAATGCCGGTGAGGGCATAGGCATGCCTCAGGTCTTCATAATGATATTCGCGCGCAGTACCGTCGGGCTTGTCGACGCGGGCAAGCCTGCCGAGTACTTCGTAGCCGTACGACCACAATCGACCGGCCTGGTCGGTTACGGTCGCCAGTCGTCCGTTACCGTCGTAGCCAAATTCGAGCCGGCCGCCAATGCCATCTTCGATTCTGCTGAGCCGACCGCTCCTGTTCCGAAATGCGGTCTGTGCCCTGCCGTACCGGTCGACAATATCCAGCAGCAGGCCGTCCACATCGAAGTTTTCGGTCGTCGAGTTGGCGTCGACGAAGCGCCAGCCATTGGCAGTCTGTTCGAGGCTGGCGTAAACACCCGGGAGCGCCAGGTAGCGGCTGCCGTTCCAGCTAAAGTTTATTTTCTTGCCATCGGGCCGGACTACCTTCACCGAATCACGTCGGGGATCGCCCGGGACTTCGATGTAGCGATCATAGGTATGCGTCCAGTAGTTTCTGAAAGATTCAGAAACGAATCCAAGGCTGTTGTGGTATCGGATGAATTCGATGGGTGAAAGTCCATTCGACTCGAAATCAACCTCACGTTGAAATTTGTTACCGAGTGAAAGGGTGACCGGATTCCCCACCGAGTCGCATTGCTGAGCCCTGTTTTCCCCCACTCCCTCCTCGACATCAGGATGCTCCAGCTCCGGGTCGGTAGCCTCGATATCGTCAATGGCTGTGAACGTAATCGTGGGTTGCGAATCCAGGGTTACGCGGCGGTTGCTCAGCGCCACAGTGTAATCTCCAGGCTTTGAACCCAGGCGGACGGTAGCGCTTTCGATGCCGTCAGCATCGGTTTCGCTGCCACTGCCCAAGCCATAGACAGTCGCCCTCTTGGCGCCCTTGGGGCCACCGATCGACCAGCCGATGACCTCGCCCTCGATGCCGATGCCCTCGAACGACTCCAGTTTCAGGACCAGTGGGTGAGGAACGTTCTGATCGACGATGCCAATCTGGTTGGCTCCGCTCACCGCGGAAAGGTTCAGTTCATTTACCTCGAAAGTCCGCGACTGAACTACTACGTCGTCGTGCAGTTCCTCGTAGGTCCAGGTACCTGCATTGTCCGCCAGCAAGGTACCGACGAAGTAGTCCCAATGCTCCATCTGCACCCAACCACCGTGGCCGATGGAACAGGCGCGGGTAGCGCAAAAGCCGTCGTACAAGCCGGTCTCTTCGTTGTAGGTAAAGACGTCTTCGTTGAAGTAACCCTGACCGCGCCAGCGCATCGTGTAGCGGTCAGGGCCATCATAAATACGGAGCCTGGCGACGAATGAATTATCGGAGACCGAAGCCTGGTCCAGGAGCGGTGGGCAAGCCGAAAAGATGGGTTCGATGTTGAGCTGCTCCCGGGTCAGGCAGCGCTGATTTTCGGGCTCTGACTGCGCGGTCAACGAAATCCCCAACAGGCCCAGGAAAACAAACAAAGTTGAAAAGCTGCGGTAGCCCGTTGATCTCGGCATGGCGATTCCCCTTGGTGACAGGCTGTGAATGAAGTCGGCTGGGAGGCAATGAAGCTGGATCAGCAAGCAGAACATCCCTTGCCAATGAGAATAGGGTCCGGGGACGCTGTCAGGCAGAGGCGCCTGCTTTGTTTTTTTGAAGGCAGGTCGCCCGATGATGCGTAGGAATACCAGGAAGCGAGCCGCCTGCGCCCGGTCCGTCGTTGCAGAATGATGGGGCCGTGGCCATGGCTCCAGCCATTCCCTGCCAACGCCGAACGTGTCATTCTCCCGTCCTGGTAAAGACGAACAGCAGCGATGACGGCCTATTGCGATTTTGCCGCGGGTAACGAGGTCCACGGGCCTTACCACGACCGCGAGTATGGATTCCCGATCGAAGATGAGCGGTTGCTGTTCGAGCGGCTGCTGCTGGAAATCAACCAGGCTGGGCTGAACTGGGAACTGATCCTGAAAAAGCGCGAGGGATTCCGCCTGGCGTACGACGGCTTCGACGTCGACCTCGTGGCGGCCTACGGAGAGGACGATCGCGTCCGCTTGCTGGCCGACCCGGCCATCATCCGCAACCGGCTCAAGGTCAATGCGGCCATCGCCAATGCGCAGGTGATCCGGGCGATGCGTGATTCCCACGGCGGTTTCGCCGGCTGGCTGCGGGCGCACCACCCCTTGCGGAAGGCGGAGTGGGTCAAGCTGTTTCGAAAAACCTTTCGCTTTACCGGCGGCGAGATTACGGGCGAGTTCCTGATGTCGATTGGCTACCTGCCGTCGCCCCATCGCGAGGATTGCCCGGTCTACGCGAAAATCGCCAGGCTCAACCCACCGTGGATGGAGGTCGAACCTTCGTTCTGGCGGCAGACAGCGTTATAGTGCCCTGATCGCCTTTCAAGGAACCCGCGTGATGCATAAACTCAGTCCTTCCTCCTGGCTGGTCAGCGCCGGACGTCCAGAAGAACCGGGCGCACCACTGAACACGCCTCTGGTACCGGCCTCAAACTTCCTGCTAGGCGGCGACCGCGAGTATTCCAGGGATGGTGGCACGCCCACCTGGGAAGCGCTCGAGAGCATCGTCGGCGGCCTGGAAGGAGGAGAGGCGCTGGCATTTTCCTCTGGCATGGCAGCAGCCGCGGCGGTGTTCGATCAACTCGCGAGTGGCGCACGAGTGGTGTTGCCGGATGACTGTTACCAGGGCGTTGTGCACCTCGCCAGCACCGGTGCGGAAAAGGGCCGCTACCGTGTGGACCGCATCGCCACGGAAGACACGACTGGATGGATCGAGGCGGCCCGGGATGCCGATCTGCTCTGGCTGGAATCACCCTCGAATCCGCTGCTCAAGGTGGCCGATCTTCAGGCCATCTGCGCAGCGCCGCGCAAGCCAGGCGCCATCCTGGCCGTTGATAATACTTTCGCCACGCCGCTAAACCAGCAGCCGCTGCGACTGGGCGCTGACATCAGCATGCATTCCGCGACCAAATTCATTGGTGGGCATTCGGATCTTCTGGCCGGGACGTTGGTGGTCCGCGACGCGGCGCTGCTTGGCTCATTTCGCCAGTCACGCATGTTGGGCGGCGCAACACCAGGCACGCTTGAAGCCTGGCTGGCCGTACGCGGCCTGCGCACGCTGGCGCTGCGCTTCGAGCGGGCGCAGCAAAACGCCGGGGCCCTGGCCGAATGGCTGGACAACCATCCAATGGTCGAACTCGTCCGCTACCCTGGTCTGAGCAGCCATCCGGGTCATGCCCTTGCGGCGGCTCAGCTCGGCGGTTTCGGCACCATGATCTCCTTCGATGTCACGGGCGGAGCCGCGGGCGCGGACGCGGTATGCCGGGCGGTGCGCCTGGTCCGGCACGCCTCCAGCTTGGGCGCAGTCGAGTCCACCATGGAACGGCGGGCATCCAACGCCGGCCAGGAGCATTTGCCTCCATCGCTATTGCGACTCAGCGTAGGTATCGAATCATTGGAGGATCTCAAGTCGGACCTGGAGCAGGCGCTGCGCGCGGTCGAAGTCCGGGAGACGATATAATCCCATTGACAGGGGGATTGTTCGTCCGGCCCGGCCTGCTCGTCGCGAAGGCGGGCCGGTCTGGAGAATCGTTGAAAAGGAGCAGATAAGATGTCGAAGAGAGATGAATTCGTCGAGGCGATGAAGCGCCAACTCGATGAAACGAACGCTCAGATTGACGAATTGGAAGTCAGGCTCAACGCAGGGAAGGAGAAAGCGGGCGCTACGTACGACCATCAGGTGAAAAATCTGCGAGCGTCTGCCGCTGCCGTAAAAAAGAAGATCGACGAAATCAGGGCGGCCGGCGATGAGCGTTGGGAGGCCCTGGTCGTCGAGGGTGAGAAAATTCAGAAAGCCCTGGTCCATTCGTTCAACTACTTCAAATCGCAACTGAAATAGCGCGCTTGTTTGTGCGCACATTGAAGGTCCGGACCGATTGCGGGTCAACGGCGATTCGGCAGTGCTGCCTGGCCAGGGTTGGCGCGCCTCCGGGACAAGGCACCCTGCTGGTCGAGAGGACGATGAGTTCCCTCGGCCAGCAGGGCCTGCGCCACCTGATCACGCTGCTTCTGCTTGCCGCGTTGCCCAGCAGTCTCCCCGCGGCAGAGCTCGATGCGGGCCCATTGGAAGAAATAATCGTAACAGCGACACGGATTCCGACCGATCTGGCCGAATTGCCTTTTGCGGCAGGCCGAATTTCCGGCGACCAGGTCCAGCGCGCCCGCCAGCAACTCGGGCTGGACGAGACCCTGGCCGTTCAGCCCGGCCTGTTCTTCCAGAACCGATACAACTTCGCCCAGGATCTGCGCATCGCGATCCGGGGCTTTGGTGCCCGCGCGAACTTCGGTATTCGGGGCGTCCGAATCTTCGCCGACGATATTCCGCAGACCCTGCCGGATGGCCAGGGCAGCGTCGATGCGATCGATCTCGGGTCGGTTCAGGCAGTCGAAGTCATTCGGGGGCCTTTTTCGGCCGTTTATGGCTCCGCGTCGGGCGGTGTAATACACCTGCGTACCGAAGATGGACCCCCTGGCCCCTTCCTCTCTGGTCGGCTCAACACCGGTTCCTACGGCTTCAGCGAATGGCAGGTCAAGGCCGGGGGGCAGACCGGGCGCCTGAACTGGCTCGTTAACGGTTCGTCCACCGAGCTGGACGGCTACCGCAACCATGCGCTCTACCGCAACGACCTGTTCAACAGCAAGTTTCGCTTCGACTTTGACGAGACCGCCAGCCTCACGGTGCTGTTGAATGCCGTCGACTCGCCGACGGCGGACGATCCGGGTGGTCTCACCACCCGGGAAGTGGCGGCCAACCCGCGGCAGGCGGCCCCCCGGAACCTACAATTCAACGCAGGTGAAAGCCTCGAGCAGCAGACCCTGGGGATCGCTTTTCGCAAGGCTTTCAGCGGTGGAAGCGAATTGCTGCTGCGCAACTACTATGTCAGACGTGACTTCTTCAACAGGTTGCCGTTCGCTGTAAACAGCAACGGGCAGGGCGGCAGCGTCGATCTCGACCGCAAGTTTGCGGGTTTCGGTGCCCAGTACGGCTGGGCAACCGACTGGGCAGGGCGCAGCGGCCGGCTGATCGTCGGTTTCGACTACGACGCGCAGCGCGATCACCGCATGCGATTCGCCAACAACGACGGTGCTGTTGGTGACTTGACCACCGACCAGGACGAGGATGTCACCACCCGGGCCCTGTTCGTGCAAGACGCGATCGACCTTACCGATGACCTCGCGCTCACTTTGGGTGGCCGGTTCGACGAGGTCGAGTACCGGGTTGTGGACCGCACTGGAGCCCCGGGGTCCGGACAGCGCACATTCCGGGAATTCAGCCCTATGCTCGGATTGAACTGGGCCGTGCGT
>Ga0209536_100009623_pt1 | contig 14365 bp, 10 predicted proteins | sample DeeMarSeWOR28_12_FD_187461 | JGI IMG/M metagenome (GOLD analysis project Ga0209536, IMG submission 187461) | Marine sediment microbial communities from White Oak River estuary, North Carolina - WOR-2-8_12 (SPAdes) (version 2) | ecosystem: Environmental > Aquatic > Marine > Intertidal zone >...
TGAATTCCCGCAGGATCGAATTATCGGGGATCAAGTCGGGGGTAATGGGGACAAACCACTCTAGGAAGGAAAGCAGACGCTTGGCCTCGATGTGTTCCGATGTACGAGGTTTGACCTGCAATAGTAGCGGCTCGGCAAAGGGCTTGAGGACGGCCAACTCATAGACCAACGCCGAGTTGAACATCACACCAGCATGCTCTTGATAGGGAAAGATCCAGCGTTTTTCTCCCTGGCGCACACTCTCCCAGCGCTTGATCGTCTCACTGGCGGAATAGCCGCGATAGGTGGCATCGCGTACAATGCGTCGCAGCAACCGGGTATCGGTCGTTGGTACTCGGTTATGCTGATCGATGTTAAGCTGAGTCAACGCTGATACGTACACGCGATAGATGAGTTGGGGCGGGATATCCCGCACCAACTCTGGGTTCATCCCGTGGATCCCCTCTATTATGATGACGTGATCCTGGCTGATGTGAATCGTCTCCCCTGTCTCGCGAGCGCCCTTGATAAAGTTGAATCTGGGTAGCGTGACTTTCTCCAAATCCATCAACCTGAGAAGCACTTCGTTAAAAAGCGGCAGGTCTAATGCATACAGGGACTCAAAATTGTAATCGCCGCGCTCATCTCGGGGCGTGTCCTCGCGACTGACGAAGAAGTCATCCAGGGCCAAAGCAGTGGGACGAATGCCGTGGGCCAGTAGCTGGATTGAGAGACGTTTGGAGAAGGTCGTTTTGCCGGATGACGATGGTCCGGCAATGAGCACCAAGCGAACATAGGGATGTTGTTCAGCAATATCGGAGGCAATACGTGCGATGCGCTGTTCGTGCAACGCTTCTGATACCAGAATCACCTCACGCAGGCGGCCTGCCTCGTGCGTATCATTGAGGGCTCCCACGTCAGGTACCCCCATCACGTCCATCCACTCGCGATACTCATTGAAGACGGCTACCAGCTTGGGGTAATCAACAGTCTTCTGGATAACGGTGGGCAATTCGCGACGGGGATATTGGAGCACAAATCCCGGGCCGTAGGGCCGCAGCGCAAATTCTTGGAGATAGCCGGTTGAAGGTACCATGTAGCCGTGATAGTAATCCTTGGCCTCGGCCAGGGTATAGAGGGTGAGGTAGTCCTTCTTGCGAACTTTGAGCAGATTGATCTTGTCGGTGTGTCCTTTGGCTTCAAAGTAGGCCAGGGCCTCATCCAGGGGAACGCGTTTCTTCCCGATGGGGATGTCAGCGTCTACCAGCTCACGCATACCTTTCTCGATGCGCGTCAGTTCCTCGGGGGTGAAAGATAGGCGTCCCCTGAGCTCGCAATAGAAGCCGCCGAAGTTGAGGGCATAATCTATGACGACCTGTGCGTCAGGAAATAGCTCCTCAGCAACCGTAACCATCAAAAAAGCCAAAGAGCGACGGTAAATGCGCATACCGTCGCTGTCAGCCATGGTGATGGGCTTTACCGTTGAGTCGGCGACTATGTGGTAGGTCAACTCGCGCAACTCGCCATTAATGTGCGCGGCAACGATAGGCGCCGGCAGATCGAAATCAATGTCCTTGATGTACGTTTCCAGGGTTGTACCAAGTGGTGCTTCGTAGATGCGACCGTCGGTAAAACGTACCTGGGCTGTCTGGCGTGGTTCGGCACGCCGAACGACGGGTCTTGCTTGCATTGGATAAATATCCTCATCATCCCATACTTAGATGGATTATATCAACCTACCCTCTCCAAGTCAACCAGGCCGGCCAATAGCGCTACCATCAGTTCAACCGTATGCTCTACATCATCCACATCCACCATCTCCGACGGCGTGTGGAGATGCCGGCATGGAACAGAAAGCACACCTACGGCTGAGCCCGCACCTGACCGCTGCATTTTCTCGGCATCGCTGGCGAGCCCCACGATGACTTCGAGCTGGTAGGGGATACCTTTCGCCTCAGCGGTACGGGTCATCCAACCTTTCACACCAGGGTGGACCAACGTAGTCCGGTCGGAGACTCGGACTACTGGCCCTTTACCCAACACGACGGGGAAAGGGGTTGCTCCAGGTAGGTCCCCACTGCCGGTCACATCGAGGGCAATGGATAGATCAGGTTGGATGCTGAAAGCGCTGGTCATTGCCCCCTGCGAGGCCAACTCCTCTTGCACGGTGAAGACGAAGTGGATTTCGTGGGGTGTTTGATTCCCCACACGGCGCATGACCTCGATCAATATCGAGCAACCGAGGCGGTCATCCATCGCCTTGCTGACCCAACGGGCGCCCAGATCGAGAAAAGAGCGATCGAATGTGGCCACATCACCTACGCGCACTGGACAGCTCGCCCCGTTGCTGGCGCCGAGATCCATATAGAGTTTGTCGAAGTTCTCCACCCTGGGACGCTTTTCGTATTTTTCCACGTTGACGACGCCGACTGCACCGTTGGGGAAGACGAAGCGATTGCCTACCAACGTCGCCACCCAAAGATCCCCCACATGGGTGAAGCGTGCGAAACCCTTCTCGTCAACGTGAGTTACCATCAGGCCAATCTCATCCATGTGCGCAGCAACCATCACCCGCAAACCGCTGCCTTGCCCCCTCACTACGGCATGCAGGTTGCCTAAGCGGTCTACGCGCACCACGTCAGCCAGTGGCTCAACCTGGGTTCGAATCACGTCACGCACCAATCCTTCGTAACCGCTAGGTCCCTGAACCGCGGTCAGTTGTCTCACCAAATCTTTCATCGTATCATTCATATACTCCCGTCCCCTATTTCCCCTGCCATAGGCAGCCGCGTCAGCGCTGCCCTTAGCAGTTCCACTGTATGCCAGAAATCGGACAGATCCATGACAGCGACCGGGGCATGGATGTAGCGGCACGGCACAGAGAGAGCCACCGTTGGCACGCCAGCTCGACTGCGATTAACAGCGCCGCCGTCTGTGCCGCCCACATTGGGGCGCTTGAATTGATATGGGATGTCTTCGGCTTCGGCAGTCTCTATCAGCCAGTCCACCAGGCGACGGTCGGCAACAAAGGAACGATCCATCAATGTGATGGCCGGTCCGCGGCCCAAGCGCGTTGAAGGTGGCGCCCCCTCTTCGCCGGGTAGATCGTCGGCAACCGTTCCTTCAAGCACCACCGCCAGGTCCGGCTCGGCGACAAATGCGGCCACGTGAGCGCCGCGCATGCCTACTTCCTCCTGAACAGTGAAGGCACCGACCACCTCCACCTGATAATCCCCCGCGAGCGTTTCAACCAAGACCGCACAGCCAACCCGGTCGTCAAAGGCCTTGCCCTTGACGCGACCAGAGCGACCATCAGATGGGGCCTCTCCCAGCTGGCCAAAACAGGTGTGAAATACGGCGTAGTCCCCCACGCTCACCCACTGACCAGCCTCGTCTCCGTCTTCTGCACCGATGTCAATCGCCAGGTCTTGAACGTTAGTGACACTGGTCAGTTCGTCCTTGGTTGCCAGGTGCAACGGCTTGAGGCCAATTACCCCCGGTACCCGGCTACGACCTGCAAGGACCCTCTTTCCGGGAAGCATACGTGGGTCGAGCCCTCCTACCGCTCCAAAACGTAGCAAGCCACTTGGCTCGATGTAGGTGATCATGAAGCCCACTTCGTCCATATGAGCGTCGAGCATGACCCTGAGCGGGTATCCATTACCCGGCTTTCGGGCCAAGACATTTCCCAACGCATCAACCTGCAGCTCGGCTACGTGAGGGCGAATGGCCTCCGCGATCAATTCTCGGACTTCGCCTTCATCGCCAGACGGACCGAAGGCATTCGACAGTTGTTCCAATAACACTTTGCGCTCCATTGCTTCGGCCACTATGTGCCCGGTATCATATCTTCCACAAATGTCCCTTCCAGACCAGCGACGAAGTGCGCGAGCAGTCGACCAGCGCGTGTCACATCCTTAAGTGCGACGACCTCAATCGGGGTATGCATATTGCGGATAGGTATAGATATGATGCCGGTGGGAATTCCCACACGGCTGATCTGCAGGCCCCATGCTTCGGTGCCCGAGTGACCAGGGAGGGGTTCCGTCTGATACGGAATCTCCAGGCTGTCGGCCAGGGAAGCCAGGCGGCGGTGGATGGCCGGGTGAATATTAGGGCCGACACTAAAGGCCGGGCCTGCACCTAACTTAAACGTCTCTGCCTCGGACAAGCCGACCATATGGCCAAAGGTGGTGTCAACGACAAGCGCCAAGTGAGGCTGAAGCCGAAAGGCGAAGGTGGTAGCTCCGAGGTAACTGCCGTGCTCCTCCTGCGCCGTAGCAACGGCATACACGTCCCAGGCGTGGTTCAGCTCTATGAGACCTTGAAGGCAGGCGTACATGGCCGTCACCGAGGCTCTATTGTCCATGGCCTTTCCAGCGATCAGATCTCTTCGCAACTCGACCGGCTCACAGTCAAAAGAAATGATGTCGCCCACGCGCACCTGCCGTTTCAGTTCATTGGCAGTCAGGCCAACATCTACAAAGAGTTGATCATGAGGGATGACCTTGCCACGCTCCTCAGGAAGGACGACGTGGGGAGGACGACTGGCGATGACACCGAGCAACGAGCGCCGCCCGTGGACCAACACCAGCTGGCCTAGCAGCACGCGATCGTCAATCCCACCGATCTGTGTGAAACGCAGAAACTCCCCTTCTAGACCGGTAACTATCATGCCGATTTCGTCCATATGGGCGGATAGCATGACCTTGTAACGTGAGGCACCAGTCTGTTGGCCTCGCTTGAAGGCAATGACGTTGCCCGCCACGTCTACCGAGACTTCGTCAGCCAGGGGAGTAAGTAATTCCACGAGCAAGGCACGCAGGGTAGTTGCCTCCGCACCGGAGACACCCGGCGCGGCCGAAAGGCGCTTTAGAACGGCAAGCAGGTCGTCTGACATCAGACTTCCTGTAGGCCGACCACCAACTGGGCCGAGGTTTCATCGATCGCCGGTCGTCCGGTGTAAGTAGTATCCATCAACTACGCTCCCTGCTGATAATTCATAACGGCATAGTATAACACTAGAGGCGCTATCTGAAAACCCCGGCTTAAGGAGATGTATGGGCATGTTCTTGCCTTTTCGCGCTCCCGATGTTAGAATCAGTCGCTTAATGTCACGGAAGCTGGAAGCGTCTCTCCTATGATCATACGTCTGGCCGAGTTGGCTGATCTCAACGCGTGCTATGAACTGGATGGCTCCTACACGACCAACTACGTGTGGCAGATGCAGGCTCGCGAACACGAGCGATCCGTCGAAGTCCGCTTCGATGCCGTGCGTCTGCCCCGGTCGATGAAAGTGGCTTATCCGCGTCACCGCGACGAGCTCCTACCCAATTGGCGACAGGGGGAATGTTTTCTAGTCGCCGCCGAGGCCGCAGGCAAGCCAATCGCCTTGCTGGATATGACCACCCAAGCCTGGCATGGTGTAGGTTGGATACGAAATCTCATTGTCCATCGGGACTTCCGTCGCCAGGGAGTCGCCACTGCATTGTTGCGCGCTGCTCGGCACTGGGCACTAGACAACGAACTGATTAAGCTGACATTGGAGACTCAGACCAAGAATTACCCGGCCATATCCTTTGCACAGAAACACAGATTCGCCTTTTGTGGCTATAACGATCGCTATTACAGCAATGGCGACATAGCTGTATTCTTTTCTCTGAGTTTGTGACCGGGTACAATCTACTGCGAACTGCTAGAACTAATGGAGATCTCTGCGGATAACATCGTCAATCTACTTTTGGCTATGAACCGAGCGTTATCCTCGGCCATTGTCATTCTTGCTTTTTCGCTGCTCGTATATATTCTCACCCACAATCTTCGCAGTTCCGTCGCCCGTTCGTTTAGCGCACTTATCGCTTGTGTGTGCATTACGTACCTCGGCGACGTGGCCCTCTTTGAGACGACCTCGTTGGAAGATGCAGTGACTTGGCTGAGAGTCCAGTGGATTGGCATCGCTTTCACGCCAGCCGCTTATCTGCACTTTTCGGATGCCTTGCTGCGCACCACTCATTCATTGTCCAGCCTACGACGGTGGGCCGTGCGCGGCGGCTATCTGATAGGCTTTCTTTTTCTGGCACTCGCCTTTTCGACGGAGTTACTGGTCCACGATGGCATCTATAGCCCTGGCATAACCCAGTTCAAAGCCGGCCCCCTCTTTTGGCTCTTTTCGATTTATTTCTTTGCGGCTGTGGCCTGGGGTGCTTATAACATCTTCCGTGCGCGCCAACGATGTCTTACTTCTACGTCTCGGCGGCGCATGACTTACCTGGCGGCCTCGTTTGCCGCACCGGCGCTCGGAGTGTTTCCCTATCTGTTGGTTGCCAGTGCTCCGTCATCCTCTTTTTGGTCGCAGGCTCTGTTTTTCACGGTGCTCTTCTCAGGCAATGTAGGCATCGCTCTGATGATCGTTCTAATGGCATACAGCGTAGCCTACTTCGGCGTGCTTACGCCCGACCGAGTGGTCAAGCACCGTCTGATCCACTTTCTGTTACGTGGCCCTTTTGTAGCGACGCTAGTCATTTTCATCATCATGGCTATGCCAGAAACGCCCCGGATCCTGGGCTTGCCACGTGACATGGTGCTGACCACGTCAATTGTAGCAGTCATCGTGCTGGCACAATTGGCTATCAACATGATAAAGCCAGCTCTAGACCGGCTTATCTTCCGCAGAGACCGAGAGGAGATTGAGTGGATCGAGGAGCTGGACCGTCGACTGTTGACCACCACTGACCTCCAGCAGGCACTTGAGAACATCCTCACGGCCTTGTGTGAAGTACTAAGGGTACGCAACGGTTTCATCGCCAACGTGGCGGCTCGATCCGGTCCCCGTCTTGAGGCACAGTGTGGTTCCCATGCTGCAGTCGAGGTAGCCCTGTCAAGTGTAAATGCCTCAGTGTTGCTCAACGTATCTCAAAATGGAAGCGATGGGACTCCTATCTTTGTGCCCCAAGGTGACTTTTGGTACACCATATTGCGCACCAAGTCGCGGGATACAACTCTGGGTTTGTTGGGTGTGGAGGCACGGACTAGCCAACCCGATTTGACAGAGGACGAAAAAGAGATAGCAGCCACTCTAATCGCCCAGGCTGAGTTGGCGTTAGAAGACCGGCACCTGCAACAAGACGTCTTCGATGCCCTCAAGCGAATCATCCCTGAGATCGAACGGGTGCAGCGACTGCGTGGCACTGTTCACTATGCTGGATCGTCTGGGCTGGAGACTCTGACCTTCGACAGCCCTGTTGACGCGCCTGACTTCACCCAAATGGTGCGTGATGCCCTGACCCATTATTGGGGTGGGCCCCATCTGTCCGATAGCCCGCTGACACAACTGCAGGTGGTCAAGGAAGCGATGGATGAGCACGACGGCAACGCTTCGCGTGCGCTGCGCGCTGTGCTGGGTCAGGCCATAGACAACCTGCGCCCCGATGGCGAACGGCGTATGACAACGGCCGAGTGGCTTCTGTATAACATTCTGGAACTCAAGTTCATCCAAGGGATGCGTGTGCGTGACATCGCTTATAGGCTGGCCATGAGTGAGTCGGATCTGTACCGTAAGCAGCGGATTGCCATCAAAGAAGTGGCACAAGCCCTGGCTGAGATGGAACAAGAACAAAAGGACCGCTCTTGACAATAATGCTTGCGTCATTTATAATACGGCAGTTGTTAGCTTTGGCTCACAAGGAAAACAACGGACTCCCTTCGATTGTTTAGTGGACACGGTCATTGGCTGGTTATGATGAGACTGCACTGGCGCATGTTCGAGAATCAGCGGGCGATATCGCGGGTAATATTTTGTAGCTTGTTTTGAAAGTCTCGGCACCGACGCACTCTTGCGGGTCGGTGCGCCGGGACTTTTTGTTCGTATGTTTGGAGGAATGAGGTAGATATAATGACAAGCGCAGCGTCTAACCCCTGGGAAATGCCTCCCGATGAATCGTACTGGCATGGACTATTGAAAGATGTGGAACGCGAGGCGTCGCCATCAGAACCTCGGCGCAGTACCGACAAGACGACGACGGATTCGTCCCCGCACATTTACCCTGCTCATTATAGCCCAGAGAGAACCGTGGCATCGGGAGGTGACGATAACCTAGACGAACTCAGGTACCGCGGTTCAAACGCCCTGGAGGCGGATTGGGAACAGGCGACCCGCGTTCTTGAGGCCAAGGAACGCATTGATCTGGAAGTGATTGGCTGCAATCGGGGTGGGTTGCTGGTTCAGTTTGGCCAGATCCAGGGCTTTGTACCGGCATCACAGTTGATTGAATTGCCCCGTGAATTAGACAGCCAGGCACGCCAGATGGAACTGACCGATCGTGTGGGAGACAGGTTATGCCTGCGCGTGATTGAACTCGACCGTAGTCGCAATAGGCTCATCCTCTCTGAGCGAGCGGCTATCTACAACCAGGAGGCCAGGGACCTCCTCAAATCGTTGAACGAGGGTGACGTTTGCACCGGGCACGTGACCAGTCTGTGTGGCTTCGGCGCTTTCGTAGACCTCGGGGGTGTGGAAGGACTTATTCACATCTCAGAGCTGTCCTGGGGACGGGTCAACCAGCCTGGCGAGGTGGTTCAGCCTGGCGATGAGGTCGAAGTTTATGTTATGGGCGTTGAGCCAGTACAGCATCGCGTTGCGCTCAGCCTGAAGCGCCTCAAGGCTGATCCCTGGACACTGGTTGACGAGCGATATGAAATTGGTCAGATCATCGAAGCCGAGATCACCAACGTTGTTAGTTTTGGAGCCTTCGCCCGCGTGGACGAAGGCCTAGAGGGTCTTATCCACGTTTCCGAGCTGGCAGAAGGGAATTTCCTGCACCCTCGTAACGTGGTTCAAGAGGGTGAATGGGTCAAGGCTTGCATCTTGAATATAGATAGCGCTAACCATCGTTTGGGATTGAGTTTGCGGCAGGTTTCGAACCACGACAACAGCCAAGCCATTTTGCCCTGATACCTTCCGACAATCGACACCTGCCACTCTTCCGGTAGTCGTTTGCGAGCTTGATGATCATTCATCAGAGTCCTTTTTGAGGCGTCACGCTGATACAAAAGCGAATCGGCGAGTCATCGAGTCAGCCATTCACTGATTCGCTGACTCGCTGATTCGTCTATGCATTGTTTTGCCTCTCGTCACCCTGAGCACACCAGACATGGCTGGAAGACGACAGAGAACCTCATTACCCAACTTAATTGAACTCATACAGCAACACCTCAGTCCCGTACAGCGGGAGTTGGTGGGATTGGCGCTGCTAGTACTGGCCGTGATCACACTGTTGACTCTCTTTTCCATCACATCAGGGACCGTGAGCGACAGTTGGGCGGCCTTGCTGCGTCAGCTTTTTGGCTGGGGTGCCATTCCTGTCGCTCTGGGGGTGGGCTGGCTGGGTACCATGCTGCTATGGGGAAGCCTGCGCGACGAAACGCAACCACTCCTGCGCTGGGATGTCATCATCGGCGTTGAGTTGGTTTTTGTGGCTGGCCTGTCACTGTTGCACCTGCTCGTTGGCGTCGATGAGGCACTAGCCATCGCTCAGGCAGGTGCAGGTGGAGGGATCGTGGGCTGGGCGATCAGTTCTGCGCTAGCCAATGTAGTAGGTAAGCTGGGAGCAGGAGCAATCCTGGCGATCCTCTGTATGGCAGGCGTAGGACTCTTGATGGGCTTCTCCACTGCTGGCACCCCTGGCTGGTTAGCGAGTGCCCGCGGGCTAACAAGCGCCGACGAGTTGCCCGGTGACTATGAGATACCAGCGCAAAGCGAAGGGGTATCCGAACGCCACGGGTTATCAGGTCTCGCTCAGAGGTTTGCCGCCTGGCTGAGTGGCCCCGGCCACACGGAAGAAGGACTGGTCGCCGAGGAGGAGCCTGCTGCCAAGAAAAAAGCCGGACGGCGACGCAAACCGAAAGTCCGGCCAGGCATCGAGGAAGTGCCACTTCGGTCACAAGCCGACGAGTCTCCGGCACGCACTGGTCGCCGCAGCTCGGAACTTCCCCCCCTTGACCTGCTCGTCCCTTCGTCCAAAGATCCGTCACGCAAGGCCGATGCACGCTTCCAGGCCCAAATCATCGAAGAGACGCTGCAAGGTTTTGGTGTGCCAGCCGAGGTGAGAGAGATCAATGTCGGCCCGGCTGTGACACAGTTTGGCGTTGAGCCTGGTTACATTGAGCGCCCGGGCCCCGACGGCACCGTCCGCCGCCATCGCGTACGGGTCAGCAAGATTAGCTCACTGGTTAACGATTTGGCCTTGGCCTTGGCCGCGGCACCCATCCGCATTGAAGCCCCCGTACCCGGACGGCCGATCGTCGGCATTGAGGTACCCAACAGCAAGGTGTCACTCGTATCGGTGCGTGGCGTTTTAGAGTCAGATGCATTTCGAAAAGAAAAGGGCTTTCTGCGCATTCCCCTGGGCCGGGATGTGTCAGGTGCAGCCGTAGCTGTCGATCTAATGGCCATGCCGCATCTGCTAATCGCGGGTGCCACCGGGTCCGGCAAGAGCGTGTGCATCAATGCCATCATCAGCGGTCTGCTGTGTGACCATCCCCCCGACGAGCTCAAATTTCTGATGGTTGATCCCAAAATGGTTGAGTTGAGCGGTTTCGACGGCATACCGCACCTGTTGGCGCCAGTTATCGTAGACATTGAGCAGGTGGTGGGCGCCCTAGCCTGGGTCACCCGCATGATGGACGGTCGCTACCAGAAATTCTCCGACGCAGGCGCGCGCAATATCGCTGATTATAACAAAAAGGTCGCTCGCCGCCAGGGAGAAGAGCAACTGCCGTACATCATCGTCATCATCGACGAACTGGCCGACCTGATGATGATGGCCCCTGACGAGACCGAGCGTTACATCACACGCATAGCTCAGATGGCGCGGGCTACCGGCATCCACCTGGTGATTGCCACCCAGCGTCCTTCCACGGACGTGGTGACAGGTCTCATCAAAGCCAACTTCCCAGCACGCATCGCCTTCGCTGTTACCAGCCAGATTGACTCCCGCGTCATCCTCGACACGCCTGGCGCTGAGCGATTACTGGGCCGTGGTGATATGTTGCTCATGCTACCCGACTCGCCCAAGCTACAGCGTTTACAGGGCTGCTTTGTCTCCGATGGTGAGATCCGCAAGCTCGTCAAGTTTTGGAAGGAGACGGCTGGTGAATTGCCAGCGACCGTCAGCCGTCCCTGGGATGGACTGATGGCCGAGGCACAACAGGATGATCTACTGGATGAGGCCATCGACTTAGTAGTGGAGACTGGTCGCGCCAGCACCACCTTCCTTCAGCGACGATTGGGTATTGGTTATCCACGGGCCTCGCGACTGATGGACCAGCTTGAGGAGGAAGGCGTCGTCGGGCCGGCCGAAGGCAGCCGTCCCCGCGAGGTGCTCGTGGGCCAGGACGACGACTATGACGAGTATGGTGACTATGACGACCACGCCGACGGAGGTGATGAGGCATGGGATGACTAAGTGCAGGTAGTGGCCCTACCCAACTGCTTTGCGTAGAGCCAGGCTATCTTTTCGCCTCCTGAAGGCCAGATTTCAGCCCGGACGGGCGCAGCGCGCCGCCGGGCTTTTGTGTCTTGCGCCACGAGAAGTGGCAATCGCTCTAGCGCGAATCTGAGTGGCTGTGGTATAATTATCTGCCTGGGGCATGCTTCTAAGCTTGCAGGAATCATTTCCCTGTACGGGGGGTGTAAGATGTCTGGACACAGTAAATGGTCAACCATCAAACGCAAGAAATCGGCCGAAGATGCCAAGCGCGGTAAAATTTTCACCCGCGTTGCGCGCGAACTCACCTTGGCGGCACGCGAAGGCGGCGGCGATCCAGACACCAACCCGTCGCTGCGTCTGGCCATCGATAAGGCCCGGGCTGCTAACATGCCCAAAGATAACATCGAGCGAGCCATCAAGCGGGGCACGGGTGAGCTTGAAGGGGGCCAGCTGGAGGAGATCTGCTATGAGGGCTATGCGCCGCACGGCGTGGCGTTGCTGGTAAAATGTCTCACCGACAACCGCAATCGCACCCTGTCTGAGGTGCGCCGCGTCTTCAATCGGAGCGGCGGCAGCCTGGCTGAGGCTGGAGCCGTGGCCTGGATGTTTGACACCAAGGGCTACCTCACTGTCGCTCGTGATGACCTGGACCCCGACGATATCTTTATGATGGCTATAGATGCTGGCGCGGAAGACATAGAGGTTAGCGACGAGTTCGTTGAAGTCTACACGTTGCCAGGTGACCTGCACATGGTGCGCGAGGGCTTGATCGGAAGTGGTCTAACCGTTGAAGATGCCGAGCTTTCGCAGGTGCCCAAAACGCTGATGACCTTGGACGAGAAAGAGACACTCCAGATCATGAACATGATTGAGACGCTGGAGGAGTTGGACGACGTGCAGGAGGTCTACTCCAACCTAGACATCTCTGAAGAGATTCTGGCAGCGGTGTAGTTGTCTTGAGGCCAGAGACTGGGGGCTGATTTCTACCCCTCGGCTCCCAGCCGCCGGCCAAGGGGGATGATTTGCGCGTTCTGGGAATCGATCCAGGGACGGCCATCACCGGCTACGGGGTGGTTGAGGGTGATGGGGACAATCTGACCCTGACAACTTACGGGGCCGTCACAACGCCCGCTGACCAGCCACTAGCACAGCGCCTGCAACGGATCTACCGTGAGTTGCGGGCGTTGATTGTAGAATGGGATCCCGACAGCGCCGCAGTGGAAGAACTCTTTTTCAGCAAGAATGCCCGCACGGCGCTGGCAGTGGGGCACGCGCGGGGGGTGGCCTTGCTGGCCCTGACCGACGCCGGGCTGCCCATCCAAGAGTATAAGCCAGCCGAGGTCAAGCAGGCAGTTGTTGGCTATGGCAATGCACCCAAGGATCAGGTGCAGGGTATGGTGCAACTTCTACTGGGCCTGGATGAGATACCCCGTCCCGACGACGCCGCCGACGCCTTGGCGGTAGCCATCTGTCATTTCCATTCGGCCCGCTGGCAATCCCTTATCAGGTAGCGTCGTTGCGACCAGCGTCGTGGCGGTAGGTTCCCACGACGCTGGTGACTGAGACGCTAGGACGCTGAGACGTTATAGATGATTGGAAGCATCCGTGGTGAGATAATCGAGAAGGGAGATGACTACCTGCTGGTAGACGTCAACGGTGTGGGCTACGTGGTCCACGCGCCGACCAACCTGCTGGACCGGCTGGATGGTGGCTTTGTGACCCTGTACACCCACCTGCACGTCCGTGAGACGGAGATGACTCTCTACGGTTTCAGCGACCGTGAGGAACTGGAACTCTTCCGCACGCTGCTCGGCGTGCAGGGCATTGGCCCCAAGGTGGCGCTGGCCATTCTATCCCACGTGCCCCAGGAAACCCTGCGCCAGGCGGTTGCCCGCGAGGAGGCAGCCCTGCTGGCGCGGGTGCCGGGTATCGGCCCCAAAAAGGCGCGGCAGATCGTCTTTGCCCTACGCGACAAGATCGAGATCGAAGATGTGTGGGCGGCCGGCCCAGCCATCAGCGACGCGGACAACGAGGTGATCGCCGCGCTCACCACCCTGGGCTACTCGGTGGCCGAAGCCCAGGCCGCGCTGCGCGCCCTGCCAAAGGAGACGCGCCAGGAGCCAGTGGAGGAGCAGGTGCGGCAGGCGTTGAGTAGCCTGGCTAAGTTCTGATCCTGGCGATAGAGAACCGGAATAGAGACTAGAATGCGTTAGGGGCGGACACACAGGTCCGCCCCATTCCTTTGCGTCTATTCCTCGGCCTGTTCAACTGGGCAGACACGCAGGTCCGCCCCTACTTTCCAATGCAGAAGTTGCTGAAAATCGCCTCAAGCAGATCCTCAGTGACCGTCTCCCCCGTGATCTCCCCGAGCGCGTCCACCGCCTCGCGCACGTCGATAGACACCAGGTCGAGGCTAAGGCCCCCCAGCTGCCCCCCCTCAGCCGCACCCACGTGATCCAAGGCTCGTTTCAAGGATGCCTGGTGGCGTGGATTGCTGACCAGTGGCGCATCGGCGGTCGTCACCGCCCCGCCAAACACCAATTCCACGATCGCCTCCTCCAGTCCCTGGATGCCTTCACCCGTCAGAGCCGACACGCTGAGTCGGGGTGCGACCGGCAACAAACCGGCCGGCAGTTCCAAGAAGGGCAGGTCGCACTTGTTGACCACTACCAGCGCCGGTTTGCCGCCAATCAAGGCCGCGATGTCCCAGTCAGCATCGGCCAGCGGCTGGCTGCCGTCAATCACTAGCAAGGCCAGGTCAGCCCGCGCCAATGCAGCCCGGCTGCGTTCCACGCCGATGCGCTCGACTTCATCATCCGTCTCAGCCCGGATACCGGCCGTGTCCACCAGCACCAGCGGCACCCCCCCTACGTTGGCCGTCTCCTCCAGCGTGTCGCGGG
>Ga0209536_100009624_pt1 | contig 14365 bp, 15 predicted proteins | sample DeeMarSeWOR28_12_FD_187461 | JGI IMG/M metagenome (GOLD analysis project Ga0209536, IMG submission 187461) | Marine sediment microbial communities from White Oak River estuary, North Carolina - WOR-2-8_12 (SPAdes) (version 2) | ecosystem: Environmental > Aquatic > Marine > Intertidal zone >...
ATGCCTTAATCTTGTAACTCTAGGAAACCTAAGAGCATATCCAGAAGAATAATTAGTTGATTTCTGTATCTCTTCATATGCTATCTCAACAACAATCTTTGGCTTTACTTTTGCTGTCTTGCCTTTTTGGCTTATTATCAAGGGTTTTAATAGTTTAGTCAATTCTGTAAATGTGACTCCTTCACTCTTTTCCTTGATCCCTGTGCCTACTTTTCCGATCTCTACAAATTCGTCATCCTTACCTAAACAAGCCAAAGTAAAGCTTGAAAACCATTTTGCTCTTTTCCCTTCCCCCCATTGCGCTTTTATGATCACCAGATCTAGAGGTTCTTTTGTGCCTTTTAACTTGACCATTGAGCCAACTCTTGCTCCTGGTTTGTAAGGATCATCTAATTTCTTAAGCATCAGGCCTTCATACACCTGCTGAACCACCTGGGTTGTGACGTGTTCGTTAGCCCATTCGGTATCGCTTACCCAGATGTTGATAAAACCATCCGTAAAACGCAGGGTTGCAGATTCCTGAACGTATTTATCATTCTCAAAATTGAAAACATAGAATTGAGCAGCCTCGCCCAGCAAGGGTACATGCTGAGACTTATGCAGGGAAGGTTTCTTAAGCGAGCTGGTTCGAAGGGGTAATTTTGACAGGGATTCTTCGTTCAGTTCAAGAAGGGGTGTACCTGAAATACGATCATTTTCGACAAGATGCTCCGAAAACGCGATCCCATTGAAAAAAATACCTATACCCAGAACGAACAGGATATTTTTGATCATGTACTGATTTCAGGAAATTCGGCGCGGAGTTTATCGAAGTCCTCGTCGGACAGGGTTGTAAATTCAAGACCCATTAAATAATCGTTTTCACCAATTGTTTTACTATTCCTGACAACGGCATCTGCCTTGACCAATTCTTCGCTTAAAGCGATTGTCAGTTCCACCCGGGAGCCGACCTCGAAATCGCTTCTGTTTTCGAGGGCAACACCACTCTTGCTGATATCCCTGGTTTTTGCCATTCCCTCTTCGCAAACCCGGTCATTTTTATCAAACAGGCGATATGAAATAAACAAATCAGATTCAAGCCGTGTAGATTTGCGTTCTTTCTCAAACATTGTTGCCTCCTAGTTGGTTTCGTTCTCTGACAGGAGTTTGGAAATGGTTGGGTCTATATCCACTCCGTTGAGGTCGAGTTTTTTTATTTCAGTAATAATAAGCGCAATTTGTTGTTCAATACCCTGTGATTTGTTGATGTATAGATAATTCTGATCCTTATACCGGCAAAGGCCACCTGTAAAATATCCTTTACCAAATCTGACCTGAATCGACATCTCCTGTAATAGTTGCTGCAGTTCACCTAAAAGTTGCTCGCTGTTCATCATGACTGAAATTTATAAAAGAATGTAAAATATTCAATAAAAAAAGTTTGACCTTTCTTTTTGGGAACTAAAAAAACAATGCATCTAAGTTTTAAATTTTCGGCATTATATATTTTCCGGATCCTCTCTCGTAAAAAACATGTTATAAATATTTTTCCATGCCTTTCCGGACCAGATAATCAACCACAGACTTAACATTCTGGGATTTTTCTTTCCGGCAAATAAGGATCGCATCATCCATTTCGACTACCACCAGATCTTCCACATCGACAGCAGCGATCATCTTGTTTTTAGCATAGAAATAATTATTCTGCGCATTGATCAATATATTCTTACTGGAATGGATTACATTTCCCCGGTTATCTTTTGGTGAAATATTGTAGACCGCCTCCCATGAGCCCAGATCATTCCAATTGAAATCCGCAGCAATTACGCTGACATCATTGGCCGCTTCCATTACGCCATAATCTATCGATATGGACCTGGTATGGGAGTATACCTCCTCAACCACTTTCTTAAAAGACTTTTTGCCGATGGCCTTTGCAATCTTTTCGAGATCTGAACTGAGCTCCGGCAAATGTTCATCCATTTCCTCAAGAATTTTACCCGTTCTCCAGATAAATATCCCGCTATTCCAGAAGAAATCACCACTTTTTAAAAAACGTTCAGCCGTTTCCGTATTTGGTTTTTCTGCAAAAGCGCGGACTTTATAGATGCTTTTTTTGTTCTGTTTGTGGCGCAAATCACTGATCTGAATATATCCGTAACCGGTCTCAGGATAAGAAGGTTTAATACCGATCGTGATCAGGGTATCATTTTTTGACGCAAAATCAGCACCAACCTTAATTGTGGCCCTGAAATTGCCCGAGTCTGAAATCAGATGATCAGCAGGCAGTACGACCATGACTTCATCTTCGCCAGCACGGGTTTTCACCACTGCTGCTGAGAGACCTATACAAGGAGCGGTGTTTCGACCCTGGGGCTCACCTATAATATTATCCGGAGGTATTTCCGGCAATTCCTCCTCGATCGCCTTCTTCAATTCGATATTGGTGATCACAAGAATTTTTTCAGGATCGGTCAGTGGTCGGATACGTTCAAAGGTAAGTCTTAACATTGATTTTGATCCGACAATACTCAGGAGTTGTTTTGGACGTGAACGACGGCTCAGGGGCCAGAATCTTGTACCCACGCCGCCGGCCATCAGAACAATATACATTTAATATTTTCCCCCAGGGAATTAATATTCTGATTTAGTTACGCTGGTTTTCCTCAAGTGTTTTCAGATTATCCTTCGCATACTGGTTTTCCGGATCCATGTCAAAAGCGGTCTGAAATACACGTTGTGCATTTTCCATTTCGCCCATTTTCATATATGTTTCGCCCAGGTTGTTCAGTGCAATAACGTATCGTGGTTTTAAACTCACTGCCTTTAGAAATAATTTTACAGCATCTTCATAACGACCGGCAAGCATATAAATATATCCGAGATTATTGATCGCCTCCGGATAATTTTTATTCAGTTCGATGGCGCTGTTTAAATGGTAATAGGCACTGTCGAGGTTATCAGCGTAATAATAAGCCACACCGAGATTATTATGACCCTCCGCATAAGTTGAATCGATTTGCAGAATCTTTTGGTAAAAGGTGATCTTCTTATCCAGATCATCCATCTTTTCGGCTTGTTGTGTTAACTCAAAAACCTCACGTAACAGCTCTCCGCTCATAACTTTGTTAGTCTTCTCATAATTCAATTGTGCCTGAGTATAATTCGGATTGATAGCGAGGGCATGTTCAAAAGCTTTTTTAGCTGCCGCATAATCCTCCTGAAGAAATAAAATATACCCAAGATTATTATAGGCCTCGTAATAATTAGAATCCAACTGGGTCGCCATGGTAAATTGCCTTTTTGCATCATCGAGGCGTTCCAACCGATGATATGATATGCCCATAAAATTATGAACTTCCGCATCACCCGGGATCAGTTCAAGAGCCTGTTGCCAGGCAGCCACGGATTTTGCATATTCTCCGGACTGGTACGCGCTTACCCCCTCGCTCACAAAATTTTCTGCGGTTTCCCGAACCTCACCAGGCGCAAGTTCAGTTTTGACCTCAGGTTCTTCGGTTGCTTCTGCTTCTGGTTTGCTGCTCGTAAACCAGGCACAAGATGAAATCAACGTGACTAATAATAGAACCACAGCTACCCGTACCATCAGTTATCCTCCTCAAAAAATGTCCCTGTATAGACAATTTTTACCGGCCCCTCCAGGTAAATATCATTTCCGTTCCCGGTAAAACTTACATTTAATTCGCCACCTCTTGTCTCAACCTTTACATTACAGTGTTCATTTTTATTATTCGAAAAAAAACTTAGTGCTGCAGCGGTTGCCCCTGTGCCGCAGGATAATGTCTCACGATCGACACCTCTTTCAAAGGTGCGCATCTTCAATTTGAAGGGCTCGGTATTACTGACAACCTGAACAAAATTTACGTTTGTCCCTTCCGGTTGATAATATTCGTGAAATCGTAAAGCATTACCGAGACCCTCAACCGGCACTTTCCAGATATCAGAACTCCCGATTACAACATGTGGGACACCTGTATTCAGGAATCTTTTGAAATATAGGGAGTCTGGTAGTTCAAAATCAACTGGAAATGTGCGGTTGTCAGTTGCGGTATGCATAAGTACCTGGATTTTCACCCTGTGCCTGGAAATAATTTCGGCTGCATGTAAGCCGTCCCCTGCGAGAAAGGTAAATGCTTTTCCGACCAATTTCAAATGATATGCCAGATAGCAGATACATCTGCTGCCATTGACACACATTTCTGATTCAAATCCATCTGAATTGTAAAATCGCATCCTGAATTCCGCGTTCGGTGTTTTTTCGATCATCAGTAATCCGTCTGCACCGATTCCCGTACGGGCATTACAGATCTCCCGCACAAATTCCGGAGGCCATTGTCTGTATAATCTGTCCCGGTTGTCGATAACGATAAAATCGTTACCGGCGCCGTGCATTTTATAAAAATCAAAACTCATGGCGATTCCAAAGCCGGAAAGGAGAACCTGTAATCGGAGACTTCCCAGCGTTTGCGTATACTGATCGTGTCCTGTTGAATATAAAAGGGTTCTGCATAGCTAAAAGGACTTATTTTACCGGGGCTGTATTGTGCATCACGATTCAGATCAATATAACCTCCCAGAATATATTTCCCTTCCGGGAGCCATGTAATATGAAATGTACTATCCGGTCCGGGATTAAAATATTCGACAGGTTTTCTGCCGCTCACAGGTTTAATAAAAAGATAAGTGGCATCAACCAGATCTCCCGGTACAGTGGCATAGCCGGACAAACTACCGAATTCATCCGGAGAGCGCGTCATAAATACTCGTGAGATCGTTGAGTCAGAGAGTGTATCTCCCCAGACCGAACGAGTCCGGTCCGGCTGCAGTGTAAATCCATAAGTGATACCGGGTTGAAATCCATTTTCTATCATTGGAAATCCATTTTCCAGATTATCCCAATTCCAGATAGTTTTTAAGGTATCGCCCGCATCCTTATAAATAGTAAAAGCAGATGTAAACGAGACGGAGTCTACCGCCTTCGACATCTGAAAACTGACCGGCCGATGAAGTGCCACGTTTTTAGCGCTGTCCCGGGGGCTGGTCTTGAGTATCCTGAAACTTGTTGTGTCAGTAGCAGCTGAACCTGAAAAATCAGCATACTGGACTGAATCCTGACAATTATTGGTTGTATCACAGATTTGTTTAATCAACAACCGGTAGCCGGTCTCAGCATTTTGCCTATCGGTAAATATAAAGTACTGGTTTTTTTCTTCTTTGTTCGGGATCACACTTCTGATATTGAGTAGATCATTTTTGAGCGTATCGATAATACTGATCCCATCAGGATCCAGACCTTTCACTGGCTCGCTCAACCTAACCAGAACTTTGCCATTGTTGACTGCCCGTGCGCCAGTCACCTGAGGCGGAATGGTATCGATACGCGCAACCCTGAAATACAGATCGTCAAAAACATCCTGAGTAGAATCAAGGCATACATCCCGTACCGGTATTCCAACACGTTCATAATCTGAATCAAGAATAAAATTCCGGTTCTGATCCTCAACGATAAAAACGCGGTAGTTACCCATTTTGAGATAGCTGAGTGAGAAAGCACCATTGGCACCTGGCTGAGAAAGAAAATCTGCCGGATATTTTGAGGGATCAATTGCAGCGGATGGGGTGTCCGGTAAAGAGTATGCGTAAACATAAAACGGATCTTTTTCTGAAATTCCGTAAACCAGTCCGTTGATCTTCCCACGCTGGATGAATTTACCGGTGGTGAACGCAAATTGGAATGAGGTGGACATACGATTTTTTCTTGAATCCGACGCACCTGAACCAATAGTAACTACATAGGTTACGTCATGTTTTAACGTATCCTGAAGATTCAAGGTTAATTCCTCACCCCCTGACCACTCAATCTCATATTCCAGTGGCGGGGATATAAATATGGCATTCTCTGCACTGGATTCATCCATTCTCTCAGAAAACAGGATAACAATTTCCTCCAGATCGTCAATACCGGTTGAATCTGCCTGAGGTTCGGTTTCAATGATTTCAGGGGGTGTACGATCAACCGGGCCGCCCCCGGGGGTACCGCGGGAAGCACAATTCAGAAATACAGAAATTAAGCTTACAAAAGTTATCTGCATTATTGATCGGAAAGTCAACAAGGGCCTCATATTAAGATCATTCAATATTATCGGCATAAATAATAAAACCCAAATACAAATCAATTAGTTTTAGGCCGTGATGATATTTTCATAACCAACATAATATTAACAATTTATCAATAAAATATCAGACATACTAAAATATTTTAGAAGACATACGGAATTGGGTATCCTTTTTTCCTAATAGAGGTCTCATATATGACGTGAGCAATGGCCGGAACCGCTTTGATTTCAGGATATCCTGAATTTTTGACAAAAAAAAACCGCTTTTAGGCGGTTTATTTTTCGGCAATTCGGGCGGCTTTACCCCGTAATTTACGAAGATAATATAATTTTGCACGGCGTACGCGTCCGACCTTTTTATTCTCGATCATAGCGATCCGCGGGGAATGTAAGGGAAATATTCTTTCAACGCCGACGCCGTTTGATACTTTGTGTACGGTAAATGTCTCGTGCACCCCACTGCCTTTGCGGCTTATGCAAACACCTTCAAAAACCTGGATTCGTTCCTTCTCACCTTCTATAACACGCGCGTGAACGCGGAGTGTATCGCCCGGTTTAAAATCGGGTATATCAGTTTTCATCTGATTTGCTGTTATCGTATTAATGATATCCATTTTTACACCTATTCTTTATGTTTGATTTCTTTTAAATATCTCTCATACACATCAGGACGTTTGGTCCTGGTTAATTCTTCGCGCCTTTTCTGACGCCAGCCATCAATTTTCCTGTGATCCCCGGATAACAATACTTCCGGGACCTTTTCACCTTTAAAGTTTTCAGGACGAGTATAATAATCACAATCCAGAAGGCCGTCAGAGAACGAATCCGTGAACGCAGAGTCAATATCCCCCAGCACACCCGGTATAAGACGGACAATTGCGTCAATCAGTGCAAGCGCCGGTATTTCTCCTCCGGAAAGAATAAAATCGCCGATCGATATTTCATCGATTGGAAAAAATTTTTTAATACGCTCATCAACACCTTTATAATGCCCGCATATAATTATTATATGTTCGAGCAGAGACGATTTTACAGCCTCCGTTTGACTAAAAAGCTGACCCTGCGGTGAGGTCAGGATTATTTTAACGTTTTCCCCTGCGTTTTTGGTCAGATCTTTCAGGCAATCATAGAGCGGTTCTACCTTATAGATCATCCCGGCACCGCCGCCATAAGGAGTATCATCAATCGTACGATGTCGGTCCCGCGTCCAATCCCGCAGATCATGAACATTGATTCTGGTCAAGCCCTGCTTTACCGCACGTCCGATCATGCTGTTTTGAAGAGGACCGGAAACCATCATGGGGAAAGCCGTAATTACGTCAATAATCATGTCAATGAACTAATCCAGCAATCCTTCCACGAGCCGGATTGTAATTGTTTTTCTCTTCAGATCAATATTACAGACCACGTCTTTTATAGCCGGTATCAGTAACTCACGACCTGTCGGTGTGGCCAGAACATAAACGTCATTGCTTGGATTTTGCATGATCTCGACCAGTTCACCTACTTTATTATTTTGCTCATCGAAGACCTGGCACCCGATAAGATCATGTACAAAATATTCATTATCCCCCAGGTCAAGCAGATCTTTCTCCGGGATCAATATCTCGGCACCACGTAACATTTCTGCATCATTACGTGTATCCACCCCACCAAGCTTCAGGAATACAAACCTATTCGATACACGCACCGATTCGACTGAAAAGGCCTGAAGGGTTTCTTTTTGTATATATATTTTTTTAAGCGTATTAAAGCGGCCGGGTTCCGGTGAAACAGATTCAACCTTTACTTCACCTTTAATTCCCTGTGGCTTTAATATATATCCGACAAGATACATTCCGGTAGGAATGCGGACTACTCAAGGATTTCCAGAACCGCTCTTTTGCCGGCTTTCGCTGAAGCAGCTCCCAATAGGGTTCTTATTGACTTCGCAGTCTGTCCGTGTTTGCCAATGACCTTGCCTAAATCACCTTCACCAACGCGAAGTTCATACACAGTTACCCGTTCTCCGTCAACTTCCGTGACCTGTACCTCGTCAGGTTTGTCGACCAGATGTTTAGCGATGTACTCGACAAATTCTTTCATCTCATTTCCTCCTCATGTCCAGTTATTACGGAACTGTAGCCCTTATTTATCGCTCTGTTTTTCAGCTTTTTCGTCTTCATCGCCAGAAGAATCCACTTGTTCACCCTCCGCTTGCTCAGTTTCTTCTGCTTCAGCAGCAGGCTGTTCTTCAGTAGCCTTCGACACCTCCTTTGTTTTTTCAACAACGGCTTCGTCAGCTGGCTCCTGGGTCTCTGCTATATTTTCTGCCGAGGATTTTTCAGGCTCTGCAACAGCATCATCTTCTGCCGGTGCAGAATCTTCTGCCTTTGCATCAACCTCTTTTACTTCTGCCGCAGGTGCCTCAGCTTTTGCTGTTGCCTCATCGGCTTCTGCGGTGGGCGCATCTGTATCGATTGCTACCGCACCAACTTCTGGCTCAGCTTTTTTGGATTTTTCCTCTGCAGGTGCCGGTGCAGGTTCAGATTCTTTCTTTTCAGCGGCTTTTTTCTTTTCTTTTTTGGCCTGTACCGCAACGGCCTCCCGGCGTTTTGCACGTTCTATCTGCAGTACGTCCCACTTCTTCATTTCTTCTTCAATCGTTGCCTCATCCAGCCCGCGCTTCTGCATATCAAGCCGATGCAGAATACCTTGATGACGAAGCAGATTTTTTACCGTATCGCTTGGTTGAGCACCCTGTGCCAACCAGTACGTTATGCGGTCCCTCTTGATTTCAAGATTTTTGGAATCGACCAGCGGGTCATAATATCCAAGGGTTTCAATAAATCTTCCATCTCGAGGAGAACGCTGATCCGCCGCGACAATCCGATAAAACGGTCGCTTTTTCCGCCCCATGCGTCGCAATCTCAATCTAACAGCCAAGTTACTATCCTCCGATTTTTTCTATTTTATCCTAAGCCTATTGGTAAATTTTTCATTCCACCTGATGGCATTTTTCTGAATCTTTTTAACATTTTTTTCATTTGCTCAAATTGATTGAGCAGTTGATTAACATCCTGCACCCTTGTTCCGCTGCCGACAGCGATACGTCGCCGCCTGCTGCCATTTAATATTCGCGGATTTCTGCGCTCCTGCAGAGTCATCGAATTAATGATGGCCTCGGTCCGTACAAAGGCACGGTCATCCACTTTAACGTTTTTCACCTGATTACTCATACCGGGAATCATCCCCAGCAGCTGGTCCAGCGGCCCCATTTTCTTTACCTGCTGTAGCTGATCGAAAAAGTCCTCAAGGGTAAATTCCTGCTTCAGCAGTTTTTTCTCTAGTTTCCGGGCCTTTTCCTGGTCGATCGTATCCTGTGCTTTTTCAACCAGGGAAACGACATCACCCATTCCCAGAATACGCGAGGCCAGCCGATCGGGAAAGAACTGTTCTACAGCATCCAGTTTTTCGCCAATGCTGAGGAATTTGATCGGTTTCTGGGTAACTGCCCGGATGGAAAGCGCAGCACCTCCGCGCGTATCTCCATCCAGCTTGGTCAGAACAATTCCGTCAAATTCCAGACGGTCGCAAAATTCCTTTGCCGTGTTAACCGCATCCTGTCCGGTCATACCATCGGCAACAAACAGAATCTCCTGAGGCTTGATCCGGGTCTTGATCTGCTCAAGTTCCATCATCATCTGTTCGTCAATATGCAGGCGACCGGCGGTATCCAGAATCAATACGTCACAGCCCTGCTGCCTTGCCGCAGCGATGGCATTCTGGCATATCGCCAGCGGATCTTTCACCTCTTCGCTATATACCGGAATATTTAGGCTCTTACCGACGACCTTCAACTGGTCGATAGCTGCAGGACGATAAATATCCGCAGCTACCAGCATAGGGTGCATACCCTTTTTACGTAAAAAATTACCCAGTTTACCGGCGAAAGTCGTTTTCCCGCTGCCCTGCAAACCGGAGAGCATGATGATCGTCGGCGGAATCCCGGCTATTTTAACCTGGGTTGTTGTTTCACCAAGTAATCTCACCAGTTCATCATGAACAATTTTCACGATCATCTGGCCGGGCGTGACACTGCGCAGAACATCCTGACCGACTGCCCGCTGCTCAACCGCGCTGACAAATTCCTTTACGATCTTGAAGTTAACATCCGCTTCCAGCAGGGCACGCCGGATCTCTTTCATCGAATCGGCGATATTTTTTTCCGATAGTTTCCCGTATCCGCGTAAATTCTTTAATATCGATTCGAGTCGCTGTGAAAGATCTTCGAGCATCAATCCGCCGTTTATTTATAGCCTTAAAATTTAACTAAATATAACTGTCTTGGCAATATTTTTTGTGGATGTATCATCTATCAGGTTATCCGAGTCCTGACCAGCCTTATCGCATAGGTCCCATCCATCAAATGTATATGGGGAAACGTCCTGATGGAATTTCCATCACTCTGAAATTTTGATAAATATACCGGTGGTGGTATTGTTCCGAACAGGTTCTTCTTTATTTCCAGAAACCTGCTGATAACGTCTTCATTTTCAGCGGGATCGATGCTGCAAGTACTGTAGACAAGCACACCGTTTTCTGCCAGGTACTCCGATACGCCGTCAAGTATTTCGATCTGAAGACGCTGAAAAGATAATATTTCATCAGGTTTTCTGCGCCATTTGATATCCGGATTTTTTTGCAGCGTTCCGAGGCCTGAGCAAGGGGCGTCAACAAGTATCTTGTTAAATTTCTCTTTAAAAGGCGGGATCCGTCCGTCCCCCCTGACGATCAGGCATTTGTTTTCAATTTTGCCACAGTTGTCGCGAACCATTCTTATCCGTGCCTCATCTATATCCATGGCAACAGTCGTGATCTTTCCGGAGATCAGCTGCGACATGACACTCAGCTTGCCTCCCGGTGCAGCACAAGCATCCAGTATATAATCTCCCGCGTGAATATCTAGCATCTGGACAGCCAGGCGGGCGCTCTCATCCTGGACAATACAATAGCCTTTTTCAAAGAGTTTTAAATTTCTGATCTTTTGAATATCCGAGAGTTTAAAAATATCAGGAAAATAATCAGAGCGAGTATATATTATCCCGTTTTCCCTGAGTAGCTGTTCAAATTCATCGACCTGTATCACTTTTTCATTGACTTTCAGATCGAATAGCGGTCGTGTATTGAAAGCCGCACACATTTTTCCGGTATGTTCAACGCCCCAGATTTCAATCCAGCGTTTAACCAGCCACTGGGGCATTGAGTATTTTATTTCTATCTGTGTTGCAGGGTATTTGAATTTTTTTTCCGGATCCAGCTGCTTTCGCTGCCGTAAATAATTCCGGAGAATACCGTTTATCGCGCCCCCGGCCTTCAGGTTGAGACGTTTTTTGGCAATGTTTACATATTCATTGATGGTTGCATGTGGTGGAATAAAGTCAAGGGAATCAATCTCAAAAGCAGCCAGTCTCAGAATCGTTTTAAAGTTATGCAGTGCTTTCTGCCAGTCCCCATGAAAGATATTTCCCAATCGCCAGTCGAGCAGAGTCAGGTTTTTCACTACACCATGTGTCATGGTAGTGACCATTTTCCTGTCGCGATCTGTCAGAGGATAGGTTGAAAATGTATGTTTGATCAGCTGATCAAGACGCCCATTTTTAGACACAAACTCCAGTAATATCAAAAATGATATTTCCCTTGCGGTGAAGGTCTTTTTTTGGCTATTCATGTCATAAAACGTCTGGTAATCTGGAATGCAGCGATATTAAAATGAGGTCTGAAATTTAAATGCCGCAGCTCCGGCATACGGATCATAATCGAAGTCCATGCGCCAGCCAAGTTCCTCAATTTCCCGGTTATGCGCCCGGGCCACGCGCAGTGCATTGATCGCTGAGACCACATGATTGAGTAAGATAACACCGATTATATATGTCTTGCGTTCATCTATCTGGCGGGTTTCGATCCGGTAACCGTCATAATACAGCCGGTTTGTCTGGCTATCCCATTGCCACATAAAACCAGGATTTTCCGGATAAATAGCATCCACATTCCGATCCCGTCGCCGTTGTTCATTATACAAATATAAATTATCGAATTTACCGATATCGATCCAGTATTGATCCGTCCTTTCCTGCCCGGCCAATCCTGCATGTTCTGCGGCATAATTTTTATAATCTTCTTCCCGTTTACTGACATTTATCCGATTGGCCACAAACAGCCCCCACCCGGCCAACTCAATCGACATAAATATTTTTGTATATACTGTTCTGCCGACATAAGCTTCACCTGTACCGGGTAAGAGTAAACTGAGGAAAAAAGCTTTCGAAACCGACTTTTTTTCCAAAGGCTTTGGAGACAGGTCAATGGAATTTTCCTGAAAGGGCTCCTGCGAGGCCGATAATTTTGCCTTTGAAAAAAGCGTCTGATCCTTAATTTCCTGCCCAAATAAACTTGTGCCAAGAATCAGGATAAATATTATTCCGAATATTTTACCAGGCAATGTTAACTCCATACATTTGTACCCGTTCTCCATTATGCTTTTGACTGTCCACCCTGAGGTTCATACGAATTGTGCGGTTAAAACTCCTGGCTGTCCAGGCCGCGTCCAGGGCACTTAAAATATGATTGATCAGGACGACGTTTGCGGCAACCTTAGCTGTATCATAAAATTCATTCATTTGATTACGCATATCACGATAGGCAAACATATTGGGAGTTAGCAGGTTGGTATTGCCATAATAGGTGGCATAAAAATCCGCATCATCCCATGCATTCCCAAACTGCGTGGCATACTTGTAGATCATTTCATAATATTGTTGTGTCTTTGTCTCAGGTAATTTATGGCTGTGACCAAGTGCTGTTTCGAGGAATCGGAGATTTGCGACAACATCTTCATCATATGTCTCCAGAAGGTAGCCGTTGTAGGCATCATCCTCACCAAGTTCGACAAGGGTATAATCCGGAAATCTTGGATCACTGCGAACATCTTCCCGCTGCGTACCGTTGTAATATAACCAGGACCAGTATCTTTTTTCTATCCAGTTGCCGTTGGCAAAATTCTGCATATCTGAGTCCTGCTGATCGCCTTTACCTTCATATACAAAGTAAGTTGTCCATGCCGCAACCTCTATGCCGGCAAATAAGATACCCTTCCAGACAGAACCGGCATAGAACTGACCGGCACCCGGTACAACTACCGAGAACAATGCCGCCTGAAAGACAGATTTCTCATCCTTCTCAATTTGGGTCAGGGAATCCATGTGCTGATAGGATTTTTCGAGCAAACGATACTTGTGAAGGTTTAACGGAAGTCGATCGACAGATCCCGGTTCTGTGCACAGCCCCTGTGCAGCAAAAACGATCAAAATACTCAAAATCCCTGCTATTTTCATAATATTACACCAGGCTATAGGTATTTAAAAACTTTCTTGAATCTCTCGCGGATATCGAATTCAAAAAGGATACCAAAATAGTATCGCCAGTCATTATCATAGGTTACATTTTTAAAGTACAGTTTGTCCACCGGATATACGGCCTCCCAGAATATGCGTGTCGGAAAAAGATAATTTGAGAATGTGTCCAATCTGAGCTGAAATCCCACGCCCCGTTTGAAATCGGAGAAATCAATTGTGTCCTCCGACCAGGCATTGCCGTAATCATAAAAAACACCAAAATATAATTTATCAAGATAAATATTGAACACCTGCCAGTCAATGTTATCAAAAACCGGAAAACGATAGGTAACCGTTCCGATCAGTTTTTTCGTCCCGCCGATACTGAAGTAGGAATACCCTTTCATCCCGATCAATCCGCCGGCGAACATATGAAAGAAGTCATCAACGGGACGGTCGATGTATCCGGCACGTAATCGCACTGCCAGTGAATGATTTTTGAATACAGGCATCTGGAAGTATTCTTCCCAATCTAACTCAAAACGGAAGAATTTATAGAGCTGATACAACTCAACACCTACGGAAGTACCGGTCTTGAAATCTTCAAGAAATTTATTTTCCTCATAACCGTACTTAAAGAAAACGAGTCTTCCGCCGGTTGGATTTACCTCAGTATTCTTATCCCGCTTCACCCCATCAAACAGCATCGATCCTTCAAGTGCCCAACCCGTAAGGTAACGATACCGGAATGTGAAAGGTTCATTATAGAACGGATCTATCCAATCCAGCTGGGCGTTGTAGAGACTAAGTATATATGCAAAACGCCAATACAGATTGCGCGGGACCTGAAATGAGACACCGGTCTGAACTTCGGTC
>Ga0209536_100009625_pt1 | contig 14365 bp, 15 predicted proteins | sample DeeMarSeWOR28_12_FD_187461 | JGI IMG/M metagenome (GOLD analysis project Ga0209536, IMG submission 187461) | Marine sediment microbial communities from White Oak River estuary, North Carolina - WOR-2-8_12 (SPAdes) (version 2) | ecosystem: Environmental > Aquatic > Marine > Intertidal zone >...
AACAACAAGATGGTCGCAATCAACACAGCATTCGAGGTGGACCTAACAGGACAGGTTGTTTCAGACTCGATTGGACATGAATTCTATAGTGGGATTGTAGGACAGGTTGACTTCATCCGGGGAGCATCAGAATCAGCAGGTGGCAAGTCTATCATCTGCCTCAAGTCAACAGCCCTGAATGGGACGGTGTCAAGGATTGTGTCCCATCTGAGTAAGGGAGCTGGTGTCGTGACAACGAGAGGTGACGTTGATGTCGTCATCACAGAGTATGGTCTTGCAACACTGAGAGGCCGATCAATCCGAGAGAGAGTCCTGTCATTGATAGCGATTGCACATCCAGACTTCCGTAACGAGCTGCTAGAAGCAGCGAAGGAGATGAAGTACGTCTTTGAGGACCAAGTCCCATTTGCTCGAGGAACCTACTTCCCTGTAGAGTACGAAGCACATCGTGTATTCGAAGGACCAGATGGACACGTCAACATTCATGTTCGTCTGATTCGACCGGATGACGCAGACAGGATAAAGGACCTCTTCTATGGTTTGAGCGAAGAGTCCATCTTCTTCAGATTCTTGACACCTCTCAAGAGCCTTCGTCGACAGACCCTGCAGGAGTTCTATCATGTGGATCAGGACAAGGACATCTCACTTGTCGGAGTCATCAATAACAATGAGGGTCCGGAGTGCGAGAAGGTCATCGCAGCTGGTAGATATCTACTTGACCGAAGCACGAACCAAGCTGAGTTCGCACTGCTTGTGAAGGACGAATATCAGAACAGAGGGATTGGTACATTCCTACTCACGCAGATGATGCGAATTGCGAAGAGCAAGGGAGTGAAGGCTTTCTTGGCTTATGTTCATCCGAAGAATGTCCCAATGATTGACTTCATTCATAGAACTGGTAAGCTGATTGAGAGCAAGTTGAATATGGAAGACGATCAGTATACTTTCCTTCTGCGTCTGTGATACCAGAGAAGTGCTTTCTTTTCCATCTCACTAACAAAGGAGTCCTTTCCATCGCAGTAACCATCGATGTCCCATTGGAAATCCTCTGCCAGTTTGATTTTTAGTTGAGCATACTCACGGGCATCTTCTGGATGTGCAATCATGTAGTCTCTGAAAGCAATGTGACGTTCCAGACCGTTGTTCCCGGATTGGAATGCGTGAATGTGGTGGGTACGGACTCCACTAGAATCGTCTCTGCTGAAATATCGTCTTCCTGGAATCCCGTATTCTCCTTTCGGGATATATCCCAGTTTCACCATGTCGTCGTTGTAGTCATCCAATTCGGAGATATCCTTCACTTCTAAGAGGATGTCAATGATTGGTTTTGCACTCATTTCAGGCATTGCTGTACTTCCTATATGATGAGCAGACACGATTTGGTGACCCAATACATTTCTCAATCTAACGACTTCTTGTTGATACATTCTTGGCCATTCGCTGTTGTATGGAACGACCTTGACTTCTCGTGTCACTCAGAAAGCCTCGCTCTGAATGAGTGATGGTCCAGCTAATAATCCTATGTTCTAGGAGAAAGTTGATAAGAGAAAGTCATAGTGCCTGAAATCGCCACGATACTTCTGATATCGTTACGCTATGGCCCGAGTGGTGTAATGGCAGCATAGGGGATTGTGGCTCCCCTGACGGGGGTTCGATTCCCCCTTCGGGCCCCATTTCCACATGAACCATAATTGGAGGGATGTGTTGTGTCGGATGATGATCATGAAAAGATGAGGAAGGAATTGGATGAGATTTTGGTACTGCAGGATTTGAGAACCATTGCAAGCATGGTGAATCAAGAATCACTCACAACTCTTGATTTTGTCAAACTAAAGCGTGATGCAATGACAGAATTTCTTGGTCCATGGAATGAATACGCATATGCTTGGTTCTCCCTCTGTTCAAAGTTTCTGCAAATCAACTCCTTAAGAGCAGCACTCATTGCTTGCGACGAGGGACTTAGGTTGAATCCTAATGATGCTCTAATGTGGAGTGCACGAGGAGGAATACTAAATCAAGGAGTTCAAGAGGTTGCGATGGCAATCATGATGAGCGGCAATAAGTGGAAACCATTGCTCGAAGAATACTTGGGGAAAAATCTTCAGTCACAGGATATTAGTCTGGCAACTGAAGGGGCAAAAACCATGCGAAAGATGGCAATCGAAGCATACCATAAAGCTACTGAACTAGACCCAGATAATGATGTATTCTGGGCAGGACTTGCAGACTTACTTGCGCAAGCAAATTCAGATGATGCAGCAGCAGCATTCATGAAGGCAATTGAATTGAATCCTGATGACAAACTGTATTGGACCTCTCTATACCACTGGTATATCAAGAAGGACCAAGAAGCTGATGCCAAGCAGCTTGAAGAAAAGGCTAAGAATCACAATTTAGACCTCAAGAAGGAGTACAAGGCACACATGGAAAGGGTGAATGAAGCTAAGAAAAAAGCGATGAAAGGTCTCTTCTAGAAATGACGCAGATTTCTAACTGTGTCGATCACACATCTACAACTAAAACCACTTCTTGAATATCTGATATGTAACTCCCCTGACGAGGGTTCGATTCACCCATTGGACCCCATTTCTCACTCATGTCGTTTTAGAAAATCTAACATGACTTTCGAAAACATGTCCACCTTTGAGAGAACAGCCATGTGATCAGCATTCGGGATTATCGAAAGCTCACCCTTTGGTATCATTCGGAAAATACGTATTGGGTCATCCAGAGGACCGATTTCGTCACGGTCCCCGTTCAAAATCAAAGTTGGCACTGAAATCTTCCTTACTCTGTCACCTGGGAATTCGTTGGGGTCCATCCATAGCTTCGAAAGGTTAGTGAATAGTTCTTTCCAGTAGTCCTTACCATATATTGACGAATGAATCTCCTCCAAAATAGGTACAAACCTTGGGAATTTTGATTCGTATTTGTTAAAGTCTACATCTCCGGGACCATTGACTCCCCATGAATTCATACAATCGATGTACTCTTGAGAGATTTCAGCAAGAACACCCCCAGCTATAATTGCGCGAGCAGTTTCTGGGTATTCGATTCCAATCTCCAGCGCGATATGCCCTCCATCACTGTAACCTACAACTAACGGTCTATAAAGTTCTAAGGCCTTGATCAGTGCTACAACATCATCACACATCAGTCTGCAGCTAAACTCCTTTGTTGGATTGTCTGATTTTCCATGACCTCTAGAGTCTGGTGCAATAACTCTGAAGTGCTGAGAAAAGATTGGATAGTATGATTTCCAATTGAAGTTGGCATTCAAATTGCCTCCATGAAGTAGAACAAGAGGTGTTCCATTTCCAGTCTCTTCGTAATGCATTCGTATTCCATTAACCTCAATGTAGTTACTCGAAACAGCAACATTCACTGAATTCACCCAATCGCATCCGTTTCGATTGTCTTCATAAAACTCTAGTTATTTCTTGGTTTCAGTCTTCTACGACCGATTATAGCCGACTCTGAGGATTTAGGCTATAGCCAGAGTCGATTCCCTATTTCCTTTTGGTATCATTCCGGCTATTACGCAGATACGTTGATTGAAAAAAGGTTTCATCCAGATTGAATTGGGATATGAGTTTGCGAATTTGGGAGACGGATTTGAATAGCGAGATTCCACAGTCAATCTACAAATATCGAGTTATGTCAATCAGGCATCTTGAAGAGTTAAGAGAGGATTTTGAGGTTCTTGATTCTCAAGGAACAGTAAGTAATAATCCTGTTTTTAGAAGTTATATCAAGCAACAACAACCCCATAAACTACCTGAATCATTTTCAGGAGCCAAGTCCATCATAGTGATGGCTGTATATACTCCGTTAATGACTGCAAGTTTTCATTATCAGGGGTCCATTCACGAAGTAATGGTCCCTCACTACTATGATGACGGAATTACAGAAGAACACTTGAAGAACACTATTTTGAGCAGAATTATCCAAAATCAGCAATATCGAGTTGAGAATGCGAAAATGTTCGTTCTTCTCAAGCAACTTGCAGTTCGATCTGGTCTGGGAAAATACGGGCGTAACAATTTGTGTTATGTTGATGGATTTGGGAGTTTCTTGAAATTGTTTGCATTTTTCACCGACTTTGTCTTTGAGGAAGACAGTTGGACTGAATTAGAGATGATGGAGCAATGTACAGACTGCAAAGTGTGTCTAATACAGTGTCCTACAGGGAGTATATCCGAAGACAATTCTGTTATCAACGTAGAAAAATGCCTTCCATTATACAATGAGGTGCCCGGCAAATTTCCAACCTGGATAGAGTCAGATGCTCATAATGCCCTCATGGGTTGCATGAAATGTCAACTGTTATGTCCTGCAAACCGTGAAGTTTCTAAAAAGACACAGAAATTGGATTCTATTTCCGAGAAAGAAACCAAAAAGATTCTAGATGAGTGTCCAGATGACGAGTTAATTCAGACTTTATCTGAAAAGCTTCGCATGTTCACACCTGAAAACGCTGATTACTTCTTCCCAGTTATATCAAGAAACCTACGAGTATTGTTGCTGAATCAACAGTGATTGAGAGTATGTGGCTCCCCTGACGGGGGTTCGATTCCCCCTTCGGGCCACATTTCCTTTTGGAATACGCGTTCTTTCATAATTTCACGTTCATACTTACACTGTTTACTCTGGTATGCTTCTTTGCAGTGATGGTTACTGCAATCGTCAGGTCATAGTGATATTCCTTCCATGCTAAAAGACACTTACTGCGACCTCAACTTGTGTTCTCAGTTTGTGGCATCGTATTATTACTAGAATGACTTCGCAATTCTATGAGAAGGCTAGGAATTCGGAGAGGTCAATATGAAGAAGAAGAACGAATTCTCCGCCAAAAAGAGAAGACCCACTGTTAAGGATCTTGCAGCCAGCCCTTATTTTGGTAGTCAGCCGGTTATTTCGCCAGATGGTTCGAAGGTTGTCTACCTTCGGGGAGTGCCCAATCTAAAGACGAATCAATTGGACATAGAGGGCTATGTCTATGATGTAGAATCAATGACAACTCATCTCGTATTCAAAGGCGGGTGGAATACAAGATGGTTTGATGACAAAAGTGTGTGCTGTTTGAAGAGTGTTTCTGGAATTACTCAGATTCATCTATATCGGAATCTAATTGGTGAACCAATTCAGGTAACAGAACATCCTTCACCAGTCAAAAACTATGAATCCTACGGAAATGGGTTTGTATATACTGCATCAAGAAATACATCCAGAACAAGGATAGGCAATTTCAAACATATCGAGAGCGAAGTGCCTGATGATGGATTGTTCTATATTGATGTAGATAGAACTCTTCAGCATCGAGCATTGTCAAGAACAAGTTTTGAGAAGGAAAATTCTGAGTTGCCTTCTTCATACTTTGAAATCACGAAACTTCTGGACGTTCGACTGGCAATTGACTCATTCGTGGTAGTACCCAAGAAGAATACGATATATCTAAACTGTCAAGCTAATTCGGAGATATATTTTGAAGATGATACAACATGCTTCAAGATTCAACTAGATTCAGAGTCAGTTCTTGAAGCCATGGAGTCCTCAACAATTGATGCAGCTCTTTCAATTGCGAATATAGTCAAGTTGAACCTACCTAAAGGATACAAAGTTCGAGATACTTCTCCTGATGGCGAGAAGATTCTTCTAATTGGGAGAGACATAGAGCGTGTTCCGGAATCAAGACCAGACCTCTGGATTATAGATGGTTCTGTGTTAGAAGACCCAAATGCAGAGGTCAATCCTAAGTGCATAACAGAAACGATTGACAGAAGTCCACTCGAGGCCTATTGGACAAATCACGGTATCTTCTTGTTACATTGGGAAGAGAGCAGATGTTTCATAAGCAGAATAAGTGAGAATGGAGATTATTCAACCTATTCACTTGGAGATTTGCATCCCAAGAGTTACATTTCAATGAATGGAAACGGGGACATCGCATTCAAGGGCCTATCTAGAACACAATTGGACGAGATCTATTTCGGAAAATTCAATGAATCTGGTTGGGATCTCACAAAATTGACAGATGCTACAACAACATACTCTCATTTTGATTTCGGCACAGTGGAATCAATAAAGTGGATGAGTAAAGATGGTATTCAGATAGAGGGAGTTCTCAGAAAACCTTCTGATTTTGATCCAAAGAAGAAATATCCTCTGATTATTCATCCTCATGGAGGACCGAGAGCCAGCTCTCATTGTTCACTCTATTACAATATGTACTATAGACCAGTACATTCACTCCTTGCAAGAGGAATTTTAATTCTTGAACCAAATTATCGTGGTAGCCTAGGCAAAGGTCGAAAGTTCATGGAACTGAACCACGACAACATGGGTGTAGGAGATATGTGGGATATAGAATCGGGAATAGACCACTTGATATCAATGGGTTTCATAGATGAAGCAAAGTTAGGTAGCATGGGAGGAAGTCAAGGAGGTTACATTTCTGCCTTTGGTGGAATGCACACAGATCGATTTGCCGCAGTAAATGTAATGGCAGGCGTCAGTAGTTGGTACATGTACTATGTTGGATCTGACAATAGACAGGGCATACACCTAACTGGTACACCATATGAGTCCAAGACTAATGAGGTGTACAGGAAGACTGCACCAATTTCAGCAATAGAGAGAGCCAAGACACCTATGCTGATTCAACATGGTGAAAACGATGAGAGGATCACAATCATCAGTGCCCAAGAGTTGTATCGAGCATTGAAACAGAAAGGAGTGCCTACAGAACTATTCACATTTCCAGGGAAAGGCCATGGCTTCATTTCTCCTCAGGACAACTATGCGGCTATGCTTCAGGTCTATCGTTGGTTTTGTCACTACCTTTTGGGTGAAGAGCTGGACTTCTTCAAGGATGATTTTAGACTGGAGGAATATGAGAATGAAAGATGAAGAGAAAATAAGATTTGGAGCAGTTGTACTGCAGGACTTCCCATTTCAAGAACTAGTTAGACTCTGGCGGAAGTTTGAGAATTTGGGATTCGATTCAACTTGGATTGCAGATCATTTCGTGAATTATGCACACCCAGACAGTCCATGGCTTGATGGATGGTCAGCGCTGGCTGGATTGGCAAATAGCACATCAAAGATTCGAATCGGTACACTAGTGACATCAATTCCGTTTCGACATCCAGCAGTGTTGACTCGGCAAGCGATGACGGTAGATCACATCTCCAATGGACGTCTGGAGATTGGGATTGGAGCAGGAGCTCCTGGCAAGATTGATCCATCTTACACAATGACTGGCATTGATGATTGGCCGTTCAAGGAAAGAGCTGAACGCCTTAGAGAACAGGTGGAGATTGTTGATACACTTCTACGTAACATCAAGTCAAGCTATGAAGGCAAGTACTACAAACTCAAGGACGCCATAATGGCTCCAGGTCCGGTCCAGAAACCAAGACCTCCCCTTGTAGTCGCTGCACATGTCAAGGCATCCCTCAGGATCGCAGCAGACTTTGCTGACACATGGGTCTCATTTGGAGCTGACTTCGGATCACCCACAGAAGTTGTTGTTGAGAAGACTCAGAAGCGCATCGAGTATCTTGAAAGGTATTGTGAGAAGATTGGTCGGGATCCTGGGTCCTTGAAACGGTCACTGCTAGTCTTTGGAGCTGAGGCCAATCATGCCTTTGCTTCTGAAGAGATGTTCACAGAGATTGTGGAGAGATACACTGCACTGGGAATCAACGAGTTGGTCTTCTTCTATCCATTCTTTGCTCCAGATCAGATTCCGATGTTTGAGAAGATAGCTGAAGAAACCATCCCAAAACTAAGGAATACATGAATAATTCTCATTCATGTCTTTTCAGAAACTCTAGCATTATCGGCGCTACTGCATCAACGTTTGCGCTAGCAGCCATGTGATCGGCATTTGGGATGATTGACAGCTCTGCATTTGGTACTAATCGATAGATTCGTAATGGGTCATCAAGAGGAATTACTTCGTCACGGTCTCCATGTAAAACTAGAGTTGGAACGGGAATTTCCTTTACTCTGTCTTTTGGAAACCCATCAGGATCCAACCACATTCTCGACGAAGCAACAAAGAGTTCTTTCCAGTAGTCGACACCATGTACTGAATGCATCTCTTCTAAAAGTGGCACAAAATCCGAGAATGATTCATGGAATTTATCAAAGTCGGCTTTTCCAGGACCTACGATTCCCCACGACTTCACACTGTTAGAATAATGGTCAGATATCTCTGCAAGAACGCCTCCTACAATGATTGCACGAATAACTTCAGGATAATTGATACCTATCTCTAATGCAACTTGTCCTCCATCACTGTATCCAGCTATCAATGGTCTATCAAGTTCCAATTCCTTGATCAAAGCCACAATATCCTCACACATTAGTTTGTAGCTTAATTCCATAGATGGATTAGTAGATTTTCCATGACCTCTAGAATCTGGTGCAAGTACCCTGAAGTGTTGAGATAAGATTGGATAATATGATTTCCAAGCGAAGTTAGCATCGAAAAGACCCCCATGAATCAGTATCAGAGGTTCCCCCTTTCCAATCTCATTGTAGTGCATTCTTATTCCATTGACCTCAACATAATTGCTAGAAGCATCAGTTCCCATCTACCTCACCCGTTCTGAAACTAAGCTTAAGCACGATAAATCTTCTTCGAAAAACAAAGTGATTAATTCCGAACCCGGTACATCTATCGAGATGAAACTGCCATTCTGAAAAACTCCACAATCTATTTCTCTCTGGGTTGTTTCTAGGAATCGGGAGACTCGGAGCAATGGAAGAAATCCTGATTCTGACTCAATCAGAAGTCAAGAGCTGTCTATCAATGAAAGAGGCAATTGATGCTGTGAGAGTTGCATACTCTGCTTTCGCCAAAGGAAGGGTCCAGATGCCCAGCGTCCAGCATCTAGATGTACACAAACATAGTGGAGAGGTCGATGTCAAGTCAGGTTTTGTTGAGGACTTTGGATTGATTGGAACCAAGATTGCATCTGGGTTCTATGAGAACCTGAAGAAGGGATTCCCTCCAGGAATTGCAGTGATTGTTCTGCTAGACCTAGAAACAAGCATGCCAGTGGCAATAATGGATGGAACGCACATAACAGCATATCGGACTGGTGCAGCCGGAGCTGTTGCGGCTCAAGTTCTAGCACGAAAGAACTCTAGAAATGTGGGTATCCTAGGAGCTGGCACTCAGGGGAGGATGCAACTTTTGGCACTTCAGGAGATTTTCGATATCCAGAATGTGAGAATTTGGGACATCGAACGAAGCTTGGCTGATAGATATGCGAAGGAGATGTCTGTAAGTGTGCAAGTGGTTGACACTCCAGAGCAGGTAGTCCCTGATGCAGATATCTTGGTGACAGCCACACCCTCCAGGAAGGCTCTCATTGGAGCGGATGCGATACACGAGGGGATTCATATCAATGCGATAGGAGCAGACGGACCAGGAAAGCAGGAGCTAGACCCTGTAATCATGACGCGGGCATCCAAGATAGTCGTGGATAGCCTCGCGCAGTGTCGGAGAATTGGAGAGATTCAACATGCTCTTGGAAAAGGTCTAATCAAAGAGGAGTCCGTTTATGCAGAAATTGGAGAGATCATCAATGGAGAGAAAGCTGGTAGGGAATCTGCGAATGAAATCACGTTATTCGATTCAACTGGTCTTTCTGCTCAAGACATCGCAGCAGCCAAGATTGTATTTGATGTTGCTATAGAGAAGAACCTAGGAAAAAGAGTCAACTTACTCGGATAATGCAGTGAAAAAAGAAGAAGGCAGTTCTGAGCAACTAATGCACTCAGAACACCTTTAGTTTCAAAATGGTATCCGTTTCAACTTACCTGAAGTGAGCCTTAGTGGCAGGCATTAACAGGTAGATTACAATGATCAAGCTGATTGCCAAAGTAATGATGTTGTTTATAGGATCCATTATGGTTACTAGAATCTGTAGGATGTTGACGATTAGGGCCCATAGCCAAGCCCAGCTCTTCAGGGTCCAGAGACCATAGAAGAGAATCAATCCTATGATTCCAATGAAGAACGGAATAAGTGCTAAGATGGCAAATATCGAGAATATTGGCACCAGTAAGAATGCCATAAGTGCAAGTGCTCCAAGTGCCATAGCAGCTAAGGCACCCAGCAATTGCAGAATTGCCAAAATAACGACTCCAGTTGGTTTTCCAGACATATGTCGTTTTCCTCCAAACACAACGCATGTTGTGAGTTAGTCAATTTTACCAACGCCCGCATTAATAAAAGAAACTTGTATTACGGGTCCCTTCAATTTTCGGGGCGTTAGAAGGGAAAATCATATGGTTTACTATAGTTAATACGTCTTTTTGATGACTCGGGAGAGAGAAATCGACCCTGAACTGAATAGGAGCAATTATTGGTCCATTGTCTTTAGCGTGATGATCTCATCTTCAAGGTCATCAATACGATGAGTCATCTCAATGATAGTGTTCAGAAGGACTGAGATAAGATACCCATAGTGCACCGTATACTTGTTCTCATCCCGATTGATGATGCTTGCTTCCTCTAGTCTTCGTGCCGCATTAGTTATGGACTGCTTCGATATCTTCTTCTTCCTTTGGACCATAAGGCCATCCACAACTTTTCGAACCTCACGTGGCTCTACAGGACTCCCTTTTAGGTCACCAAGAAGACTGTGAAGAACCATCAGTCCAGCACTCATACGAGGATTCATCAGTTTTGCAAAAGTCAGTTCAAGGTCAGCTGTCATGCTACTCTTCCTACTCCCAGGATTGTATGTACCTAGTAAACGCTAGGTCCGTGAAAAACCTTCTCTTCTCGTTCCAAGAGGCTCACAGGGCTCTGGCAGACAATCATACCCAATAAACGTTTACCATACAAAATCTCAGGACAAAAGAGGTAAATCTCAGGAAGTATGTCATTCGTTGAGCGTGTCCTCTAGTGGAAGCCAGTGACTCTGAACGGGTTGTCTTTGTTTCCGTAATCCACACAGACATAGAGAGTGTCGATGCAGCCCGCCGAGTTGTCAGGGAAACCAAACCTGATGTCGTCGCAGTGGAGCTTGATCATTCACGGTATCATCAGCTCACTAATCCCATAGAGGAAGAGCCTGCTCCATTCACTGGTGATGCAGCGCAAGACCTCATGCAACAACTAGCCCTTCTGGAGAAGAGTCTTGGTGAAATCACGGGGTCAGATGTAGGAGACGAAATGCTTGCCGCAATCGAGGAGGGTCGAGCCGTTGGGGCAAAGATTGCTCTTGTTGACAGACCAATGACTGAGACCATCAGGGCCATGATGAAAGTTCCCATGGATGAACTGTATCGATTGACAGGGCTTCTTCCTGATGCAACAAAGGACCTTGAGGAAGGTGGAGCCGGAGACCTTCTGGCCATGTTGAAAGAAGAAGGTGCAGTGGATGATCTGATGGAACAGTTCCAGACAGAATTTCCAGGCCTAGCGGAAGTGCTCATCAGACAGAGGGATCAGTTTGTGGCAAAAGCACTCCAGTTCCTGCTAAGCGATGTAGAGGGAAAGATTGTCGTTGTCCTAGGAGCTGGTCACATCCAAGGTGTCAAGACTGCCCTGAATGAGTTATTACGGAGTGAAGTCTAAGGAATCAGTCCTTTCACAAGCTCGTCGAGTCCTTCGCCAGTCTTGGAACTCACTCGATATACCGGCATATCTGCATCCACTTCTCGAATGTCCTGCTCAAGGGCGTCTATATCAAACTCAAGAGCGTCTACAAGGTCAATCTTGTTGATGACAATCATGTCAGCGTGTTTTATTGTCAGAGGGTGTTTTCGAACCATGTAGGGCCCTTCAGTGACACTCACAACAACTACTTTCTTTGCTGCACCCAAGGAGTATCCAGCAGGACAAATCAGGTTTCCAACGTTCTCAACGAAGACAACTTTGTATTTGTCCAAATCAACATCCCGAAGAGCGACTCTGATCATTCTTGCATCGAGATGGCAGGCTGTCCCTGTATTGATCTGAACAGTATCCACGCCATGTGATGCCACTCTATCAGCATCTATCGTTGTAGCAAGGTCTCCTGCTAGCATCAGAATCTCATACTTGCCGACTAATCGGTCACACAACGCCTCTATCAATTGGGTCTTACCTGTGCCAACTGATCCCATGATGTCAATGACTGTCACACCATGTCTTTCGAAGAGTTCTGCATTCAGTGAGGCAGCATCCTCATTTGCACCAAACAGGTCTTTCCGTATATCGATCTCGATTGTCTTCAGTCCTTTCTTCTCGTCGTCCATAATATCTAAACCTCCTCGTCAAGCTCAAGTTGTTCCTGTTCTGGATAGAGGTAGTGACCGATGATTGGTCGGACTATAGCCCTTTCAATGATTATTGCGGGAATCACCCAGATGAGAGTCTGAATCGTATCAGATATGGCTGAAATGAGGACTAGATCGAAGACCACCCCATAGAGTACAGAGATAGCAAATGTAGGAATAAACCCTCCAATGATTGGAGCACCAATGATGACGAGAAGATAGTACTTCATACTGTCACGACTCTTGACCAGATGAATAACAAAACCAGACCCTATACCAAGGAAAATGTTTCCAATGAATGGAAGAAGCGGGGGTTCTGCCAAGGCAATCGCTCCGCCAAGACCGGTGATTGCTCCAACAAGAATTCCACCGGGTAGTCCACCAATCACTCCTCCAAGTAGTGAGAATAGGAATCCTGGTGTCAGTTCGACAACACCAATTACAATCGGAAAACGCAGAAAGAATCTCACAATGATCCCAAGAGCAGCAATCAGTGCTAGTGTCGTCAGAGCTACTGTGTTCTTTCTTATGGGGATGAGTTCCATGTGCAAGTCCTCTTAGTGTATATCACTGAGGCGTCTGCGGCCAGCTCTCCAACAAGAACCTTCTGGTTTCTTCATACCAATCATCGAGTTGGGCCAGAATCTCATCGCGGACCACATCAGTGGATTTCGCCATGTATGTATAGTAGTACCCACCCCTCTCTATCGAATTGGTTCTTCTTTCAACAAGGTCCTTCTTGTGAAGTCTGTTTAGAATTCGTTGGACTGTACTACGATCCTTCTCGACCACTACTGCAATCTCTTCCACAGTCTTCGGACCTTCGATAAGATAGAGATAGACAGAGATCTCGCTGTTTCGTAGTCCGAATGCACAACACAGCAGGTCTTCTTGTTTCTCAAAGCTCTTGCTGAAGAGATCGAATATTGATTCACGAGCGGTCATCGGTGTTTTCGTTGTCAAATCAAATCAAAATAAGGGTTGTGTAATGAATGTGCACAACCGTTTTTGAGGATAATACTGTGTTTCAAAAGGAATTCTTCAGAGTGCAGGATGGTGCACCATATTGGACTTCAGTTCATTCAGGGACAGTTACACAGAGGACAGTCGACATGAGGGCTCCAGACATCTCCAACCGATCAATCTGGCCCCACTCAAGGGAGCTATAGAGTCAGATCCTGTAAGATCAAGAGTTCTGAAGGTCCTCATTGAAGATGGCTCGTGGGTGACTACTGCGGACTTGTTGAGAGCGGCCCGTCATGAGCGGCCTATTGTTGGAGCTGTCACAATAGGAACAATGCTCAATGGAATGAATGAGCTGGTTGCCTCACGACTCATTTTGAGTAGGACTTCTCCAACATCTGGTATCGACTGGGCGGAGTGGAGAATCAACCCAGACTGGCTGGAACCGACACGTAAGCTATTACAGATGATGAACAGGCCAAAGTTCATTCCTTCTACATCCAAGGACTTTCCTGAAAGGGACAAGAGACTGCTTGAGGACTCCACATAGAATGTTACTCAATTTTGAGTATCTTCCGCTAAATGGGTATATTAATAAGTGGACTATCCGGGCAGCGAATGCATGGTAGACCACAATGTGCATGAGGTGCCTGAATTGAGTGAAGATGAAGAACTGCAGGATTTCGAGCTTGTAGAAGCATCCGAGAGCTCTGATCGGGTTAGAAAGATAGCTGTCGGAGGTATACTTGCATCTATCTCAGTAGCAGTTGCGCCCTCCATAGGATTCATCGCTAGAGTTGCAGGCTGGGGAATAGCATTCTTTGACCATGTTTCTATCTTTTGGATGATTTCCTTCCTGATAGGCGGACCCTTAGTAGGTTCAATCAGTCTTATCGCTGGAGGAATTGCACTCTTCCCATTCGACCCATTTGCACCTTTTGGTCCGATCTTTAAAATGCTGGCCACGATGCCAATGATGGTGGTTCCGTGGTATGGAGTCAGACGGCTGAAGAACAATGTGGGAGGCGAGGCGCTTTCAAAGCCTAGATTCTATGCAACACTGATGGTAATGGCCCTCCTACTACGTCTTGCAATCATGATACCTGTAAACTTA
>Ga0209536_100009626_pt1 | contig 14365 bp, 15 predicted proteins | sample DeeMarSeWOR28_12_FD_187461 | JGI IMG/M metagenome (GOLD analysis project Ga0209536, IMG submission 187461) | Marine sediment microbial communities from White Oak River estuary, North Carolina - WOR-2-8_12 (SPAdes) (version 2) | ecosystem: Environmental > Aquatic > Marine > Intertidal zone >...
GATAGGGACAAGCTCGAGCAGTTCACGCCCGAATATATACGTGGGCGCTTCCAGCCCAGACCCGAGCCGTGCTGGGCCTGCCAGATGCACCACTGCCACGAGTCGACGATTACCGAGGGGCCGTATACGGGCATGGTCGTGGAAGAGCCGGAGTACGAGTGCCTGTCGGCCATGGGTGCCCAGATAGGCAATATGGAAGTGGCCTCGGCCATGATGCTCACCAACGTGGTCGACCGCCTCGGCCTCGAGATGAACGAGACCGGCTGGGTTATCGGTCTGGCCATGGAGTGCTACGAGAAAGGCCTGATTGATAAGGCGAAGACCGGCGGTATCGAGATGACCTGGGGGAATGCTGAGGCGGCCCGGGCCATGCTCCGGAACATCGCTCACCGGGAGGGGTTCGGTGATATCTTGGCGGAGGGGGCGATGCGTGCCTCCTTTGCCATCGGGGGGAAGGCCCCGGATTTCGCCATCTATACGAAAAAGGGCAATACCCCGAGGGGATATGACCACCGTGGTCAATGGATAGAGATGTTCGATAAAATTACCTCCAATACCGGTACCCTCGAATCGAGGCCGAGGGTAAGGGTCGACATGGGCGAGATGTCTCCGGAAGACGTTGTCACCGCCGCCCTTTCGGGGAAGGGGAGGATGTCCTTTGTCGATTCGCTGGGGGTATGTTTCTTCGCCACCATGGCCAGCATGCGTGTCCTGTCTGAGGCCCTGAGTGCTGCCACCGGCTGGGACTTCACCGTGGAGGAAGCCGAAGCTCTCGGACTCCGCATTGTCAATCTGGCACGAGTCTACAATATCAGGCAGGGGCACACCAGGGAACTGGATGCCCCTTCACCCCGGTACGGCTCAACGCCCGTTGACGGTCCCTTTGCCGGCAGGACTTTTATGCCCTCACTGGACCGCATGCTAGATATGTATTACCGGGAAATGGGCTGGGACGAAAAGACGGGGAAACCACTTCCGGAAACGCTCGAGCGGCTCGGGCTGGGGTACGCTATCAAAGATATCTGGTGAAATCTGGCGCGCCCAGAGGGATTCGAACCCCCGACCCTCGGTTCCGAAGACCGATGCTCTATCCGCTGAGCTATAGGCGCTAGCTGCATTCTAGTGCTGGTAATGGCTCGTTGTCAATTCATCCGTAAGCAAGTGTCGATGGTATGCCAGCATTGAGAAAGTACCGGGTGGGTAAATAACCTCATGTGGGGGATGGGGTGAGTGGAGGGATTCGAACCCTCGATCTCCAGGGCCACAACCTGGCGCCTTAACCGCTCGGCTACACCCACCACAGGCCCATGTATTAGAGACACGGGACATTCATCATTATATCCAATATCGGGCTGTCTTTTCAATCGGTGTGGGGTGGGATTTTCGTATTTGGTCGTCCTGTCATTGCGAGTGGAACGAAGCAATCCAGTCGGGTGCAGAAATGAGATTGCCGCGAGGGCTAAAGCACCCTCGCAATGACATATTGCTACTGTATAGAAACACGTTCTCACGGGACGACGGCTGATGCACTGAGCGGTTAGCCTGTTTACCAGTTACTACAGGTATTCAGTTACTTCGGTCAGGCTGAGAATTCTGGGAGCATCGGTGAATTCGGATGACACGTCAAAGCGGTCGATTAATATCGGCTGAATGCCGGCGTTTCTGGCCCCAACCATGTCCTGCAGGTACTGGTCGCCGATATAAATAGTCTCGCTGGCTTCTACCCCGCCCCGCTCGAGGGCAAACTGGAAGATTGCCGGGTCGGGCTTATCTGCCCCGGCCTCTGCCGGACTGACGACGAAGTCGAGATAAGGCCCCACTCCCAGTTCATGGCAGATTTCATTGATGCCGTGGCGGATGTTGGTTATCAGACCGATAATCAGGCGGCGCTCCTTGAGCATTTTAACGGTGGGGATAACGTCATCGTAAAGAGCGAAGCGCCTGCCGGCATCCAGTTCCTGTAGTCTGGTGATGGCCTTTTCGGCAAGTGCGCTGTCAGTATCGAGGCCTGCCTTGGTCATGATATTCTGCTGGTGGCGAATAAAAGTCCTTAATCGGACCTCGGGAGGCCGGTCCTCCAGCGACAGTTCAGCGAATTCAGCATAGAGGTCTCTATCTGCCAGTACCAGCGCCCGTTGCAAGCTTGTTAGGACAATATTGAAGCCCAGCTCCCGAAGAACCTGGGCTTGCAATTGTTCTCGCGGCGGGTCGTAATGAGCAAGTGTGCTAAACCAGTCGAAAATTACCGCCTTTATCAAAACTATCCCTGTGAACTATTCATCCTTGACGCCGAGGTCGACAATGTAGTCTACGGCGTTCTGGACGGTCGCAATCTTTTCCGCATCGTCGTCAGGTATCTCTACCTTGAGCTCCGGCGTTGTGAACTCCTCCTCCAGAGACATGACCAGCTCCACCAGGTCCAGAGAGTCGGCTCCCAGGTCATCAACAAAGCTGGCCGTTGGTACTACCTCGTTCTCGTCAACGCCTAATTGCTCTACGACTATCTTCTTCACTCTGTCCAGTATAGTTGCCACTTTCTACCTCCTTGTCGAAAATATACTATTTGTTGACGAGAGTGCTTACTGCACCTAATACGCCATTAACAAATTTTGCCGAACTTTCGCTACCAAATGTTTTGGCCAGTTCTACCGCCTCATTGATGGCGACTTTTGTTGGCACCCTATTATCCAGTAATATTTCATATATTGCAAGTCTCAGGATGCTTTTGTCAACTACCGGCAGCTGGTCAATCGGCCAGGCGGGGGCAAAACGCCGGATATGCTGGTCAATATCGTCCTGGTGCTGGACTACCCCTCTAATAAGCTCACGGGCGAAGCCGACATTGGCCTCCGACAGGTCACTCTCCTCCAGGAGATGTCCCAGGGTCTTGTCTGAGTCATGCCCGGCGGTACTGATTTCACACAGTGCCTGAAAGGCAATTGTCCTGGCTTTTCGTCTTTGTCCCGTCATTGTTTCTCTGCCTGCAGTAAATACTCTCACCTGACTTTAGCAAATAGGGGCGGGGAGGTCAATCCTCTTTATTTTCATGATGACCTTACCGGTACGGAATAGTGGGAAAAGTTAGGAAAAGTGATGTTGACACAGGTTGTAACGCGTAATATGATGTTCCGACGCTTTATGTATACTAACTGATAGCTACCGTTCACTCTGGTTAACTATGGGGATAGTTACGAAAAATGAAATGAATTGATTCTTTAGAAGCAGATATGTAGGGACTCGCAGGGGGGCTTTGAAACACTACCTGTATTTGGTTACTTGGGGAGTGTGGAGCTAATAGTAAAACCGACCCAGACGAGTCGGTTTTTATTTTTTGAAGGGGGTGATGGTACAAGATTAATAATAACCAAAAAATTCAACACTATGAGTTCTATATATAAAGGAGTAAGACATTGAAAAAGAAAGTATTTGACATTCTAATTGCCTTAGTACTGGTGACCAGTTTGAACATCATAGCAGTTGCACCAGTAGCAGCAAGTGTGTCGGCCTTTCAGGATGGCGGAGATCGACTGGTAGAATTACAGAACGATGACGGCGGTTGGGACTGGCCACTAGATAATGGTGGTCCGACCACATCGAGTCCGGCCAATACCATAGGACCAATAGGGATGGGTTTGGCACAGGCCTATCTAGTAACCAATGACCCTGATCATTACGCTGCCCTGCAGAACGCGGCAAATTTTCTTCTTGCCAAGACAAACAACTTTTCTCCGTCGGATGGGTATTTAGCAGTTATGCTGGATGCTATTCTTGGCGGAACGGTGTGTACAGACCATGTCATGGATAACTTCTATGATTTACTAGCTATTGGAGAGTATGATCGTAACGGATGGGGAATCTCATATGATACAGCCGAATATGTTCAATCGATCCGAGACTCACGCGCAAATCAGGGAATACCTAATTTGGCTGCGTGGGACATAGGGATGGGCCTCGTTGGTGCGGCTATGGCTGGTGCTCACACTACTGCTTGGATAGATGGAGTTAAAGCTGAGATAGATGAGCTTGGTGGAGACCAATACTACGATGTGATTGGACTGGCAGGAGCAGTCTACGGATTGGCGTTCGTTGGCGAAGACTTTGATCCAACTGCGGGTGAGCATGAAGCTGCGGGTAGCTTAAGGGATCTAGCTGATATATTGGTTGGCTATCAATTAGCAACCGGTGGGTTTACATGGAATTCCAATTACCTCGGTAAAAGTAAAGGTAGGGGCAACGAGACAGTTCAGGAAACTGCTTACGCAATACTCGATTTATACGAGATGGGTGGCTACGCAACGCAAATAAGCGTGGCTAAACAATACCTCCGAAGTGTACAGCTTGAAACCGGGGGCTGGGAAAACTATGCAGATTCCGGAGAGAATAACGAAGTTACTGGAGAGGCTCTGTGGGCTTTAAGCGTGTACGCTAATGGGTTGAAACAATAGTATAGTTCATAAGGAGTGATTGTAGTTCTCAAACTCACTAGCTATTGGGAGCCTATCCGGAGGCTCCCTTTACTTGAGGTAAATCCCCATTTCAAATGAAATCAGGCATGAGAAGCAGTGGTCAACTCACCCGCGGGTTCTACAGCTTTCCCAGCGAAATACCTCCATCAACTGTAAGTACCTGGCCGGTGATATATCTGGCTTCCTCCGAGGCGAGGAAGGCGACTGCTTCGGCGACATCGCGCGGGGTGCCGAGGAAGCCGAGGGGTACCTGGTCCATGAGTGCCTGTCTCCGTTCCTCCGGTAGCTGCTGTGTCATCGCGGTATCGATGAACCCCGGGGCGATGGCATTAGCGGTGATGCCCCGTGAAGCGACCTCCTTGGCAATCGTCCGCGTCAGGCCGATGATGCCGGCTTTGGAAGATGAGTAATTGGCCTGCCCGGGATTGCCTATCAGCCCGACGATACTGGAGATGTTTACAATCCGGCCCCAGCGCTGCTTCATCATGTGCCTCAGTACGGCCTTGCTGCACAGGAAGACGCTTTTCAGGTTTACCTCCAGTACTTTGTCCCAGTCGTCGTCGGACATTCGCATTATCAACTGGTCGCGGGTAATGCCGGCGTTGTTCACCAGGATATCCACCTTACCGTATTTCTCTACGACGGTGTCTACCAGGCTGGCCACATCGGCTGATTGGATAACATCGGCAGAAATAACCAGGCTGTCCCGACCCAGCTTCCTGATTTCTCCAGCCACCTCTTCGGCGGGTGCCATATCACCGACGTCATTTACGACGATGCTGGCCCCGGCCTCCGCCAGCTTGAGGGCGATGGCCCGCCCGATGCCCCGGCCGCTACCGGTTACAATGGCCACTCTATCTGAAAGGTCCATGGACTACTCCTCAGCTCTATTCCGCCAGGGCCTTGACGTCATCAGCGGTGCCGATGTTCATCGTTTCGGTCTCCCGGTCTATGCGTCTCATCAGGCCGGTCAGTACCCGACCCGGCCCTATCTCGATGATACCGTTAACACCCTGACCGAGCATGTATTCGACCGAGCGATGCCACTGAACGCCGTTGCGAAGCTGGTCGAGGAGCTCGGCTCTCACTGCCTCACCGGTGGTCAGCGGTTGGGCGGTTACATTGGCAACGACGGGAACCGTCGGGTCGCGAAAGGCGACGGTGGGCAGAATCTCGGCCATGCCATCTACTGCCGATTGCATCAGTGGACTGTGGAAAGCCCCGCCCACCTGGAGAGGCACGACTCGGGAGGCCCCCTTCTCTTTGGCCAACTCCACGGCACGCTCGATTTTTTCGATAGCGCCGCTGATAACCAGTTGTCCCGGGCTGTTAAAGTTGGCAATACAGGTGTCGGTCTGCCCACATATCTCCGTCAGAATTGCCTCGTCCAGTCCGATTACGGCTGCCATTGTGCCGGGCTGTTTGAGTCCGGCTTCGTACATCAGCCGGCCTCTCTCACGGGCCAGACGGACGGTATCGGCAAAGTCGAGCACGTTGGCGGCGGCCAGTGCTGTGTACTCGCCGAGGCTGTGACCGGCCACGAAGGCAGGAGCCGGCAGTCCTTTACCTGTTTCCCGGGCTACTTTCAGGTAGGCGAAGCTGACGGTTACCAGTGCCGGTTGGGTATTTATTGTTTTGAGTAGCTCGTCTTCTGGGCCCTCGAAACAGATTTTGGAAAGAGGAATGCCCAGGGCTTCATCGGCCTGCTCAAAGATGGCCCTGGCAGCAGGATAGCTGTCGTACAGGTCGCGTCCCATCCCCACCGCCTGGGCACCCTGCCCGGGAAAAACATAGGCTACTTTTTTGGTTTCTGCCATCTTAGTCTCCAGTTTGGTTCTTAAGGTCGGTGATTATAGCCTCGGCTTCTGCCATTATCTCTTCGATAATTGCTTTGACTGGCTTGATTTCCTTGATTAGGCCGGCTATCTGGCCAGCCAGCAGTGAGCCCTCGTCGACATCACCCTCAATAAGACCGAGGTACATTCTACCCTGCCCAAACATGTTTAGCTCCTCAGGCGTAACTCCGGCCTCCTCCAGTGCCAGGAACTGCTCGGTGAGGTTGTTCTTCAGACTGCGAAGCGGCAATTTCATAGTCCGTCCGGTGACCACTGTGGAGCGGTCGTTCGCCTCCAGGATTTTTTCCTTGTAACTGGGGTGGGCGATACATTCCTGGCTGCATACGAAGCGAGTGCCAATCTGGACGCCCTTGGCGCCGAGGGCCAGGGCGGCCACCAGTCCCCGTCCGTCGGCGATGCCACCGGCTGCTATCACGGGTATCTGAACACTGTCTACCACCTGTGGCACCAGGGCCATCGTCGTTGTTTCGCCGATATGACCTGCGGATTCTGTGCCTTCTGCGACGATGGCATCGGCTCCGAGTTCCTGCATATGTTTGGCAGCAGAGACAGTGGCGATGACGGGTATTACTTTAATGCCCGCCCGCTTGAAGTCGGGCATGTACCTGGCTGGGTCGCCGGCACCGGTAGTCACGATTGCCACCTTCTCTTCGAGGATTATGCGTATCACCGGCTCGATGTGAGGAGACCTAAGCTGGACGTTAATCCCGAAGGGATTACGCGTTTGCTCACGGGTACGATGTATCTGGTCCCGCACCCAGTCCGGTTCGTAGAAGCCGGTACCAATGATGCCCAAGCCTCCGGCATTAGAAACGGCCGAGACAAGCTCGGCCGTGCCGAGATGGGCCATTCCACCTTGAATGAGGGGATGCTTAATACCCAGCAGGTCGCATACAGCCGTCTTCAGCATAAAGTGGTTTCCCCTAGGTAGCCTTGGGTCTGGGACTCTTTATCTCGATGGCGTCCCGGCCAGCATAGCTTCCGCATGTTGGACAGACACGGTGGGGTAGTTTCGGGCTGTGGCACTGTGGACATTCGACCAGCGTTGGTGCGGACAATGCGTGATGGCTACGTCGCTTGTTTTTACGCGCCTTGGCGGTTTTTCGTTTCGGTAAGGCTCCCATTACTCAATTCCTTTGCACTGATTAATCATTATTGCCGGTAACGGCCAGCTTTCGTAATGCTGACCAGCGTGGGTCTGCATCCGGTAGCGGGCAATCACATTCTCCCAGATTTAGGTTGTGACCGCAAGTAGGGCACAACCCGGCACAATTTTCGCGACAGAGCGGCTTCATCGGTATCGCCAGTGTCGTGTACTGACGTATTGCCTCGGTCAGGTCGAGGATGTGGTGTTCATCAATCGTAAAACACCCGGACTCATCGGGTAAAGGTTTCGGCACCCCGGTCAATATATCCGTCGTTGGAAAATACTCTTCTGTAACCCGGAGCGTCAGGGGACAGCTGCACAGACTGAGACAACGACTGCAGGCAAGTTCAATCTCGGTATACAGAGTGCCCTCGACTAGGATACTGCGGTCGGTGCGGGTCAGCTTAACCTTCCCTTCGATCTGTATATCGTTGCCAGCAATATCAACGGCATCGTTTATTTCAAGGCTTCTGGTTGCTCCAATTGGCTCTTTTAGCTGCTGGGAAACGTTCATCTGCAACATGCCACCCTCCTCCTGCCGGGGATTTATCCGGGATGTTTCCCCTCCCCACGCTTGCGGATGCACCGAGTGATGTTCTTTGGTCTGATCAGTCAGCCTATTATAGGCTGAGCAGTCCGCTGGCGTCAACAGGTTGATTCTTGTGATGGATATTCGATTTGTGCCGTTCTGCAGCGTGGTGTATCATGGATTCAGGTAAGATGAGTGCTTCAGCTTCCATAGGGCCAATCAGGCCGCCCTCAGAGGCCTATTCTCTGCTGGTCAGGGTCACGGAGAACTGTCCCTGGAACCGCTGCGAGTTCTGTTCCTCTTACAAGGACGAGAGCTTCCGGGTACGGCCTATGGATGATGTTAAGGCTGATATCGTGGCCGCCCGTGGCCTGGCGGATGAGATTAACGATTTGGCCGTGCGCGCTGACTGTGGTGCCGGAGACATCGCCCGACTCAACGGTATCCTCTGGGTGGAGGATGACGGTGTTAAGAGCGCCTTCTTGCAGGACTCGGACTCCTTGGTGGTGAAGACCGAACAGTTGGTAGAGATAGTCGAATTCCTCCGTGAGACCTTTCCCACACTGGAGAGGGTCTGCTCCTACGTTCGGGGGAAGACTCTGTTCAGAAAGAAGCCTGAGGAATTGAGGCGGCTGTGGGAAGCCGGTCTTTCCCGATTACACATGGGTCTTGAGACAGGCGATGATGAGTTGCTGGCCTATGTCAGGAAGGGAGCAACCGCCGATGAGATGGTCGAGGGAGGTAAAAAAGCGGTCGAGGCTGGCTTTGAGGTGTCCGAGTATATCATGCCCGGACTTGGTGGTCGGGAGAGATGGCAGCAGCACGCCAGGAATTCAACCAGGGTACTGAACGAGATAAATCCACGTTTTATCCGCCTGCGCACTTTTCGTCCTGTCCCGGGGACACCGATGTATGATAAGGCCCGGTGTGGCGAATACCACGTTCAATCGGTGATGGGCGTTCTGCAGGAGATACGGGTATTTATTGAAGACCTGGATGTGACCTCGGAGCTGGTCACCAGTGATTTTGCCATAAACAGCTTCATGGGGGAAATCGACGGTCGTTTCCCTGAGGACAAGGACCGGCTTCTGGAATCTGTCTATAAAGCCATGGCCTACTGGCAGGAGCATGGTGAGCCAAAACGTAATCTCTTTTTCAGGAGAAGCACTCCTGAACTCGCCTGATTGAGGAGGGTGGTGAAGTGCCGGTACAGATAGTTGTATATTCTGACTACCTCTGTCCCTGGTGCTGTGTCCTGGCGGTACGTTTGCGACAGGTCAAAGAAGAGTACGGCGACAGCGTCAACATCATCTGGAAGAGTCGACCACTGATGGTTGGCGAAATCCCGGGGCGGCAGATATCTGACCACAGCGTTAAGTCACGTATGCGAGCTGGAGTAGAGGAAGAAGGCCTGTTCAATCCCTGGGACAAGAATGTACCGTACCCCTCATCCAGCATGCCTGCCCAGATTGCCAGCAAATGTGCTTTGCTTCAGGGAGAGGAACTCTTCGAGCGTTTACATGACGCACTTTTTAAGGCGTTTTTCCGGGACTGCCGTGATATCAGCCAGCACGATATACTGTTTTCTCTGGCGGTCGAGGCTGGTCTGGACATGCAGCGGTTCTCTGCAGACTTCGAGAGCGATGAGCGACGGCAGGAAGTAATGGCCGATGTCGAAGAGGTGCGGAGCCAGTACGAAGGCTGGGGAGTCCCCCTGACGGTAGTCGGTGGCCGGATGCCGATAGAAGGAGCTGCCCCGACAGAAGTGTACCGCCACGCTGTAGAAGTCTGCCTTAAAGAGCAGACCGGTTAAGCCTCAGAACTCGGCCTCTTCGAGAAATAAGCTACAGGGCCTCTGTCGTAGCCGAGCCGCTCGAATACCTGCATCGAATCGGTATTTTCTTCCTCAATCAGGCATGCTATCACATCAATGCCAAGCTTGAGTAACCTGTTTTCTGCCTCGGCTACCAGTCTCCGAGCGATATTCTGCTTACGGAATGTCTCATCCACCGCCAGGCGGTTAATCCAACCTTTTCGTCCGTCATGAGTACCAAAGACAGTGCCTATCAGCCGTCCATCGACTTCGGCGACTAGGAAGATAGCGTTGTCTCTCTTTAGTTCGCCCTCGATTCTGGTGCGGCTGTCCCGGCCCTTTGGGCGGTAGGGTAGTTTTGCGTTGTCCCAGAGAGAGAGAACGTCATAGTAGTCTTCAATATTAAACTCTCGGATAATAACGGGTGCCGGATGTTGAGTGTGCTTCAATTGCTATTACCTCTTCAGGGCCTATTTCTTGCCTGATTCACCTGAATTCTAGCATTGTGAGGTATGTTAAACAATGACTAGGCTCTTCGTCTTAAAAATACCCTACGTATTTTGATGGATATTTTATAAAATCCAGTCATTTTTGCGGTAATACTATTGACTTTTTATATGTGATGTATTAAAATTCAGGAATAATAATTCAGGAATAAACTATCACGAAAAAATAGACTGTGTGGACTATATGATTGCCGAGGTTTTGTTAAGGTAATCCTTTGAATTAGCCCTTTAAATAAGGTAAGGGGGATTTTAGAGAAATGCGAGAATGGGCACTAATTTCAAATCATGGACTTGTCTTGGCCTCTATATCGAAAAATCCAGAAAAGACGGCACGGGAGATAAGTGACGACGTTAGTATTACCGAGCGGACTGCACATAAGATTATTACGGACCTTGAGCAGGCGGGGTATATTACCCGAATTAGAAAAGGCAGGCGTAACGTTTACAGGCTACATCCCGATATGCCTCTCAGGAACACTATGAGCGGTGCTGCTGTCGGTGAGCTACTTGAATTGTTTGGCTGGCAGCCAAGGGGGGAAAAAGGGGTAAGTGAGGACAGTAAGCGGTATTCATTGATTGGTGCTGGTTAATAATGGGAGCAATAAGAAGGTTAAACGGGATTTTTACTTCTTATTTACTAACTACTAATCAACCTTGAGGAGGTGAAGAAAATGTTGTGGAAGAGAAGGGATGGACACGCTTCAAGTGAGCTGCGGTGTGAAGTAAAAGGGTGCGATTTTGTGTGTGATGATGTTTTGAGCTTGCAGAAGCACACGTTTAAGAAACACCCGGGCTTACAATTGCATTGCAAGGTGGAAGGATGTAGTTTCACCTGCACGGAGTTCATTGCCCTGGAGAAACACGTGGCCTGGAAGCACCCGGAAACAAAAAAAGCGGCAATAGGTGCGAAGTCGTAGCGGTTTCGGTGCCTGTCATGTTTATATGCTCTGTGTCTTTCATGCTGGTCGGATAGACTCGGGCTGCAGGGAGGTTTCTTAGAAAGGTTTGCTTTTGTGGGCAAGGTACCACTTCACGTAAAGTGTTGTATTCGGGACTGTTTGCGCTATGAATTCAGGTATTTCCTTGGTTGAACGTGCCATCATGTCATTACCACGTTCAAAACATCCTGTTTCTCGCACCGATTATGGTGTTTGAGCGGTATTACGCCCAAAGAATCTCATAATCAGGCAAGAAAATGTGCCTACAGGTATTGACATGCCTGCGTAAATAGTTTAAGATGCAGACCTATAGTACTGAGAAGGAGGTCGACCTGATGGAAGCATACTGCGTGAAGTGCCGTGCCAAAAGGCAGATGAAAGACGCGAAAGCGATTACCATGAAGAATGGCAAACCGGCGACTCAAGGTGTATGCCCCACTTGCGGGACCAAAATGTTCCGAATTGGCAAAGCCTAGAGTAATTAGCTAGTATCATCATAGACAGTGTGAGGTGGGTATCCGCAAAGGGTACCCCCTTCCATTTTAGAGCATTATTCCAGAAGTACTTAAATCTTGCTGGTAACCCTGGCCTTGATCTCACTCTTTAGTACCAGAGCACCGGTGGGGCAGACTTCAATACACCCGGCGCACTGGTCACATTTCGAAATAGCCAGTGGCTCATCTTCAAAGGTGGTGACCATTCTCTGAAAGCCACGGTGTGCAAAGCCAAGAGCTCCTACTCCAAGGTGTTCATGGCATGTCCAGACACACCGCCCGCAAAGAACACACTTATTCGGGTCGTAGATAATCTGAGGGTGGCTGTCATCTATCGGCAGGTCTCGCCGGAGCTGCCGTAGTTGTTTTGAATTGAGCCTGACTCCCAGGTGACGGGCGATATTTTGAAGCTCGCAGGCACTACTCTTGGGACAGTGGGCACAATCAAGGGCGTGAGAGGCCATCAGAAGCTCAAAGCCACGTCTGGCTAGGCTCAGTGCTCTGATACCCTTGGTATCGACTATCATGCCCTCAGTGACCGTCTCAGTGCAGGCGGTGACTGGTTGTTCTTCACCCACAACCTCGACAAAGCAGAGACGGCAGGCAGCCGTTGGCTCAGGTCTGTCCCGAATGGCGCACAGGTTCGGGATATAAATACCATTGTCCAGCGCTACCCATAGTAGATTCTCACCTTCACGGGCGGTAATCTGCTTACTGTCGATTGTCAGAGATATGGTCTTCATCTGGCTATTTCTCCGCTGCCGGTACTTCACTCGGAGGTGATAATTTCACGACGGCATTGTACTGTGGTGGACAGGCGGTCAGGCAGGTATCGCACTTAACGCATTTTTCCTGGTCGATAACTTTAATTCGCTTCTTATTGGGACTGATTGCCTCGACGGTGCAGGTTCCGACGCAGGCATCACAGGAGCGCTCGCACTTGTCCGGTAGGATATAGTAGGCGATGAGTTCCTGACACATCAGGGCGGGGCAGCGTCCCTCTGTAATGTGGGACTGGTACTCATCCTCGAAGTAACGCAGGGTGGTCAATACCGGGTTCGGGGCGGTCTTACCCAGTCCGCAGAGAGACCCGGCCTTTATATCGCTGGCCAGTGTTTTTAGGGTGTCGATGTCGGCCTGACTTCCATTTCCCAAGGTGATATCGTTTAGAATTGCTAGCATCTGTTTTGTTCCGAGGCGGCAGAAGGTGCACTTGCCGCACGACTCCTGCTGGGTGAATTCGAGGAAATAGCGGGCTATCTCCACCATGCAGTCATCCTCGTCGAGGATCACCATGCCTCCCGAGCCCATCATGGCTCCGGCCCCGGTCAGCGAATCGAAGTCTATCGGCAGGTCTAGGGCCGACTCGGGCAGGCAGCCGCCGGAAGGCCCGCCAATCTGTACTGCCTTGAACCGCTTGCCGTTGGGAATACCGCTACCGACGTCGAAGATGACCTGGCGCAGTGTCGTCCCCATCGGCACCTCGACCAGGCCGGTATTGACAATCTTGCCGGCCAGGGCAAAAACGGCTGTTCCTTTGCTCTGGTCAGTACCGATGCCGGCGAACCAGTCGGCACCGTTGACTATTATCGGCGGTACTGAGGCCAGGGTCTTGACGTTATTAACTACAGTCGGTTTGCCATATAGTCCGCTGGTAGGTGGGTAGGGCGGGCGGTGGTGGGGCATACCTGCCCTGCCTTCAATAGAGGCGATTAAGGCTGTCTCTTCGCCGCAGACAAAGGCACCGGAGCCCTCGAATAACCTGATGTCGAAGCTGAAATCACTCCCGAGAATATGCCTGCCCAGCAGGTTAAGCTTTTTTGCCTGACGCAGGGCAGTGCGGACGTGCTCGACTGCCAGCGGGTACTCGGCTCGGACGTAGATATAGCCATTTCTTACCCCGATAGCGTAGGCGGTAATTATTAAGCCCTCGATGACTGAGTGAGGGTCGCTTTCCAGAATAGCCCGGTCCATAAAGGCACCGGGGTCGCCCTCATCGGCATTGCATATCAGATATTTAGGTCTGCCCGGCGTGTTGCGGCATATCTCCCATTTCCGTCCGGTAGGGAAGCCGGCACCCCCTCGCCCCTTCAGGCCGGAGTCTTTTATCTCCGTGATAACCTCTTCTGGCTGCATCTGCAAGGCCCTGGTCAGGGCTGCATAGCCGCCGTTGGCGATATAGTGGTTAATGTCGGTCGGGTCGATATGACCGCAGTTCCTTAGGACTATCTTCTTCTCGTAAGCGGCGCGGGGAAAGTCGGTGAAACTGGGGATAAGGTCGTTTGCTTCCAGTGCCCCGAGGACAAATTCGAGGCATGGATTATCTCCGACCACGAATTCGCGCACCAGTCTTTCGGTAATCACAGTATTGACATAACCATAGCATATCGGAGGATAACCGGGCTTGCTGATAACGACCAGTGGCTCGGCGTAGCAATGTCCCAGACAGCCAGCTTCGAACACCGGATAGTACCGTCGACGATCGTGTCCACGATGCTCAGACCCAACCCACTGCCCTGTTCCTTCGTCGTGAAAAAAGGGTCAAAAATGCGGGCCACGGTCGCTTTATCCAGCCCAATACCGGTATCACTTATGGTCAGCAGCGCGTATGGTCCA
>Ga0209536_100009627_pt1 | contig 14363 bp, 11 predicted proteins | sample DeeMarSeWOR28_12_FD_187461 | JGI IMG/M metagenome (GOLD analysis project Ga0209536, IMG submission 187461) | Marine sediment microbial communities from White Oak River estuary, North Carolina - WOR-2-8_12 (SPAdes) (version 2) | ecosystem: Environmental > Aquatic > Marine > Intertidal zone >...
GCTATTTATTTTAGGCTATTTTTGGCCTATCTTATGGCAAAAATCGAGGGCTAATCTGGCCCGGACTGGCATATTTAGACCCTTTCTTGTATAATGCCCTGGATATGGGAAAATCGACCGGCAAAAGGTTCGAGGAACTCGTAAAGATCGTCGGTAAACTCAGGTCTCCGAAGGGCTGCCCCTGGGACAGGGTGCAGACGCATGAGACCCTCAAACCATACATGGTTGAGGAGGTTTATGAGGCGATCGAAGCCATCGATCTGAAGGATTACAAGAGGCTCCGAGAGGAACTGGGCGATATTCTCCTTCATGTGATAATGCATGCCACAATGGCGAACGAAAAAAAGCGTTTTAGTATAAACGATATTATTGACTCAATATCCACAAAAATGATCGGCAGGCATCCACATGTTTTTGGCAGTAAAAAGGCAAAATCCATTGCTCAAGTCTGGCAGAAGTGGGAAGAGGCCAAGCAGCAGGAAATCAAGGCAAAAGGGGAAAAACATAAGGGGATTTTGGAGAGTATACCTCAATCACTACCAGCCCTCTACAGGGCCGATAAGATCCAAAAAAGAGCGGCACGGGTCGGATTTGACTGGGACAGCGTGGCGGGAGCATGGGAAAAAGTGCATGAGGAGGAAGAGGAAATAAGGAAGATCTTGAAAAGCAGAAAGCGGAAAGCGGAGAGCGGAAAGCTCAAAGAGGAGATAGGAGATTTGATATTTGCTATAGTTAATGTTGCTCGAAAATTGGAAATCGATGCGGAAGATGCGCTGCAGGCTTCTACATCAAAATTTATGAGAAGATTCAGGAAAATTGAGCATTACGCAAAACGCAAGAAAATGGACATCAAGCATATGACGCTAAAAGAAATGGACGAGGTCTGGGATAAGATTAAAAAGAGAGAACGTCGTTAATTGACTGGGCCTTCATAATTAAGTATAATCTCTAGGTTTATGAAATCAAACTGGCGGGGAATTTTAATATATTTGGCCTTGATTTTGATCGCGGTTTCGCTGCTGGCGCCGCTGTTCGCTCCGCAGACCAAACTTATTGAACTCAGCTTCAGCGAGTTTCTCAATCAGGTTGAGTCCGGAAGGGTCAAGGCCGTTACAATCGCGGGCGACGTCGTTACCGGGCAATTCACCGACGGCAAAACATTTAAGACCAGAGCGGTAAACGCCGCTCTCCTGCTTCAGCCTTTGAGGGAAAAGGGGATCGAGATCAAGATTGAGCCCCCGCAGGAAGCCGGATGGTTCTGGAATATTGCTATTCAGCTTATTCTGCCTCTGGCCTTCTTCGCGTTACTCTGGTATTTCCTCATACGTCAGGCCCAGGCATCCAATACCCAGGCAATGTCTTTCGGAAGATCAAGGGCAAAACCCTTGATGGGAAAAGTTGACGTCACTTTTGCCGACGTCGCCGGTGTGGATGAGGCTAAAGAAGAACTCAGAGAGATCGTCGAGTTCTTAAAGACGCCTGAGAAGTTCCAGGCGCTTGGAGCAAAAATTCCGAAGGGATTGCTTCTTATGGGAGCTCCTGGGACGGGGAAGACCCTTCTCGCCAGAGCAATAGCGGGAGAAGCGGGTGTTCCGTTTTTCTCGCTTTCAGGTTCAGACTTCGTTGAAATGTTCGTTGGCGTAGGTGCTTCTCGAGTGAGAGACCTGTTCTCGCAGGCCAAGAAGCAGACTCCGTGCATTATTTTTATGGACGAGATTGACGCGGTCGGCAGGCATAGGGGTGCGGGTTTGGGAGGAGGGCACGATGAGAGAGAGCAGACGCTTAACCAGCTGCTTGTCGAGATGGACGGCTTTGATCCGAAGATAAACATAATTGTGATTGCCGCGACAAACCGTCCTGATATTCTGGATCCCGCGCTCTTGAGACCGGGCAGGTTTGACCGCCAGGTCGTATTGGATAAGCCCGACCTCAAGGGAAGGAAAGAGATCATAAAGATCCATATGAAGGGCAAGCCTCTTGCGAAAGGTATTGACATTGATGTCCTTGCAAGGCGAACCCCCGGTTTTACGGGCGCTGATATTGAGAATATGCTTAATGAGGCCGCCATACTTGCCGCGAGAGCGGATAAGAAAGAAATTACGATGGATGAACTTGAGGAGGCGGTGGACAGGGTGCTTGCCGGGCCCGAAAAAAAGAGCAGGGTCATCAGCGATAAAGAAAAGAAGATAGTTGCCTATCACGAAGTCGGGCATGCTCTTCTATCAAGGGTTCTTCCTAATGCCGATCCGGTACATAAAATATCTATTCTTCCCAGGGGAATGGCCCTCGGCTATACGCTTCAATTGCCGATAGAGGATAAATATCTTATTACAAAGGCGGAAGTTGTTGATCAGCTTACAGTGATGCTGGGTGGAAGGGTGGCGGAAGAGATGATCTTTAATGAAGTTACGTCGGGAGCGCATAACGATCTTCAAAGGGCGACAGAACTTGCGAAAAAAATGGTCTGTGAGTTCGGGATGAGCAAGCTTGGCCCGAGGACCTTTGGCAAAAAGGACCGCCAGATCTTCCTGGGCCGGGACATTGCCGAAATGAAGGATTACGGAGAGGAAACCGCCGACCTCATAGACAAGGAGGTCATATCTATTGTTGAGGACTGCCACGTCAGGGCAAAGAAGATCGTATCTCAGAACAAGAAGAGCCTCGTATCACTGGCTGAAAAGCTCATTGAGAAAGAGACCCTTGAAGGGGATGAGCTCGAAAAGACGTTTAAGGCCCTGGGGCTCGAAGATAACAAAAACGGAAAAACTCAATAAAACCTCAAGAATTTCCCCTTTTTCCTGAAATTTCGCCTCTTTTTTCCCGATAATTTTCTGAAGGGAAACCGGGTATGAAGATAAGAACAAGGGTCGCCAATAGAATCCTTGCACCTGTTGCCTCACGTGTGTCCAGAGCTCTTCTTAAAGCTTCCAATAAGATCGCAAAGTTTGCCCCGCCCGCGAAAGGGCCTTTGGTAACATCCGCCGATAATATCTTTCACGTAAGAACGGAACGACTGACTGCAGGTATGATAGACCAGATAAGAAAACTTTCGGTTGTTGATGTTTTTAAGCTGGCGGATCTCATTATTGACAACGTAATGATTGTCGACTCAGCGGGGAAGATCATATTTTCATATCACATGAAGGATTTCATTGTTCCTGGTACTGTTGTTTCGATCTGGGATCTTGTTCCTGAAAGGCTTAAGGGCGCCGCCAAATATTTAATTGACCATATCAGGAAAGAAGGACAGGTTGCGAACATTAAGATAAGATTACTTGCCCTTGACGGCACTGAACGTAAGATGCTTCTCAGTTCCAAAGCAATGAAGAATCCTGAGACGGGAGAACACCTCGGAACGATTAACTTTATGCTTGATGTTACTGACAAGGAGCAGGTGGAGAGCGACTACGAATTCCTGTTTCAGAATGCTCCTCTTCCGATGGTAAGGGTCGATTATAGGACCGTAAAGATCCTGAGGACCAACAACAGGCTTCTGAAAATCTCGGGGTATTTAAGAGGAGAAGTTGAAGGCAAGAGCATTGAAATGTTCATGCCCTCTGATGATGATCTTGCCAAGATTCTGGAGCACTTTCGGCGACGGTTCAGGGAGAAAAAGGAACAGCTGGAGCCGCTAAGAGTACATCTTAAAATGAAGAATGGGGATGTTGTGCCCGTTGAGCTTATAGCGAGATTGATCCCCGGTCTCGGAGAGGATTTTGTTTTCATAAGGGACTTAAGAGAAGACATAAAGAGCTGGGAGGCGCTGAGAAAGGCGGAAAGACGGGCGATGCTCGGAAATCTTATAACTTCGATATTCCATCAAATCAGCGGCTATACCGCAAATATTTTTACGACTGCTGACGCTCTAGCAACGAAACATCCGGATATCGAATATGCACGGATAATCGCCAGACAGGGGCAGAAGTTTAGAGATCTGATTCAGAACGCATTGAAGTTTGCGGCGGGCGTTGAGGAAGAGCGAAGGCCCATAAACGTTGAAAGCGAGATAAAATTCGCTTTGGATTTTGAAAAGCCGGAACTGATGGAGAGGAAAATCGAACTGGAAATTGATATAGAAGGGAATCTCCCGCCGGTCTCGGCGGCGCCGCTGGAAATCCAGGACATTATTCTTAATCTTGTGGCAAATGCCCGTCATGCAATAGGAGAGAAGGGGAAAGTGAGGATATCTGCCAGAGGTTCAGATGAAAATGTTGTTATCGAAATATCTGACACCGGGCCGGGGATACCCGAAGATATTTTACTGCATGTCTGGGAACCGTTTTTTAGCACCAAGGATCCGGGGAAAGGCACCGGGCTCGGGCTTGCTATTGTAAAGGACAGGGTGGATGGACTTGGAGGTCAGATTGAACTTGTTTCTGAAGAAGGCAAAGGATCCACTTTCACCATAACTCTTCCTGAAGCCAAACCCATCATTACGTAGTTTGTCTCTTCCCCGCATCATGTGATATAATCGTCCCTCGTAACTCTTTGTGGCGGTGCGCCGTGCGCAGAATCATTGAATGCATCCCGAACGTAAGTGAGGGAAGAAACAAGAGCGTAATTAACAGCCTGCGTAAGGTAATAGAGGGAGTGCACCTTGTAAGGCTTCTCGATGTCCATTCCGATCCCGATCACAACAGGAGTGTTTTCACGTTTATCGGCCCTCCGCACGTAGTAAAAAGGGCCGCGTACAAGCTGACAGAGAAAGCCATAGAGTTGATTGACATCGAAAAGCATGAAGGAGTGCACCCGTTTATCGGCGCTGTTGACGTTATTCCTTTTGTGCCGCTCATCGGCGTTTCCACAAACGAAACAGTTGAGCTCGCTAGAGGACTCGGCGACGAGATCGCGCACTCACTTAAGATTCCTGTTTATTTTTATGGTTCCTCGGCTCTTCGTCATGACAGGCATAACCTGCCGGCGGTGAGGCACGGCGGATATCAGGCTCTGAAAGAGGAAATCGCGAGCCCGGAAAGACAGCCTGATTACGGCCCGGAGGAATTGCATCCCAGGGGAGGGGCAGTCGCGATAGGCGTAAGGGATTTTCTTATAGCCTTTAACGTGAATCTGGACTCAGATAACCTTGATGCCGCCAAGGAGATCGCGAGAGCAATCAGGGAAAAACACGGCGGGCTCCCTGGCGTGAGAGCGATAGGGGTCACACTGGAAAGCAAGGGTCTTGTGCAAGTGTCCATGAATATTACGGATCACAGGGAAACTACTCTTAAGGAAGTCATGGATTTTGTTATCGAGAGGGCCAAGAGGAAGGGGATAGCCATAAAGGAAGGAGAAATTGTCGGGATGATACCCAAGGATGCCATCTTCCCGAACATAAAGGGATATCTAAAGCTGCCGAGGTTTGTCGGGAGTAAGATCGTGAACAACTATCTATGAAGCAGGAATTAGCGAAAGTTTATAATCCAACAGAAGTCGAAGTGAGCGCCTACAAATCCTGGGAAAGCAAAGGATTCTTTTCTCCCGGAAAAGACGGCGAGGCCTTTACAATAGTCATTCCTCCCCCCAACGTCACCGGCTCTCTCCATATGGGCCACGCTCTTGATAATTCGCTTCAGGATATTCTTATTCGGTTCCGAAGGATGCAGGGCAGAAGGGTCTTGTGGCTGCCGGGGACCGACCATGCGGGGATCGCCACCCAGAACGTTGTTGAAAGAGAGCTGAAGAAAGAAGGCAGAACGAAGGACGATCTGGGAAGGGAAAAATTCCTGGAAAGAACATGGGAGTGGAAAAAGCTCTACGGCGGCCGGATCACTCAGCAATTAAGGAGGCTCGGGGCTTCACTCGACTGGTCCAGGGAGCGCTTTACGATGGACGAAGGTCTTTCGCATGCGGTAAGGCGCGCTTTCGTTACTTTATTTAAGGAAGGACTTATCTATAGAGGGAAGAGGATCATCAACTGGTGTCCGAGATGCATGACCGCGCTTTCAGATATCGAATCTGAACACAAGACCGGAAAGGGAAATCTGTGGCAAATCAAATATCCAATAGACGGCACTGCCGACTACGTTGTTGTTGCGACGACAAGACCAGAGACAATGCTCGGAGATACGGCTGTTGCCGTAAATCCCAAAGACAAGCGTTATAAACATCTCATCGGTAAAATGCTTGTTCTCCCTCTTGTCGGAAGAAAGATCCCGGTTATCAAAGATGATTTTGTTGACCCTGAATTCGGAACGGGCGCCGTAAAAGTAACGCCCGCTCATGATCCAAACGATTTTGATATGGGCGAAAGGCACAATCTTCCGAGGGTCAACATGATGTATCCCGACGGCAGGGTCGCCGTCAAGCATTTTGATGCTTCCGAAACGGAGATCGTCATGAAATTCGAGGGCAGGGACAGATTCAAGGTGAGAGAAGAGATCGTTGAAGACCTCAGGGCGGAGAATTTACTTGAAAAGATCGAGGATTATGAAAGCTCGATCGGTCATTGCTACAGATGCAAAACCGCTGTTGAACCGTATCTTTCCGATCAGTGGTTCGTAAAGGTCGCTCCTCTTGCGGCACCCGCAATAAAGGCTGTTGAGGACGGAAAGATAAGATTTGTTCCCGAGCGCTGGACAAAGGTTTATGTTGACTGGATGGTCAACCTCAAGGACTGGTGCATTTCCCGTCAGATCTGGTGGGGCCACCGGATTCCCGTGTGGTACTGCGAGTGCGGAGAAATCATTGTTGCCGAAGAGGATCCGGCTTCCTGTCCTAAGTGCGGCGGCAAAAAGCTGAGGCAGGATTCGGATGTTCTCGATACCTGGTTTTCATCCTCTCTTTGGCCGTTCTCGACTCTGGGATGGCCGGACGAAAAGTCTGAAGACCTGAAAGCTTTTTATCCGACATCTGTTCTGATCACCGGTTATGACATAATCACTTTCTGGGTCTCCAGGATGATAATGATGGGGCTTAAGTTCAGGGGGGACGTTCCGTTCCGAACTGTTTACATCCACGGTCTTGTGAGGGATGTTCACGGCAAGAAAATGAGCAAGTCGCTGGGCAATGTCATTGACCCGATAAATGTCATCGACAGGGTTGGGGCGGACGCGCTGAGGTTCGCGCTTACGTCTCTGGTAACGGGCCAGGGGCAGGACATAAAGCTTACGGAACAGAAAATAAACGAATGCAGAAACTTCGCCAACAAGATGTGGAACGCGTCACGCTTTGTTCTGATGAACTGCGGCGCTGACGTCAAACTTGAGAAGCTTTCCAAGGCCTCCCTCAAGAAGCTGGAGTTTTCGGACAGATGGATCTTGAGCAAGTTCCATGATGAAGCGGGTAATATTACTGAGCTGATCGAACAGTACGATTTTGGCATGGCGGCAAGAAGGCTCTACGATTTCTTGTGGGGCGACTTCTGTGACTGGTATATTGAGATGACTAAGGACAGGCTGGGTTCTGATGATGCTGCCGTTAGGTCGCGCGTTCTTTCTGTCCTTTTGTGTGTGCTTGAAGGCACCCTAAGGTTGCTTCATCCGTTTATGCCTTTTATAACGGAAGAGATATGGCAGAAGATAAAGGAAAATGCGCCTGCTCTGTGCCCCGCTGATACCATCATGCGAGCTGGTTTCCCGTCGAAGAAAAATGATTTCATCGACAAGGCCGTTGAGTCGGATATGGCCCTGCTTCAACCCGTTGTAACCGGCATCAGGAATATCCGGGCCCAATATAATATTTCTCTTTCCAAGGAGATTGAAGTTATCCTTGTTTCTTCTGATACAAAAAGCGTGAAGGTTCTTGAAAGGGCCAAACCCCACATTATTAAACTCGCGAAGGCTGGCAAGATCGACTCATTGAAAAATCTGAAAAAGAAACCTCCTCAGATCGCTACGGCAGTTGTCGGGAACGTTGAGATCTATGTGCCGCTGAAAGGCTTGATTGATGTCGAAAAAGAAAGGTCCAGGCTTGAAAAAGAGATCGAAAAGGTTGATCAGGAACTCAAGAAGATACAGGCCAAGCTTTCGAACGAGGGTTTTGTAAAGCACGCTAAACCCGAGTTGATCGAAGAACAAAAATCAAGATTTTCCGAGCTTGAGGAAAGCAGGAAAGTAATCAATAAAAGCTTAGAATCTCTAGTCGGCTGACGGAATTATCTCGAAGATCCTCTTTATCTCTTTTGCCTTTCCCGTTTTCGGGTCCACGCTCAAGTATACCGCGTTCAAAACACCCTCGCCGGTCGTCACTGGCTCAAACCTGTGCGGCATCTGCGTCAGGAAACGCGCTATGATCTTATCCTTCTCCATGCCGATCACGGAGTCGTGTGCGCCGGTCATGCCGGCGTCAGATATGTATGCTGTGCCCTGAGCCATTATCTGCTCATCGGCGGTCATAACATGGGTGTGGGTTCCCAAAACGGCGGACGCCTTGCCGTCCAGGTAATATCCTATAGCGTATTTTTCTGATGTTGCCTCCGCGTGAATATCGACGATAATCGCCGGAACATCACCCTTGATCTTGTCTATTAGCGCCGCTCCCACCCTGAAAGGGCAATCAACGGCCTGCATGAAGACGCGTCCGAGGAGATTGATCACCGCGACTTTGCCTTTGGCGGTTTCAATGATTAGATGATCCTTGCCTGGGACTCCCGGGGGGTAATTGGCCGGTCGGACAATTTTGGGGCATCGTTCGAGAGCGCTCGCACAGTCCTTTTTGTCGAACATATGATTGCCCATGGTGATCGCGTCGATTCCGGTTTCCACCAGTTCGTTATAAACTTTTTCCGTTATGCCGTAACCAGCAGCGGCGTTTTCTCCGTTTGCTATCGTGAGGTCAATGTTTAATTTTTTCTTAAGCTGCGGCAGAGCGTCTTTTGTTATTTTCCTGCCGAGCCTGCCTACTATGTCGCTTATAAAAAGGATGTTGATGTTGCTACTTGGCGACATCACTTGCCCTCGTTTCTCTGATTACCGTTACTTTGACCTCGCCCGGATACTCGAGCTCGGCTTCGATCTTCTTCGCGACGTCGTGGGCCAGTTTTGCGGACATTACGTCATCCACTTCTTCCGGCTTAACGATTACACGCACTTCTCTGCCGGCCTGGATTGCGTAGCACTTTTCGACACCCTTAAATGACTTGGCGACGGATTCCAGCCGCTCCAGTCTCTTGACATATGCCTCAAGAGTATCCCTGCGTGCGCCGGGTCGCGAAGCCGAGATCGCGTCGGAAACCGCGATGAGGACAGCCTCAATTGTTTTGGCTTCCGTGTCACCGTGATGCGCCTCAATCCCGTGAAGGACCTCTGGGCTTTCTCCGGCTTTCTGAGCAAACATGACGCCGAGCTTGGTGTGAGTTCCTTCCACTTCCTGGTCGATCGCCTTCCCTATGTCGTGAAGGAGCCCGGCTCTCTTTGCCAGCTTGACGTTTACGCCGAGTTCCGCTGCCAGCATGCCGGCGAGATGCGAGGTCTCAATGGTGTGCTGAAGAACGTTCTGGCCGTAGCTCTTTCTGTATCTGAGCCTTCCGAGAAGCTGAATAAGCGCCGGCGGCAGGCCGTGCACGTCCGCCTCCATGGCGGCTCTCTCACCGTATTCCCACATCGCGGCCTTGAGCTCGCGCTTGGCCTTTTCATACATTTCTTCGACCCTGGCGGGGTGTATCCTCGCGTCCGCAATCAGCTTTTCCAGGGTGAGTCTTGCGACTTCACGCCTCAGCGGGTCGAAACTCGAAAGAATAACGGCTTCCGGTGTGTCGTCCACTATCAGGTCGACTCCGGTGAGCGTTTCGAAAGCCCTGATATTCCGGCCCTCTCGTCCGATTATCCTTCCCTTCATATCGTCGCTGGGAAGTTCGACAACCGTTGTTGTTGTTTCAACAACATGGTCGACGGCGCATCGCTGGATGGCCGTTGTCAGGATTTCTTTTGCGCGCTTGTCCGCTTCTTTCTTTACTTTTTCATCGGATCTCTTGATGATGAGAGCGGCATCGCGCTCTATGTCCTTCTGAATGTTCACAAGCAGCAGCCTTTTGGCGTCATCCTGAGATAATCTTGAAACGCGCTCAAGTTCCTTTACATGTTCCTTTCTCAGTTCCTCTAGCTTCTCTTTTGTTTTCTGTAAATCAATATCCCTTTCCTTTAGCTTCTTTTCCTGGTCGTCAAGAGACTTGGCCTTGGCGTCCAGTTTTTCCTCTTTCTGAAGGACTCTCTTTTCGAGTGCGAGCAGCTCTCCCTTTCTTTCCTTTGTTTCCCTCTCGAATTCCGTTCTCAGTTTTATTGACTGATCCTTGGCCTCGAGAAGGGCCTCCTTTCTCTTTGTTTCTGCCTCCCTCTTCGCGTCCTCCAGAACCCTCTTGGCCCTTTCCTCCGCTATCCTGATCTTCTGTTCAGCCATTCTCCTTCTGATAATCAGATACACTATGGACAGCGCGAAAGCTATCAATATGAGTAATGCTATGAAAATGAAATTATTCAGGTTCATTGACTTAATTCACTCCTTATCTTTTTCTTTTTGACTCGACCGGTTTCTTCTCCTCTTTCTGTGGGGTGGCTGTTGAACTTTGCTCCGCGATAACCATTCTGATCGAATTCTCCAGTGATGCCGTTGAATCCTCATGCTCTTTCAGGTAACTTCTGGCGTTTTCCCATCCCTGTCCCATTCTTGTCCCGTTGAGAACGTACCATGAACCGCTCTTTTCCACCAGGTTCAGCTTTATTCCAAGGTCAAGGATGTCTCCGTCCCTCAGTATTCCTTCGCCGTATTTTATTACGAACGAAGTTTCCCTGAACGGGGGAGCGACCTTATTCTTTACCACTCGCACCCTTGTTCTTGTGCCGACAACCCTGTCTCCTTCCTTAATCCTCTCTATCGACCTTACATCCAGCCTGACGGAGGAGTAGAATTTGAGGGCCCTGCCTCCAGGGGTGACCTCCGGATTCCCGAACATTATCCCGACCTTTTCCCTGAGCTGATTAACAAAAATGACCACGGTCTTTGACTTGCTGATGACGGCCGTTAGCTTTCTGAGCGCCTGAGACATTAATCTTGCCTGGACGCCTACCTGTGCCTGTCCCATGTCTCCTTCAACCTCGGCTTTCGGGACCAGCGCGGCCACTGAATCGACGACAATAATGTCAACGGCTCCGGACCTTACCAATGTTTCCACTATCTCCAGGGCCTGTTCGCCGTAATCCGGCTGTGAGATTAGAAGGTTGTCAACATCCACTCCGAGTTTCTTGGCGTAAAGCGGGTCCAGCGCGTGTTCCGCGTCTATGAAAGCGGCAATGCCGCCTCTCCGCTGCGCCTCTGCCACCGCGTGAAGAGATACCGTTGTTTTTCCTCCTGCCTCGGGTCCGTAGATCTCAATTACTCTTCCCCTGGGAAGCCCTCCAACTCCGAGAGCAAGATCCAGAGATATGGATCCGGTTGGTATTGCCTCTACCTTCAGTTTTGATGATTCTCCCATTTTCATTATGGAGCCCTTGCCGTATTCCTTCTCGATCTGTGTTATCGCGATTCCCAGTGCTTTGCTTTTTTCTCCTGTCATGATTTTTCCTCCTTTTTATGATTTTACCAGGTCAATTTTTTTAATTACTTCGTATATCGGCCCCTTTGTAGTAAGGGTGCTCTTCATTATGTTCACGTGATCCACGATCGTGCTTCCGAACTCCTTGTCCTTTTCTTCATCCAGGGCCTTCAAAAGGGCCTCGATGTTTCTCCTCTCCTTTACTCTGCCGATTGTCATGTGAGAGCTGAATTCTCTTTCTTCCTTCTCGTATCCCGCTTTTGAAAGTTTTTCGTCTATCGATTCGGCCAGTTCTTTTTCTCTTTCCCAGCCCTTGCTCGTGCCTATCCAGATAACCCTGGGATTCTTTCCGCCGGGGAATGAGCCGGTCCCTCCAAAATGCACCTCGAATGAACTTTTCCCCTTAAGCGCGTCCTCGGTAAGGCTCGCAAGATTGCCTATGTACCTTTCCTGAACCTCGCCGAGAAATTTTAGCGTTACGTGCAGGTTTTCCGGCTTAACCCACTTTACCTTAGCGTCGAATTTCTTCATTTTTTCAATGATTCCCCCGATGTTTTCTTTTACGTCTTTCGGGACCTCGATCGCAATAAAGGCTCTCATTTTTTCGTCTCGGCTGTGAACATGATTTCTTTTCCTCCCAGGTGAAGCCACAAGAGGCCCAGGGCAGCCTGTGTCGCCTTCTCGCGAATTTCACTTCTGCTTCCCTGTAGGTGAAGTTCCTTCCATTCTGTTCCCTTATCGGAAGCCAGCGCGATAAATGTTGATCCTACGGGTGCCGGCGGCATCGGCTTCGGCCCTGCAGAACCAGTTGCTGCCAGTCCGATGTCCGTTCTCATGTGTTTTCTTATGCCTTCAGCCATGGCTATAGCGACTTCCTTGCTTACCGGTCCGTTCTTGCTTATTGCGGAAGCCGGTACACCGACGTCCATTACTTTTATTCTGTTGTGATAGCAGACAGAACCGCCGATAAAAAAATCGGACGAGCCCGAAATACTTGTCAACCTGCCTGATATCATTCCGCCGGTCAGTGATTCCGCAACGCCAATTGTTACCTTGCTCCTGCTCAGAAGCTCCGCGATCTGTGCGTCTGTTGCCTTGCCGATTGCCGAGAGGACTTTTGTGAAAAAATCCTCAAGCTTGACTTCAACCGGTTTTGGGTGATGATGTTCAGCCGTCATTCTTCAAATACCTTCTGCCATGACCTGGCTATGTAATCCGCGCCCGAAATTATCGTTAAAGCAACCGCTGTCCACAAGACCGCCTCCCCGTACGGCCACCGAATTATCAGGAGAAATACCGCCAGCATCTGAAAAACGGTCTTCCACTTTCCCAGCCAGCCGGCAGCGATGACAACGTTCTTTGTTGCTGCAGTGATCCTCCAAGCGGTTACGGCGAATTCCCTTGCCACAATGAGCATTACCGGGATCGAAGAAACAACTCCAAGCTCGACAAGTGCGATAAGAGCCACTATAACAAGGATCTTGTCCGCTAAAGGATCCAGATACTTTCCAAACACCGAAACAGCGTTAAGGCGTCTTGCAAGGTATCCGTCGATTGCATCAGTGATGACCAGCGCCACATAGACTGATGCGGCGACCGTCCTGCTTTCGGGCCCGGGAATGAACAGGAAATATATTAAGAGGGGAATTGCAGCAATGCGCAGAAGGGAAATTACATTAGGGATCGTCAAGTCTCAAGTACACCTGAGAGATCGTATGTATGTGCACTGTTTATCTTTACTTTGCGGATCTCTCCAGGATTGAGTTCCTTTTTTCTGCCATTCGCCTGCCTGACGGCAGATGACGGCAGAGATATGAAGACAGAACCGTCTATCTCCGGGGCGTCCCACTGGGACCTCCCAACGAAAGTTCGATTGTCAAGTTTATTTTCTATTAAAACTTCTATCAACCTTCCAATCTTCCTTTCGTTAATTTCTTTGGAGACCTGATTCTGTATGCGCATTGCTTCATGAAACCTTCTTCTTTTGATGCTCTCCGGTACCTGTCCCCTCATTTTTTTAGCAGGTGTTCCGGATTCAGCTGAAAAAACGAATATCCCCAGTCTTTCAAACCTCTCCTTTTGGATAAAATTTATTTGTTCTTTGTGATCTTTGTCTTTTTCTCCGGGAAAGCCGACTATCAGGCTTGTCCTTATGGCCACCCCGGCTACCGACCTGCGAATTTTTGTTATAAGATCAATTATTTTCCGCCTCCCCGTCCGCCGCCCCATTAGCCGCAGTATCTTATCACAGCTGTGCTGGATTGGCAAGTCGATATACCTGCAGATCTTTTTCTCTTGAGATATGGTTTTTATCAATTCATCGGTAAAATGGGCGGGGTGAGTATACATTATTCTTATCCAGCGGATGCCCCGGATTTTGACAAGCTTCTTAAGCAGCTTTGGCAGCATAAATTTTCCGTAGAGGTCCCTGCCGTAGTACGTGGTGTCCTGGGCGACCAGTATCAGTTCTTTTGTGCCACTCTTCGCCAGGAGTTTTGCTTCCTTCACAATATCCGTCATTTTGCGGCTTTTGAATTTACCTCTGATCTTCGGGACTGCGCAATATGCACATTTGTTGTCGCATCCGTCGGCGATCTTAAGATACGAGTAATATTTCGGAGTTGCCTTGATCCTGGGGGTCTTCCAATCGAAAAGATCCACCGAATCTACTACCGCGTCAACTTCTTTGACCCATTCTCTTGAAATGTCCTTGTCGAATTTCATCCGCCGCGGCAAGCAGCCGGCCACAATTATATATTTAATTATGCCTCTTTTTTTGAGTTTGAGCGCTTTCTTTATCTCAGACTCAGCTTCATCGATGGCCGGCTTTATGAAGGCGCAAGTGTTGATTAGTAATAAATCCGCTTCCTTTTCATTATTAGTTAATGTATGCCCCTCG
>Ga0209536_100009628_pt1 | contig 14363 bp, 12 predicted proteins | sample DeeMarSeWOR28_12_FD_187461 | JGI IMG/M metagenome (GOLD analysis project Ga0209536, IMG submission 187461) | Marine sediment microbial communities from White Oak River estuary, North Carolina - WOR-2-8_12 (SPAdes) (version 2) | ecosystem: Environmental > Aquatic > Marine > Intertidal zone >...
GCATTGCCTTCATCAACGATGATGAACTGGTGGAAGTGACTCCGGCCGCCATTCGGCTGCGGGAGCGGAACCGATCCACCGGGAGAACCGGAGGACAACCTTGACCATGTTGTTTATGCAACATTGGGGTTTGCTCAGTAGTCCAATTTTTCTTTCTCGTTCTTGTGAAAGACATCAAAAAAGACCACGCTATGGTCGGGAATCGTTTCACACCTTTCGCAGACCTCCGCCAGGCGCTGATTGGCCTTCCGGCACAGCTCGCAGTAATAGTAGATGAGCCGGTATTCTCGGCGCCCCACATACTTCTTGAATCTGCCACGGTGGGCTCCGTGCATTTGCCCGTCCGCGTCATCCGGATTCACCAGCATGCGATCGATCACGTTCCTGATGCGTTTGTAGCCTGGGGGATCGTACTGCTTGATCTTCCTTAACCTGGCGGAAAAGTGCGCGGTCGGTTGATAGAGGTAGGGGGGCATCGTTATACTGGCATGCGCTCTTTGATCCAAAACCCAATCAGCTCAATATGCGCCTGTCCGTGTTCACATAGAAGCCTCATGTTTCACCCGCATCGAATATGACTATGTCGCGGACGACCCGTACTTCTGGCCGTTAACACGCAACTCCAAACCGGTCCCGAATAGGCAATGAGACTGACAAATGCTATTTCTCTTTCTTCTTTTCCTGCCTTGCCTTCTTCTTCTCCTTTAATGATTTGGTTGGCTTCTTTTTAGCATCCTTCCTGGTGTCCCTTGATTTTGCCATGAGCATCCTCCTGACCAGAGTCGTTGATAGGGATTCGCTTCTCCTGCAAAGCCAAGATATCATGATGCTTATAGCGGGTCAATCAAAGACGAGCCCCTGTGATGTGGAGCTTCCTGGGCTACAGCGGTGAGATCATCCAGCGGGGTGCCAATGACCGATCATCAGACGACTTCATTTGGAAGATGAAGTAGATGGCCCAGCGTCACGGCTACAAGTAGAGACAGCCTCCCGATGATCTGCCTGCCAAACAAGTGGGCGATGAGGACGTCCAGGTGCCCCTGCTTACCCCCTAACGGGTTGCCGACTCTCAAGACTCTTTGCACGAGTGTCCCCAAAATTTCCCCGGCTGGCTCCTTGAACCAAGATAGTGAGCCATGGAACAGGCAGATTCATGATCTCTGCAAGAACGCTCGATGATTGACGCGGGGGACCGTTAGGGAAAAGGGGAAGTCAGAAGACATTTGGGCAACAGCCGGGCAAAATAACGCCGCAAGCCGCCAGAACCACCTTTGTACGTGACGACAATAAGAGCAGCGATCGCAGGTGCGTACACCGCCAAAAAAAAGAGTGGATGTTCACCGGTTAATTCACCAAATATCTTGGTCATCTGGTCCGGGAGAAAGATGAAAAGAGCCAGGATTCCCCATGCCAAACCAAAAGCAATAGGCAGAAATGGCACGAGGGAGATAAAAGGGAGCTGACGCCTATAAACGCCTCGTGAACCTGTGATCATTAAAAGTCCTTGATAACGTGTGAGTTTGCAGAATGCTCGTCGAAGCCACGCACCCTAGCTGCCAACGCCGGAGCGAATAGCATAAATAGCAGGCCGAAGACCATGAATCCGCCCTCCGCCATGTTGTAGTCAGAGAGCATACGCTCCTGCGAATAGCCGTGCAGTGTTCCTAAACTGAACTCAAAGATAGCTATCAATACCACCCAGAGCAACCCAACCTTAAACTGTTCAGGAAACGATCTGGCACCGATCCACCGAATACATGCCCAGGCGATTGCAAAGATTATGGCTGATCCGATGAGAACGCCAACTTGGCGCGCTGGCATGTCGCCTATCACTGGCGCGACGAAGAGCTGTCGGATGATTCCGTGGATTGATTCGGCAATCACAATCAGAAGCCATACCGCCAACGCTTTAAGCCAACTCATCGATGCTTCCTCGTTCCGCCAACATTGTATATTGAGCAGCAGCATGTTTTTGCCGCCGTCGTGAAATTTGAGACACTCTTAACAAGAAATCAAGGAGAAAACAAAAACAGCCTATTTTCGTCCTGATATCTGGTTGTTGGAGTTGATTTCGTAACCAGCGATTTCATGACAAAAGTGGAATTAAAGCTTCTTTTTGCCCGTTTTAGGCGGGTTTTGTTGCAGCATGTGAATCTTGACATTCGATTATTACTTGGGAAACATGAGACACATCTGGGGGGGGGACAGAGTCGGCCTCGGTTCAGGGGTAGGAAGCCCGTCCGAAAGTGGGCAGTTTTTCACCTTCGGGTTAAGGATTTCAGATGAAGATAAAAGCCTTCCTGCGGTGATGCAGATGATAACCTCATCAGGAATCCGCACTTTTGGACAGGACCTGTACACCTCAATATAGCAGGCAGTGCGCCATGAGGCTGCACAGGAGATGAGGGCGGGCCCCTCAACCCAAGGAAAACGTCCTTGAACGAGAAGCCCCCAGGAAAGGGACTTGTCCACAATCCCGAGGGCTTCATGAATAAAAAGAGGTGGCCTATTTGGCCCCGATGCCCAATATCCTATGGCACTTTACAAAGTCAAGCGGAAAGTGCCTGGGGGACATGAAAGAAGCGTCGGCAACACCGGGTGAAAGACCGTTGGATGCGAGGAAGGGATAAACAATCCTTGGTGTGATCTCCCGTTCGGGTATCCGAGGCACTAAAGAACCGAGAGGTGAAACGCAGCTGCAAAAAAATATTGACACGCTAAATATAATAGGGCATTGGAACCAAGGCCATAGGGGGGTAAGATCTAGTTCGTCAGGTATAGGTTACGCGGCGTTCATCGTAAACAAATCTTGAAGGGGGGCGGCCATGGCAACTAAGAAGAAAAAGACAACTGCAAAGAAAAGCACGGCCAAAAAAGCTAGTTCTCAAAAAAAGACCACGAAGAAAAAGAAATAGCCCTTTGGACGGCCCCGTTGGCCTGAAAAACGGGGAGGCAACAGTCTGATTCAATAAGTCCAGACGACGGAGCCCCCCGTTTTCTCCTTTTACAGAGCAGCGTATTTCCTGAGCCAGTTCGGGGATTCTGACGGAGAAGGAGAGGGCAGCATCATTGTAGACTCTGCCCTCGGTCTCTAATAATTGAAGTATGATTGAAATCAATCCCCCTGCTCGTCACTATCCTGCTCTTGTGACTCTGGAGTTTCGACTTCTTCCTCCGGTTCAGCTTGTTCCTCTTCTGCCCAGGATGGCTCCTCTGGTTCAGACTGTTCTTCTTCGGTCATGGGTGACGGATTGGTGTATCCTTCTTCTTCTGGCCCAGCTTGTTCCTCTTCTGCCCAGGATGGCTCCTCTGGTTCAGACTGTTCCTCTTCTGTCCAAGGTGACGGATTGGTGTATCCTTCTTCTTCCTGGCCAGGGGGGGCTTCTGATTGCCAGCCTTGCTCTTGCTCCTGTTCCGAATCAAGCGACTGGGCGTTATTAGGGCTCTGGGGAAACGCGCTCAGTATCAATGCTGCAAACGCAACCACCATCAGCAACTTCTTCATATTCTCACCTCCTTTCATGGAATCGTTCTCTCACAGGGAGGGAACTTCTGGAGAATCGGCCCTTGGGGCACAGGTCCTCGAAACCAAGCAAACCCATTTGTCCCTTCGGGATCTAACCGATGGGCGTCGGACTTCGAGGGCGAGGAAGATAACCACACTGTAAAACGCTTTGCAATGAAAAAAGCGACCAGTGACGAAAATTCTTAGCCACGAAAGGACTGACACCTAAGTCGCCTGAATGTCATGCAAAAAGCTGAACTAGGTGGGGAAAACAAAGTAAGACGTTGGTGGATTTTAGGGGTAAAAAAGAAAGGTGACCGCGACCGCCAATTGGACTAGCCGAGTAACAATATATTGGGGGTGATCATATGGAGCAAATAGTGCCGATTCCTCCAGTTCCACTTTCCAAGAAGTGACGTTCTCATCAGTATATCGAACCCCACCTGGCCCTATAACTCAGAGGGCAGTGACCTAGAACGGCGATCCCGCCCATGAGATCAAAAGTCCCACGAGGAACACTTACTCCTCCACACAAGACAGGGGCCTTCTCATAAGTCTCCGAGGCGGTCCAGTTCATCGAGCCTTTCTTGAAAAACGGCGGCGTGCTCATTGAAGCTGGTAGTGAGCTCGTCGAGTTCATTGAAGAGCCTGTCAATGGCTGAGCGGCAGTGGTGAATGGATTGTGAGATTTGCGCGATGCTTTTGCCGTCTTGTGCTTGTGAGGCTGCCTGCATGGCGTCGTTGAGTTCATTGAGCGCCTTTTCGTGGGTTTCAATCTCATTTTCCACCTGGACAATACGTTCCTCAAGAGGTTTCTGGATCTTGGCTCGTTCAATAATAATCGCGGAGCGTCTCCGTCTTTTTTCTTTCTTGGTCACCTTGACACTGGATGACTCCTCATCCGTATCTTCTCGCGCGGCTTTGGCAACCACCACCTCATCTCCCCAGCCGCCTTTTTCGATAAACCGCTGGTAGCTTCCCTCGAATACGGATACACGGTCGTTCTGAAACACGATGAGCCGATCGGCAAGGGCATGGAGCAGCATCTCGTTGTGGGTGACCATGACCACCGCGCCTTTGAAACTGTCGATTGCGGCGAGCAACGCATCGCAAGAATACATGTCCAGATGGTTTGTGGGTTCATCGAGAAGGAGAAGATTAACAGGTGTTACGAGAAGTTTGCCCAGCATCACCCTGCTCTTCTCTCCGCCTGAAAGCACCCCGATTCTCTTCAAGGCATCATCGCCTTCAAACATCATGGCGCCGCAGACATTTCTTGCCAGCTGCCGGTCGACATCTGGGTGGGAACAGAGGATTTCCTCCTCTACCGTTCTGGTGTCGACCAGGTTCTTGATGCTGGTCTGCTCAAAGCATCCTTTTGTTACACCTGGATGGCAGGCGCTTTCACCGTGTTGAGGTAGGAGAAGGCCTGCGAGAAGCTTGAGAAGCGTTGTCTTACCTTTGCCGTTTCTGCCGATCACGCAGACCCGCTCGCGGGCGCCGATGGTGATACTCAAATCCCTGATAAGCAGAACATGAGGATCGTATGAAAAGGAGAGATTCCGAGCGCTCAAAACATACTTTCCACGAAACAGCTTGTCTCGAAATGAGAAGTCCAGTGCCTTGATCCTCTCGAGCTTTTCCTTCTTTTTCTGCTTCTCCAGGGTCTTGATCCTGGACTGCACCAGATTCGCAAGCCTCGCCTTAGCCCTGAATCGGGTGATGAACTCTTCAATCTCTTTCCGGCGGCGCTCATCGTTCATGCGGGTTTTCTCGTAGACTTCCTCCTCCTGGGCGATCTGGTTGTAGAGTTTTTCTGTGTTTCCGGCTATCTTGCGCACCTTCTTGCGGTGAATCCCCATGGTGTGTGTGACGATCTTGTCCATAAAGCCCCTGTCGTGGGTGATGAGCATCAGCTCATGGGGCCAGTTGATCAAAAAGCGCTCAACCCAGCGGATAGAGGTGATGTCGAGGTAATTGGTAGGCTCATCCAGAAGGAGCAAGTCGGGTTCGGACGCCAGGACCTTGGCGAGATTCAGGCGCACCTGATATCCGCCCGAGAATGCTCTGGGATGTCGCCGCATGTCCTCATTGGAAAACCCGAGTCCTCCCAGGATTTTTTCGACCTTCCAGTGGTGGTCCCCCTCTTCTTCCGGCAGCTCTGTCATGGCCTCTTTCAGCGCCGTATCCTCGGTAAACTGAAGATCCTGGAGAACGTAACCCACACGATAGCCTTTGGGACGGCTAATGGTGCCTGCATCAGGAGACTCGGCACCGACGATCAGCCGGAAAAGCGTCGTCTTTCCGTAACCGTTCCGCCCAACCAGTCCGACCCGCTCCCGGGGATTGATGTTGAAACTGACCCCTTCAAACAGCAACTGGCTGCCGAAGCTCTTTGTCAGATTCCCCACGGTAATCATAAACGCATCTTCCACTTTCCAGTTTCACGTCAACAATTGATGGTTTCGCAGTTTGTAAAGTTTAAAGATTTGACCCCCTACCTCACTTAGGGCGATGGCTCGCTGAATTTGTATCCAACGCCATACACGGTACTGATAATTTCCTGGCCGGGCATTCTTGAATCGATCTTTTTGCGCAGGTTCTTGACATGGGTATCTATGGTGCGATCATAGCCCTCAAAATCATATCCCTGGACTTTATTGATGAGCTCATTCCGGGAAAAAACACGGCCCGGATGGCTCATCATGACCTTCAACAATCCGAATTCGCTGGGGGTTAACTTGAGTTCCTCGTTGAAGATGGTGACCTGATGCGTTTCTTCATTCAGACTGATGGGCCCGGCAGTCAGTCTCTTGGCATCTGGCTCTGGGTGAACGCGCCGCAGGACGGCTTTCACGCGAGCCACGACCTCCCTAGGGCTAAACGGCTTGCATATGTAGTCATCGGCGCCTAGCTCCAGTCCGATCAGTCGATCGATTTCCTCCACTCGAGCCGTTATCATGATGATCGGGACACTGGAGAACGCCCTGATCGCCCGACATATCTCCATGCCATCTTTTCCCGGCAGCATCACGTCCAGCAGAATAAGGTCAGGTGGATTGTCTTTGACGGCGGAGATGACCCCGTCACCCTGATAAAGGCAAGACACTGCAAAATTGGCAGCTTGGAGATAGTCCCGAAGAAGCTCAGCGATCTTGGCTTCGTCTTCAACGATCAATATCCTATGACGTGTTGTCATCGTCTCCCATTCCTACATTCCTACGTTCTTGTCTGAGATCAGTGGCAGGTCGATGTCAAACCTGAGTCCCCCTGATTGCCCATTCGCTGCCGTGATCTTGCCACCATGGGCCTCTACGATGCTCTTACAGATGGACAGACCCAAGCCACTGCCTCCCCTGGCACGGGTCCTCGCATGATCGACCCGGTACAACCGATCAAAAAGACGTTCCACCGACTCCTCCGGAACCCCGGGCCCGGAGTCTTCAACATGAAGGATTAACCGGTTTTCTCCCCAGGTCTGCCAAATCCTCAGACTCCCCGGACGATCTATATACCGTAGCGCATTTTCAAATAGATTGGAGAATAATTGTGTGAAACGATCCCCATCTCCTTCAAACGCCACCCTCTGATCCGATGCAAGCTCATCGAAGACTGTGATTTGGTCCTGAGCAAACTTGGTTTCAAAGAGTTTTATCGTTTCTCTTAAGACTTTTGCAGGATCAATCGTCTTCTTGTTGAGAGGTAATGCACCCGTTTCTGCCAAAGACAGATCGTGGAGGTCGTTAACGATTTTGCTGAGATAAATCACTTCTGAATGGAGCGAATCAAGGTTCTGTCGAGTGGTTTCTCGGACCCCGTCCTGCATGGCCTCGATCTCACCACGCAAAATAGACAAAGGCGTTCTCAGTTCATGAGATATATCGGTCAGCCATTGCCGCCGCAGCTGTTCGGATTGTTCCAGCGTCCTGGCCATCTCATTGAAATCAGCAGCCAGTTGCCCCAGTTCGTCCTTCGAATGAACATCAATTCTCGTGTCGAATTTGAGAGAGGTCAATGCCCGGGTCCCAGCCGTTAGCTGTTTGACTGGCGATAACATGTTCTTTGACAAAAAATAGGACACAACGGCCACCAGCATCAACATGGCAATGCCAGCTAGATAGAATACCTTGGATTGTTCCTTTAAGTAAGCCACATCCAAGGGGTGGGACAAGCGCTCGTGTTTCCTAAGCCCCAGCCATCCGACCGTTTTACCATCAACCTCAATTTCACGAAGTGCATGACCCTCCACAGAGCGGGCACGTCCCACCACAGGTGACTTCCGTTCGTCAAAAAGCGTAACCCGATGTAGCATTCGATAGACATACCTCATTTCTGACTTATCCGTTCCAACATTATCGCCTCGTGGCCACTCCTTCTGACCCATTTTCGTCACCACCGTGCGATCAGAAACAGCGCCTCCAGAAGGTGAGGAAGCAGCAAGCTTGCTCTGCCTCAGGGTCGCGAACCAAAGAAAGTAATTCCCCTTTAGCGATTGCCACCCTTGTTGCTTTTCATACTCTGCAGTCAATCTATCAACGAACTCGTTAAGCATATCGATTTCCACTTTGTGAACGTAATCAGAAAAATTGTGGTAGGCAAAAAACCTGATACTTGCTATCATCAAGGCCAAAACGACAAAGAACGTCAACAGGAATGCTGCAAATATCTTGTAAGAAAGCTTTGTCCTCACATCTCCTCCAGAACGATTTGGCAAATGTTTTTTCTACAATCCTACTAGAATAGATTAATATACTTTACCCTATATTTCAAACCAAGTATCACACCTCACATTCTTCACATGTTTTCTCCACATTCTCCCCATAATTGCATCATTACCCAATAAGGTGTTTGTCAATACCCACGTTCTTCACATCTTCCCTTCATAATTCCGACACAATCAACGGCTATGATACAAAACAATGGGACGCGGGCTTTTTGGAAATTGCACAGGGTGCAAAGGATACAAAGAACACGTTCAAACCAACCGAGTCAATGCTACCAGGGTAGAAAGGCCTTGGGGTACAAGAGAGGAGGTATCATGAGAGATTCTTGCAGGATACCAAGAGGGCGTGAATTGCTGACAATTACCTATGACGGCCATGTCTTTTTTAAATGCAAATCTGCAACCCTAAAACCCGGTGGGCGTGCAGAGCTGGGGCGGGTCGCCAACGTGATCAATCTTTTCCCAGAAATGGCGGTTCATGTTGAAGTGATTTTGGACTCTGGTGGTCTCCAAGCAAATGGCCACGGCTTGCAGCAGGCACGTGTGCGGGCGGTTAAGGATGCTTTACTTCGGCAGGGATTAAACGCAAGTGATGTACAAACGACCATTCATCGTACCTCCCCGACGCTGACCCCAGAGGACACCGTCAGTGTCAAGGTGATCGACCGTTTGATAGCGCCATTCAGACAAGCTCAGGCTGGCTGTCAGATTGGAGGCCAACCTTATCGTCAAGCGTGTTGAGCCCGGCACTGCAAAAGCCCAACGCTGCCCAGGCAGGGAGGACGTGGTGGGAGAATTCCAAAAAATAGTCGCAACCGTTACGATATATGTCCACGAACCCCCCCATAGGCAAGGCGACCCATGGCCCGCCAAGGCACAGGAGGACCCTGCCGGCAATCCCCGTGATCCATCGCCGAGAAGCTGCTTCCGCCGTTTCGCTTCTGCAAGGCCCTGGTTTCTATCATTTTTTGTCATTCTGGCTGCCGTAGCCTTCTCAGGTTATTCCTGGCTCAATGCCCTTGACAGTTCTCGTTGGAAAAACGAAGCAAAGACCTTCGTCCGTCGGGCAATCGTAAACGTGCCTGTCTCCATCCCCATCCCACAGGTTTCTCGGGAAACCTTGAACACCATGGCCTCGGAAGTCCCACAGTACCAAATGGCCGGAGAGCAATCACAGGGGGAATCATCCAATAAACCAATGGAACAGCAGAAAGAGGCACCACAGCCCCCCCTGCGTCCAAAACCATTGCTTGGCCAGAAAGCGACCTTGTTCAGGCAAGCCCTGGTGCTTCACAAAGATGGCCGACTCCAGGAAGCAAAGAAGATGTATGAAGCAGCCCTGGAGCGTTTCCCCAATCTTGTTTCCGCTCTGAATAATCTTGGCACGATCCATATTGGGGAGAAGGACTATTCTCAAGCTCACAGAGTCCTTGAAAAGGCCACGCTGGCCGACCCTTCCTATGCAGACCCCTATTACAATCTCGCATGTTTGTATGCGCTGCAAACCGATGTGGAGCAAAGTCTGTTCTACCTCAAGAAGGCGATCGCTGTGGATGACACCGTCCGGGATCGAGCACAAGGGGACAAAGACTTAGAAAATGTACGCGGACATGTTCAATACACGAGAATTGTTAAGGGTCTTAAAACATCTTAGCTTGGAAAACCCTGGGCCGTGGAAGCCTTGGGTACGTTCGTGCAGAACGTGCCTCACCTTTAAGCGCCCACATAATTGAAGGCGTGATCCCACTTCATTTCTGTGTCACCTTCTCCAAGAGCCGCCTGTAGTAAACGTAGTTCTCGAAGGGCACATCCTCGCGGACCCGTCCGTCGGCCAGAGGCACGTAGCCGCCGTCGGCGACAAGCGGCGGCACTTTCTCTTCGATTTCACGGCGGATGGCCTCTTTGTCACGCCGCAGTGCATCAAGATCTATCCCACCGATGAGGCGCAGGTCGTGGCCGAATTCCCGGCGTAAATCGCGATAGTCCATGGCCTCGATATTCACCTCACAGGCCCACAGGCAAGTGAACCCCCACTTCAAAATGCTGGGGATCAGTATTCTGCTGTTTGCAAATGTCCGAAAGACGATCGTCTCCACGCCGTGTCGGCTCAGCACATCAAAAACAGGCTTATAGCTCGTAAGCACAAATTCCTCATACATCCGTGGCGAGATCAAGGGCCCGTCATTTCCCCCGATCGGCTCAGTGAAGACAGCCCCATCAACCTCCACCTCGGACAGCACCTGTTCCGCCAACCTGGCCGCAAGCTCCGCCTGGATCGCCATGGCTTCTCGCACAAATGCCGGGTCCTCTATAAGCAGACGGACGACCTCGGTAAATCTACCCCAGTCATGCACACCCATCGAGAGAAAAAAGCCGCGGTGCACCCGGAGCATGAGTACGTGGTCGCGTGTCTGCCAGGCGCAAACGCGCCTGGGCCACTGGCTCGGCAAACGGCGGCGATCGTCTGGATCCAGGCTCCGCCGAAGTGCCTCCAGCTCAGGACGTGAGGTGGGCCACCTCTTCAGTTCGGGAAGAGGCTCTAAGTCCACCAGGATCTCGTCGCGCTGATCCGCGGGGAACATCTGAGAAAGATTTGCATCACGAGGCAGGCCCTGCTTCTGCCATACCTTCAGCACCTCGTCGCGTATGCCCTCCTCAAAGTAGGGCACCCGGTCGGGCCTGCCGTATCGCATGGTCTCCCGAAATCGTTCGCGGCTATTCATGTCTCTGCTAGTCCGGGCAGCGTGAGGATAGGTCTTGATGACCACGGTTACGACCCATATACCATCCTGGCGAAGCTGAGGAAAGGGTTTCCCAAAGGGTCCGTCTGCTATGCAATGCCCTGCTCCCAAGGATCTGGAAATGCCAAAGCGTTTACGAACACCTTTTGGAAATCAGGATGGGAGGCCAGGTCGACCACCCGGGTCCGGCAGGCAATGTCCTCGGCTCGCTTGGCAGTATCTCCATGGAGGACTGCAAGGATGGCTCCCTCCCCGGCAGCGTTTCCAATGGTTTCCACCGCGTTCTCAGCTAGCCGCGGCAGCATGCCGATCGTCATGGCATCCTCTGTGTTGAGAAAAGTCCCAAAAGCGCCGGCTATGAGCAATCGTTGAGGCAGGTCTGACTGCGCTTCCCGGCACAGAAGGGTGATGCCGGCAAGGACCGCCCCCTTGGCGAATTGCACGGATCTGACGTCTTGCTGGGTTAACGTGATGTCCGCGCCTGCCTCAGTCTCCGCTCCCCACACCAGAACAAACGCCACTTCCCCCCCCCTGTTGACCCGAAGGTGGGGATGATGGCTCTCGGGATTGAAACGGCCACTCTTCAGAATGACACCCGCTTTCAATAGCGCAGCCACCGCGCTTACAATACCCGATCCGCAGATCCCGACAGCTTTCTTGGGTTCCTCTGGATCGCCTTGGATCAGCGAATAGCTGATCCCTCCATCCACGGGGTCGATACGGACGGCATCCACCGCCCCTGAAACCGCATGCATGCCATGGCTGATGGCCGCACCTTCGAGAGCAGGGCCGGTGGCACATGAGGCTGCAATGAGGTCTCCTCCGACATTCACCATGACCTCGCCATTGGTACCCACATCAACCATCAAAGTTCCGTCATGCCTTACGTCCAGGTCGGCCGCTATGGCAGCCGCAACCACGTCACAGCCGAGAAAACCAGAGATCATCGGCAAGGTGTGGACACGGGCCTCTGGGTGGAGCCCCAGGAGGCCAACATCCGCAGCAGCCAGTTCCCTGGCCCTGGTAAAAGCCGGCTGATAAGGGTAGGTCCCCATGGTACTGGGATCCACCCCCAGAAAGAGGTGGATCATACAGGTGTTTCCCACCACAACGACTTTCACGATGTCGTCGGTTTCAAGGCCACACTGCCCGGCGAGCAAGGCAACGGATTGGTTGACCGCGGCCACCACGAGTGCTTGCATCCTCGTCAGGTTGGCCCTGTCAAAGGCCACGGAGCTGATCCGGCTCATCACATCATCCCCAAAGATCAACTGGGGATTGCGCACCGACCCTGAGGCCAGGACCTTCACCTGGCCCAGATCACAGAGAAAGTGCGCCATGGTGGTCGTGCCAAGGTCAATGGCCACCCCATAACCGGAGCGGGTAAGGGTTGGGGCCGGCATCGTCCTCGCAGGAACGAACCTGCGCACAAAGGTCGGCTTGGTGATCACCTCAGCAGGGGCCAGGCTGGTCAACGGAATCTCAACGGCCAGGTTGCTTTGGACCTCCCACTGGCATGCCAGGTGTTTCACCAGGCATGACGGCCGACGGCCCACATCCATGCCCATTGGGCGATGGCTTTCTGCACCAGACTCCTCCTGGATCGCCACCAGGCACTTGGTGCAGACGCCCTTCCCTCCGCACTCTGAGCGGAGCTGAATGCCGGCGCGAGCCAACGCCTGAAAAAGGGTCTGCCCCTTGGAGGCCTCAATGCGCCGGCCAGAGGGGACCAAAGCGATGTCATAATGCTTCGAGCTCATCACTTACTGCGGGCGGCCCCATATGGTTGCCATGTAAACAAGCCGTCAGGCGACATCGTTTATTGGTAGATCAGGTCTCTTACGCGCTGTTGCCCAAATCCCTTTTCGCTTGTTCTGAACCGTTCAAAGGCATGCCTGTTGGGGCAACAACCCGTCTATTTATGGCCTGTGAGGATCCAACGACCCCTCGACTCTAAACTGGCAGTGCTTCAGGTTACAGCGCCGACACTTGGAAATGGGGCCGCCGGAGTTTTCCTTTGCGCCCAGTCTCACAAAAAAAGAGAGAGATTTCATGGGCTGCATGACCAGGCCTTCGTTGAGCTTCACCTTTATGGCGCCGGCGTCCACCAACTGGAACACGAGAGACTGGGTTTCCATGGGCAGGTGCTGGTAACCGGGGCCGAAAGGACACCCGGCAAAGAGCTCCATCTCCCGGGCTCGTTGTCGAAGCTGTTCATGGCTCTTGTTGACCAGCGCATCCAGGAGGCTGACCCCCGCGGCGTCCAGAACCATGGCCTGAAGAAGCCGGCCCTGGCGGGTGAGCCTCCGGCAGGTGTCTTCTAGGGCTGCGCCAAGGCTGCAGACGCAAGAGGCGAGGTATCGCGTGTCGGGGTTGCGTTCAGCTTTGGGTACCTCGAGGCAAAGGCCGTTTTCCAGGATCAGTCTGCCCCGATTATCAAGGGCCTTCACCCTGTGGAGCGCGTAGATGAGAACGGGAGAAGCCAGGTGGATCGCCTGGTCAATGGCAGCAGGTAAAAGAACATTGAGCCTGGCATCCTCCTTGTACCGGCTCCCCGCCAGATAGCGGACCACGTCCTGTGGGGTGGCACAGATGGCCCCGGGGAGAAAGCGAATCACGGTCGACTGTTGCTGATCCACAACAGCCGGCGCCTTTTCGACAGGTTTCATAAGCATGCTGTCCCTGGGTCGGACGGATACATGGCGACAGCTTTGCCCAACCCATTGGAACGGGCATCATGAACTTATTGGGGCACCCATCCGGGCGAAGCGAGTGGCCCACCTGCGTGGGCAAATCGCAAACTGTTTGACGCCCTTAGGCCGAGTTTTTGCGATTTAGTGAGCAAGTCCGTAGACGGGTCAAAAAGTTGATGAAATAAGTGACAAGGGTTGCGCAAAGGCCTCATAGCGCCTGCCACAACCCTTTGTTTTTCAGGCGAAGCCCTCAAGGGCTCATTTGGAAATCAGCCGTCGAGCTACACTAACAGCGCCAGGGGCGTCGGCGCTGTAGCCGTCGGCGCCAATCTGGTCGGCAAAGGCCTGAGTCACCGGCGCTCCGCCCGCCATGGTCTTGAGGTTCCTGCCGTCTATCCTGAGTTTGGCGATCGTCGCCTCCATAGCGGACATGGTCGTGCTGAGCAGGGCTGACAAGGCAACGATATCAGCGTTGCTCTTTCTGGCGGCCGTCAAGAACTTGCCTGCCCCTACATCCACACCCAGATCGATGACGTTGAACCCAGCACACTCAAGCATCATGGCCACCAGGTTCTTACCGATGTCGTGCTGGTCGCCCTTGACGGTACCGATGACGATGGTGCCCTTGGCCCTGGCCCCTGTACCTGTCAAGTGCGGGCGCAATACGGCCACACCCCTTTTCATGGCCTGGGCGGCCATGA
>Ga0209536_100009629_pt1 | contig 14360 bp, 6 predicted proteins | sample DeeMarSeWOR28_12_FD_187461 | JGI IMG/M metagenome (GOLD analysis project Ga0209536, IMG submission 187461) | Marine sediment microbial communities from White Oak River estuary, North Carolina - WOR-2-8_12 (SPAdes) (version 2) | ecosystem: Environmental > Aquatic > Marine > Intertidal zone >...
TGCAACGCTGACGGCCTGGTCGGAATGGGTGCCGGTACCAAACGTGAAGAACATCATCATAATCTTGCCGAACTTTCGGTCACCTATGAAGAAACTGGCCGAATTGCGTACGCGTCGGGCGGCGGACACACCGATTACCGCAATTAATCCAAGATAGAGTGCTATGACTAACCAGTCAATCCAACTAACTCCAAGCATGATTATCCAATCCTTTATTTATTCGTTGCCGTATCTGCCTCTAATTTATACAAAGTTGTCCCATACGTTATGGACAAGTATATCGAAATTAACATTGACAGCAATAAAACTTCCGGCCACCTTAATCCAAAAATTAAGAAAGACAGATTCACATGATTGAGTGTGAATGCCGACCGGATAAAAAGATTGAGTGACTGCTTGACAAGGGCATAAAATACTTTAGTATCCGACCAGAAAAGTGAATACCTGGAGGCGGAAAGGTTTACAATGATTGGAGTGAACATGAAACTATCCTTACAGCATGTATTAATTGTGATACTTATTGTAGTTTCGGTTTGCCCAATGATAAGTGCCGATGATGGCTACAACCTATGGATGTCCTACAGAAAGCTGGATGATTCAGCGATATTGAAAGAATACAAGCAAGCCTTTTCATCTATTGTAATTGAGGGCGATTCCGAAACGCTCGGCATCGTTCGTGAGGAAGTGAAGAAGGGGCTTGAGGGACTTTTAGGAGCCGATGTACCTGTACTCAGTACGCTTTCCAAAAGCGCTGCTCTTGTAATTGGCACCTCGTCACAATCCCAAGTCATACAAGAATTAAACTTCTCCAATGAGCTGACTCTTTTAGGACGTGATGGTTTTTTAATTCGTTCGGTCAAGGTGAAAGGCATTCCTGCAATAATCATCGCGGCAAACGAGGATGTTGGCCTTTTGTATGGTTCCTTCCATTTATTGAGACTTATACAAAACGGGCAATCTCTCACAGACGTAAACATCCACTCCAAACCTCGTATTCAATACCGGCTCTTGAATCATTGGGACAATCTTGACCGCTCAGTAGAGCGAGGTTACGCGGGCAAATCGCTGTGGAAATGGGATGAATTGCCCGGAACAGTAGATACACGATACAAAGATTATGCCCGGGCAAATGCTTCTCTCGGCATTAATGGAACGGCAGTAAATAACGTTAATGCCAATCCCATTTTCCTGACGGCTAAATATATTGCCAAACTCAAAGTGCTTGCCGATGTCTTCAGGCCTTACGGCATTAAGCTGTTCGTCTCCATTCGTTTTTCGTCTCCACTTCGACCGGCATCAAATAGAAACAGCCGACGTGGCGGCATCGGTTCACTGGAAACTGCCGATCCTTTGGATCCCGATGTTCGGCGCTGGTGGAAGGAAAAAATCAAAGAGGTCTATCAATCGATCCCTGATTTCGGCGGTTTCTTGGTAAAGGCCAATTCTGAAGGCATGCCCGGCCCGCAGGATTACAATAGGTCCCACGCTGAAGGTGCCAATATGCTGGCCGAGGCCCTTGCTCCTTATGGCGGCATTGTAATTTGGCGCGCTTTCGTGTACGACGCCGACGTCGATCCCGACCGTGCCAAACGGGCATACATGGAGTTTGTCCCTCTTGATGGACAGTTCCATAATAATATTTTTGTACAATCAAAAAACGGTCCCATTGACTTTCAGCCCCGAGAGCCGATTCAGCCCTTGTTTGGAGCCATGCCCAAGACGCCTTTAATGCTGGAATTACAGATTACCCAGGAATACCTGGGTCACTCAAAGCATCTTGTTTTTCTGGCGCCCATGTGGAAAGAATGCCTGGACTTCGACACGTATGCTAAAGGCCAGAACTCGCAAGTTTCTCGGGTGATAGATGGGTCTTTGCACAATTACCCTATGACTGGGATTGCAGGCGTAGCCAATACCGGATCGGACCGCAATTGGTGTGGACATCTGTTTGCGCAGGCCAATTGGTATGCTTTTGGCCGCCTGGCTTGGGACCATAACCTGTCCAGCGAAGAGATTGCCGAAGAATGGATTCGTATGACCCTCAGTCGGAATGATGACGTTGTTAAGACAGTTAAATCCATGATGATTGGATCGTGGGAGGCGTGCGTTAACTACATGACTCCATTAGGGCTTCATCATATTATGCAGGCCGGTTTTCATTACGGCCCACAACCAAGTTATGCGAAATCATCACGACTGGATTGGACAAGTGTTTATTATCACCGCGCCGACAGTGTTGGTTTGGGATTTAACCGTAGCTCATCCGGAAGTAATGCGACGAGTCAGTATTTTCCACCATGGAGGCAGCGATTCGATAAGATAGAGACATGTCCCGATGAATACCTGCTTTGGTTTCACCATGCTCGATGGGACCACAAAATGCAATCGGGCAGGACTTTATGGGATGAGCTGTGTTACAGATACAACATAGGAGTTGATTATGTCAAGGAGATGAGGCGGAAATGGACAACCCTGGAAAAGGATATTGACCCGGATAGATTCTCGCACGTTCAGGAGAAACTGGCCACACAGGAAAAAGACGCCGCCATCTGGCGGGATACATGTCTGGGTTATTTTCAAAAGTTCAGTAAAATGCCCATACCTGAATATAATTGAAATAATGCTCTTTACTATATAGAACTGTCCTCAATCATTAAACCAAAGGAGTCACGAATGAATGCAGAACAGCAAAAGCTCTCTATTAAGGAGAAAGTCGGTTACAGTTTGGGCGATACTGCCTCGAATCTTTTTTTTCAAACCTTTATGACATTCATGCCAATTTTCTATACGAATATATTCGGATTAGCTGCTGGTACAATGGGATGGATGTTTTTAATCAGTAAACTCTGGGATGCATTCAATGACCCGATGATGGGCATGATTGCCGACCGAACCAATTCCAGATGGGGAAAATACAGACCATTTATATTATTTGGCGCCATACCTTTTGGAGTAATAGGTATTTTGACGTTTACAACTCCTAATTTTTCAGAAGGTTACAAGCTTCTTTACGCGTTCCTTACATATAACGCAGTGATGATGCTCTATACTCTTGTCAACGTGCCCTATTGCTCACTTATGGGTGTTATGACATCAAATACAGCAGACCGAACTGTGCTTTCTTCATTTCGCTTTGTTGGTGTCTTTATCGGGCAGTTTATAGCTTTTTATTGTGTTGGAATGCTTCCTACAAAACTTGGTGGTAGTGATGTAGCAACAGCTAAAGGGTATCAAATTACAATGACGATGCTTTCCATTGTTGCAATTATTTTGCTTTATATAACATTCTTTTCTGCAAAAGAGCGTGTTCATCCTCCAAAGGGTCAAAAAAATCCCATGGGTCGGGACTTGAAAGATTTGATTTCAAATCGCCCATGGCTGATGATAGGTATTGCAACTTTTTTCCAGTTAGTCTTCATAGCTATATTCAGCGGTGCAAGGACATATTATTTCCAGTATTATGTAACAAGCGGGAATGTGTCATTATTTGGTATTGAACTTGAAAATGGCTGGTCATATCAGGGACTTTTGACTGTTTACTTGATATCCGGAACTGTTGTAACAATTATTGGTGTAATGGCAACCAAGATGATCAGTAGAATTTTTGGTAAAGCATTTTGTTATTGGGGTTTTTTGGCAATATCTGGTGTTACAACTATTGGCTATTATTATTTGAAACCTGAAGACCTTAACCTTATTTTCGGTCTCAATTTCATCAGGTCTTTTGCATTAGGACCAGTCTCGGCTATGCAGTGGGCCATGTTCACAGATTGTGCAGATTATAATGAGTGGAAAACAGGCAGACGGTCAACAGGACTAATGATGGCCGCTTCGCTGTTTTTCCTGAAATTTGGATTAGCTTTGGGCGCGGCCGCGATAGGTTGGATTCTTGCATGGTATGGTTATGAAAAAGGCGACACACAAACACCGGAAGCTATTAAAGGCATTCTTTTACTGAACAGTGTTTATCCGGCGATTTTCACTTTGCTTGGAGTCGCTGCCATGGTCTTTTATCCATTGAGCAACAAGAAAATGTTGGAAATTGAGACCGAACTTATTGAGCGCCGCAAAGTTGCTAAAAACGATTGAACTTTGATAAAACATTCACAATCGTAACAGAATAACCGAGGCAGTAGATTATGAAAATATCTCGTTCATTGCTGTGTTTCTATTTGTTGCTGTTGTTTTCCCATGCCGCCTTTAGCGAGGTCAGGCTTCCGCGTTTAGTAAGTGATGGAATGGTGCTGCAAAGAGGTAACAGTGCAAAAATTTGGGGCTGGGCCGCCGCAGATGAAAAAGTTGCAATAACCTTTAATGGAAAAACATATAATGACACGACCGGCAAAGATGGTAAATGGGCTATAATGCTTTCCGGTTTAAAGGCGGGCGGTCCATATGAAATGGAAATCAAGGGCAGCAATCGTTTTACTCTAAGAGATATTCTGATAGGCGACGTATGGGTATGTTCAGGCCAGTCGAATATGGATCTGACAATGGCACGGGTAGAAGAACGCTATACGGATGTGATTGCAAATTCTGACAATCCGACTATCAGACGGTTTTTTGTTTCCAAAAGATACGATTTTAACACGCCACAGGAAGACCTCGAATCGGGCTACTGGGAATCGGCAAATCCCCAGACTGTTCTACGCTTTACAGCCGCAGGTTATTTTTTTGCAAAAGCATTATATGAAAAATACAAGGTCCCCATCGGTTTAATTCATGCAAGCGTAGGTGGATCGCCAGCCGAAGCATGGTTGAGTGAAGATGCCCTAAAAGAATTCCAAGCCCATCTCGAGATGGCAAAAAAATTTAAAAATGATGACTACGTCAATAAAATCGCCAACAAAGACAAAGCCATCAGCGATGCATGGTACGGTCATTTGCAGGAAAAGGATAAAGGCATGGCGGACGACCAAAAGCCATGGTTCGATCCGACTTACGATGCTTCCGATTGGGCAACTATGAATGTGCCGGGCTACTGGGCGGATGGCCCGCTGGGGCATGTGAACGGCGTTGTCTGGTTCAGAAAGGAAATTGATGTCCCGGCTTCCATGACCGGCAAACCGGCGAAACTTCTGCTGGGCAGGGTCGTCGATAGTGATAGAACTTACGTTAACGGCAAATTTGTCGGCAGTGTTTCATACCAGTACCCTCCGAGAAAATATGATTTACCTGAAAACCTGCTTAAAGCAGGGGAAAATATCATTGTTGTAAGGATCGTCAATAATATTGGCCGGGGCGGTTTTATTCCGGATAAGCCGTACCAGCTATCAGCCGCTGGACACACAATCGACTTAAAAGGTCCATGGCAATACAAATTAGCTGCAACCATGGAACCATTGCAGTCGAAAACTTTTATTGAGTGGCAGCCGTTAGGCTTATACAACGGAATGATTGCACCGCTGTTGAATTACACAATTAAAGGAGTAATCTGGTATCAGGGTGAATCCAATACGGCAAGGCCGCGTGAATATCAGACGCTATTTCCTGCCCTGATAGCCGACTGGAGACAACAATGGAACCAAGGGAATTTTCCGTTTTTGTATGTACAACTGGCAAATTATATGCAGGTTAAAGACCAGCCTTCGGAAAGCAACTGGGCCGAATTGAGGGAAGCTCAGCTTAAAACACTTACTGTCCCCAACACCGCTATGGCCGTCGCCATAGATATCGGTGAATGGAATGACGTTCATCCGTTAAATAAGGAAGATGTAGGCAAACGTCTTGCACTCGGGGCTCAAAAAGTGGCTTATGGAGATGATGATGTTGTACACTCGGGGCCGCTCTATCGGTCTAAAAAAATTGAGGGAAACAAAATCGCCCTTACATTTACACATATTGGCAGCGGATTAATCGCCAAAGGCAGCGGTGAACTGAAACATTTTGCCATAGCCGGAACTGACAAGAAGTTTGCATGGGCGAAGGCGAAAATAGAAGGCGATAAAATTATCGTCTGGAATGATGATATAGCCAATCCGGTAGCTGTACGTTATGCCTGGGCAAACAATCCTGAAGGAGCAAATTTATATAATAAAGAAGGTTTGCCGGCATCATCTTTCAGAACGGACGAATAATGATTATCGAAGTGACTTTTTTTGATTGGTTTAAATACAATACAAATTTTCAACAAATAGGAGATTCCCCACAGTGAGTTCCAATGACAATAATAAAGCAGCATACCTGAATCCGGATTTGTCGGTCGAACAGCGAGTCCAGGACCTGCTTTCCCAAATGACGCTGGAAGAGAAAGTTGCCCAGATGCTATGTGTTTGGCAGGGCAAAGCCAATACTCTGGTAGACGATAATGGCAAGTTCGATTTTGAAAAAGCCAAAGAACATTTCGGTCACGGCCACGGCTTAGGGCAGGTCGGCCGGCCGAGCGACGCCGGAGGAGGCATCAATGCCCGCCAAACGGCGGAGCTTACTAACGCCATTCAGAAATTCTTTATGGAAAACAGCCGATTGGGTATTCCGGTCATCTTTCACGAAGAATGCTTACATGGCCAAGCCGCCATCGATGCTACAAGTTTCTCCCAGCCCATCGGTCTCGGCGCAACCTTCGATCCCGACCTCGTTCACCGACTCTTCGAGATGACCGCTGAAGAGGCCCGTGCCCGAGGAACGCATCAGGCGTTAACTCCAGTTGTCGATGTCGCGCGCGATCCTCGGTGGGGTCGTGTCGAAGAGACCTATGGTGAAGATCCTTATCTTGTCTCACGTATGGGAATTGCCGCCGTTCAGGGCTTTCAGGGCGATGCGAAATTCACCGACAAGAAGCACATCATTGCAACCCTCAAGCATTTTGCCGCCCACGGCCAGCCTGAATCCGGCAACAATTGTTCGCCGACCAACGTTTCGCTGAGGATACTCCGTGAAATCTTTCTATATCCATTTAGAAAGGCCATTCAGGAAGGCGGTGTCATAAGTGTAATGGCCTCGTACAATGAAATCGATGGAGTCCCTTCCCACGCCAATAAATGGCTACTTCGTGACGTCCTGCGTGATGAGTGGGGCTTTAAAGGATTCGTTGTTTCGGATTATTTTGCCGTTCGTGAATTAAACGAACGCCCAGGCTTCTTCGGCCAGTTTCTTGCCGAGGATGGCAAGGCCGCCGCCGCCCTCGCTGCCAAAGCAGGTGTAAACATCGAATTGCCCGATATTGATTGTTATGCCCATCTTACTGAGCTGGTTGAAGAAGGTACACTCTCCGAATCACTACTCGACGAGTTGGTAGCTCCGATGCTCGAATGGAAATTCAAACTCGGATTATTCGATGATCCCTACGTCGATCCTGATATCGCTGAAAAGACTGTAGGCAATGACACTAATTGCCAGCTCGCTTTACAAGCTGCCCGAGAGACTTTAACACTGCTGAAAAATGATAATGCCATAGCACCTCTCGACGTTAATAAAATCAAAACTCTCGCTGTAATTGGTCCAAACGCGGATCGCGAACTGCTTGGTGGGTACAGTAGCAAACCTAAGTATTTTACAACCGTATTGCAGGGTATCCGCGAGCGCGTCGGGGACTCAATCCAGGTACTCTATCACGAAGGATGTAAAATAACTTTAGGCGGAGCCTGGCAGGAAGATAAAGTCGTCCCCAGCAATCCCGAGGATGATCGTGAGAGCATTGCTGAGGCTGTCAAGGTAGCTCAAAAGGCCGATTGCGTCGTCCTTGCCATTGGCGGCAATGAGCAGACCTGCCGTGAGGCCTGGGAGCTAAACCATTTGGGCGATCGTACAACTCTCGATATGGTCGGTCTGCAGGATGAAATGGTAGATGCAATCGTCGCTACAGGAAAACCAGTGATTGCACTTCTCTTTAACGGCAGGCCTTTGTCCATTCGCAATCTCACAGAGAAAGTTCCTGTGATTTTCGAATGTTGGTACCTCGGCCAAGAGACTGGTCGGTCGGTCGCCGAAGCCCTCTTCGGAGATATGAATCCCGGCGGCAAGTTAGCCATGACTATCCCTCGTTCGGTCGGCCACGTCCCTGCATATTATAATTATAAACCCTCTGCTCGTCGTGGGTATCTCTTTGACGATGTGAGCCCTCTGTATGCCTTCGGTTTCGGTCTTAGCTATACGCAATTCAAATTCGGCAAACCTCAACTTGAGAAGAAAACCATAAAGTCGGATGAATCTACCCGTGTTCTCGTTGACGTCACTAATACGGGCAAGGTTGCCGGCGACGAAGTCGTGCAGATGTACATTCGCGACTGCATAAGCTCTGTCACGCGCCCGGTAAAGGAATTAAAAGGTTTTCAACGAATCACGCTCAAACCCGGCCAGACCAAGACCGTGAGTCTGGATATCACGCCGGAGCATCTGGCCTTCTACGATATAGATATGAACTATGTAGTCGAACCGGGCGAATTCAAAATCATGGTCGGCAATTCATCGCGTGATGAGGACCTCCAGCAGGTGGTCTTAACCGTAGAATAATTTAAAAGCTGTTTTACAATGAAATTAAGGAAGGAGGCATATCATGGACAAGACATTTACCATGAATGTCTTACGTACAACGCTGGTTTTGTTAATGAGTGTGAGCGTCTTAGGACAGCAAAGCCAGCGCGGTACAAATGATCGGTGGGCGGAGATTCGGCGTTTGACGGCTGAAGATCATAAAAGAATGATGGATCTACTGGGCATCAAGTCACTTCGGCCGGGAAGAAACGGTATGAATCCCAAAGCGGACAATTACGCCAACTACGATGAGTCAAAAGCTAATCCCTATCCGAACCTGCCGGATCCACTGGTATTGAAGAACGGACAGAAAGTCACGACAGCCCAAATGTGGTGGAACCAAAGGCGGCCGGAGATTGTGGAGGATTTTGACAGGGAAATTTATGGTCGAGCGCCCAGGAATACTCCCAGCGTAAACTGGGAAGTAATAAGTACGACCAAAGAAAAGAACGGTGAAGTGCCGGTCATCACGAAGCAACTCGTGGGACACGTTGATAATTCATCATTCCCAGCCATATCAGTCGATATCCAATTGACGCTGACAACGCCAGCCGACGCAAAAGGACCAGTACCTGTAATCATGGAATTTGGATTCGGCGGCCGCTTTGGCAGAATGCAACGCGGTAGCGGGCCCAATTGGCAACAACAAGTACTCGCCAAGGGGTGGGGCTATGCTGTCATAGTGCCGTACAGCGTTCAGGCTGACTATGGCGCAGGTTTGAATCAGGGTATAATCGGCTTGTGCAATAAAAGTCAATCCCGCAAAGCTGACGATTGGGGCGCATTGCGCGCCTGGGCATGGGGCGCCAGTCGCGCTTTGGATTATTTTGAAACTGATCCGGCAGTAGACGCCAAACAGGTCGGTCTGGAAGGACATTCACGTTTCGGCAAGGCAACACTCGTGGCCATGGCTTATGATCAGCGTTTTGCAATCGCTTTTGTCAGCTCTTCGGGCGCAGGCGGCGCCAGTCTTTTCCGCCGTGATTACGGCGAGATAGTGGAAAATGTCGCCGGCAGTGGTGAGTATCACTGGATGGCCGGCAACTTCATTAAGTACGCAGGACCTTTGACTTGGGATGATTTGCCCATCGACGCTCATGAGTTAGTGGCATTGTGCGCCCCGCGTCCAGTGTTTATCAGCAGCGGCTCATTTAATGGCGATGCCTGGGTGGACGCAAAGGGCATGTTTATGGCAGCGGTCGAAGCCGGGCCGGTCTATAAGCTCCTGGGAAAGAAGGATATGGGAACCACCGAATTTCCCCCGATAGAAACCACACTTATCGACGGGGACGTTGCCTTCCGCCAACATAGCGGTGGACACACTCCCGGGCCAAACTGGCCTACGTTCCTGACATTCGCCGAAAGATATCTTAAAGTGAGATGAGACGATGAAATCTATGCTTAAAATTCTCGTAACCATTGGCCTAATCTTTTTGTGTCCCTGTGTTGTCCTGGCTGTCAGTCAGACACAATACGTGGACTTTACTAACAGCCAGGGCAGCTTCTGCCTGGCACAAAAAGACCAACTCGCAACGCTTTATGTTGATTCGCAGGATTATGCCGGTGTCGTGCGCGCAGTCAAGGACTTGCAGGCCGACATTAAACGTGTTACAAACCGCACGCCCAAAGTCATGCACAAGCAAGACGGCCTTGGAGCAAACACAGTCATTGTGGGCACGATTGGAAAAAGCCCCACCATTGACAGATTGATCCGGGAAGACAAGATCGATGTGGCACTAATTAAGGATAAATGGGAATCATTTCTAATCGAAGTTGTGCCGGAGCCTTTGCCCGGTGTCGCCAGTGGATTGATTATTGTCGGCAGTGATAAAAGAGGAACCATCTACGGCGTCTATGACCTTTCCGGGCAGATTGGAGTCTCGCCGTGGTATTGGTGGGCGGATGTGCCGGTCAAACAAAAAGAGGCTATTTTCGTTAAAGCAGGTCGCGATGTAGAAGGACCGCCGGCGGTTAAATACAGGGGAATTTTTCTCAACGATGAAGAGCCGGCGCTGGGTCGCTGGGCCGTGGAAAACTACGGCGGATTCAATCATGAATTTTATGAGAAGGTTTTTGAGCTGATCTTGCGAATGAAAGGAAATTACCTTTGGCCTGCTATGTGGTGGGCAAGCTTTAACAGCGACGATCCGCTTAATCCGAAATTGGCAGACGAGTACGGCATCGTGGTGGGCACAACGCACCATGAGCCTATGATGAGAGCACATGCCGAGTGGAAACAAATCAAAGGAGGGGCCTGGAACTACGAGACTAACGCTGAAAAGCTACGTGAATTCTGGACGGAAGGCATTCAGAGGATGGGGTCGCAAGAGAGCATCGTAACCCTGGCCATGCGTGGCGACGGCGACAAGGCCATGAGCGAAGAAACAAACATTGCGCTGCTGGAGAAAATTGTTGCCGATCAGCGCAAAATCCTCGCCGACGTCACGGGCAAAGATGTAACCACAATTTCACAATTATGGGCGTTATATAAGGAAGTTCAGGACTACTACGACAAGGGTATGCGTGTGCCGGAAGATGTCACCTTATTGTTGTGCGATGACAACTGGGGCAATGTTCGCAGATTACCCAAACCCGATGATCCGCCCCGTTCCGGCGGATACGGCATGTATTATCATTTTGATTTTGTAGGCGGCCCCAGGAACTATAAGTGGGTCAACACAAATCCGATAGCCCGCATATGGGAGCAGATGCACTTGTGTTATCGTCTCGGCGTGGACCGAATCTGGCTTGTAAACGTCGGCGACCTCAAGCCTATGGAATTTCCAATCTCCTTCTTTTTGGATTATGCATGGAATCCGAACAAGTGGCCGGCGCAGCGCTTACCTGAGTATACACGGCTTTGGGCACAGCAACAGTTCGGCCCTGAGCATGCTTCAGCTATCGCGGATATCCTCGACAAATATACAAAATATAACAGCCGCCGGAAACCTGAGATGCTGGCTTCCGATACCTACAGTTTGATACGTTACCGCGAAGCGGAAACGGTTGTGTGCGATTACAACAAACTGGTGGAAGAGGCCAAGCGGATAAACAGGGCCATGCCTTCCGAATATAAAGATGCCTATTATCAGATCGTGCTGCATCCCGTGACAGCGTGCGCAAATTTAAACGAGCTTCGTGTGACTTGTGCAAAGAATCACCTATATGCAAAACAAGGCCGTGCCGCTACTAATGACATGGCGGAAAGAGCCAGAGAATTATTTACCAGGGACCAGGAGATTTCCCATTATTACAACAAGGTCATGGCCAACGGCAAATGGAACCACATGATGGATCAAACGCATATCAGCTACACATACTGGCAGCAGCCGGAAAAAGATGTCATGCCCAAAGTAGATGAGATAGACATACCTGCTGCAGCAGTTATGGGAGTATCCATCCAAGGCTCGGATAGCTGGTGGCCTTTGGAAAAGGGTGAGGCTGTGTTACCTGAATTCGATCATTATAACCAGCAGAAATATTATATTGAAGTCTTTAATCGTGGACAGACGCCTTTCGATTACAAAATCGAATTAGGACAGTCGTGGCTAAAAGTAACGCCTAACCAGGGAACAGTCGACAAAGAGCAACGAGTGTGGGTAAGCATAGACTTCCAGCAAGTGCCGACCGGAACGCATCGCGCCGCGATTACCATAGCCGGAACGGATGGAAAGAGCGTGAAAGTTCAAGCTGTTGTTAATAATCCAGAATTTCCAAAGAGAGATAAGGTTGAAGGCTTTGTTGAAAGCAACGGCTATGTTTCCATGGAAGCAGAACATTATACTAAAGCAATAGAAGCTGCCCCGATCAAATGGCTTCGTATTCCGAATTTAGGCCGAACGCTTTCCGGGATAACGCCTATGCCGGTAACAGCAAAAAGTCGGACACCAAAAGGAGACAGCCCTCGTTTAGAGTATTTCATGCATCTGTTTAGTAGCGGCAGCGTCAAAGTTAACGTGTATGTATCCCCAACACAAAACTATCACGATACTCAAGGATTGAGGTACGCAATTTCGTTCGATGACCAGACGCCACAAATTATCAACATCCATGAGAAGGATACTGTTCCTGACTGGAAGTACCCTCCGGCATGGGAAAAGGCGGTCGGCGAAAACATTAAAATTATGACTTCCGAGCACACACTCGAAACGCCGGGAGAGCACGTTCTAAAATTCTGGATGGTCGATCCGGGTATTGTCCTGCAGAAAATCGTTGTCGACACCGGCGGAATTAAGCCGAGCTATCTGGGTCTTCCTGAAAGCTACTTTAGCGGCGGCCTGGTTCAGAATAGCAATGATGGTTCAGGCGCCTTCGTCACAGGCAAGTATCGCAACCTTTTTGTCGAGGCCGGATACCCCGAAGAACAAGTGACAGCGAAAATCAATAAGGCTTATCAGCACTTCTTCGACGGTGATCCGAATTCACAGGCATTATATTATCCTGCCGGTTCCAACGCCAACGGTCCGCTGGCGTATATGCCGGATATAAATCATAATGATGTTCGTTCCGAGGGCATGTCCTACGGCATGATGATAGCCGTGCAGTTGGATAAAAAGATCGAGTTCGATGCTCTTTGGAACTGGTCAAAAACATATATGTACCACGATGATCCCAAGCACCCCACGTACGGTTTTTTTTCGTGGCAGATGCGTTACGACGGCACACCCATGAGTGAATTACCGGCGCCGGACGGTGAAGAATATTATGCTATGGCGCTGTATTTTGCCGCGGGACGATGGGGCAACGGCAGAGGCATCTACAAATACAAGGCAGAAGCGGATCAACTCCTAAGACATATGGTGCATCGCGAGCCGATTACAGGCATGGTCAAAGGCCGGTTCGCCAGAGAGCAAACCGTAGGCAAAGAAGTCAATGTCGAACATGCGATGATTCTTTTCTCGCCCGATTCCAGAAGGAACAACATGACCGATCCATCTTACCACTTACCTGCATTCTACGAGCTATGGGCACGGTGGGGCCCAGAGGAAGATCGGGCTTTTTGGAAACGTGCCGCTACGGCCAGTCGTGATTTCTTTCAACGAACGACTCATCCTCAAACGGGCTTATCCCCAAATTACGCCAACTTCGATGGCACACCATTCAAGTCCTTCGGCCGAAGCGATGCTTTTCGGCACGATGCGTGGCGTACAGCAAGCAATTGGGCAGTGGATTGGTCATGGTGGGCAAAAGATCCCCGAGAAAGAGTTTTGAGCGACCGAATTCAAGCGTTTTTCGAATCCCAGGGGATGGATACTTATCTGGACCAATATGAACTTGATGGTACACCTTTAGGCAAGGCGCCGCATCCGGCTGGTCTGATGGGTACGAATGCTGTGGCCTCTCTTGCGGCAACAAATGAGCCACGAGCACGAAAGTTTGTCGAGGCCCTGTGGAATGAAGAGATCCCAACAGGACGATACCGTTACTACGATGGGTTATTGTATTTTATGAGCCTGCTTCATTGCAGCGGCCAGTTCCGTATCTGGACGCCACAATAGCACCCATTAATCAATAAGGGAGCATACACTATGCAGAATAGAAACATTTCCCTGACAAACATTGGATTGGTGTGCGCATCGATGATAATTTTGCTTTCAGCAGTTTGCGGTGAAACAACCCACCCAATGAAAAATCCATCCAAAGGTGCAGGTGCCTTCGCCACTGGCAAGTATCGTAACCTGTTTTCCGAAACCGGGTACTCCCCCCAGGAAGTTACAGGAAAAATCAACGTCGCATTTAAGCAATTGTTCCACGGCGATCCGAATACACAGGCGGTTTATTTCTCTGCCGGGACAAACGCAAATGGGCCGATGGCATATATCTATGACATCCACAACAAGGACGTACGTTCCGAGGGCATGTCCTATGGTATGATGATCGCAGTCCAG
>Ga0209536_100009630_pt1 | contig 14360 bp, 12 predicted proteins | sample DeeMarSeWOR28_12_FD_187461 | JGI IMG/M metagenome (GOLD analysis project Ga0209536, IMG submission 187461) | Marine sediment microbial communities from White Oak River estuary, North Carolina - WOR-2-8_12 (SPAdes) (version 2) | ecosystem: Environmental > Aquatic > Marine > Intertidal zone >...
CCTATTTTCGGCTATCTGTTGGGTTCAATTCCCTGGGGACTCATTTTGACCCGGTTGTTTACTCCCATTAACATCAGACAGGCGGGAAGCGGAAATATCGGTGCAACGAATGTAGCACGCCTGACAGGACCGGTGCTTGGCGCCCTGACCCTTTTCGGCGACATCTTTAAGGGTGCTTTTCCGGTTTGGCTGGCGATATCAATAACAACGCAGAATGACGTATGGGGCGCCCTCTACGTCGCACTGGTCGCTATTGCAGCTTTTACGGGACACCTTTATCCTGTCTATCTAAAATTTAAAAACGGAGGGAAAGGGGTTGCAACCGCCGCAGGATGCTTCGGCGTCATTTCACCGGTCGCACTGGTTATTCTGATTCTGGTTTTTATCATGTTTGTTTGCTGGTCAAACCGTGTTTCCCTCGCCTCCCTCGCCGCGGCTGCCGTCTTGCCGGTAGCAATCTGGAAAACGACCGGTTCGGAAGTCATGCTTGGATGTGCCGTCACAACCGCGATATTCATCTATTTTCGCCATACGGACAACATCAAAAGGCTCCTGGCTGGAACGGAACCGCCCATTTGGAAATGAAACGATATGTCAGATTAAAGCAGCGACCAGATCAGTGCCATAACGCCTGCCATGACAAAATTACTTTCGACCAGAAATTCCAGCCGAATTCCGGGAAGCATATATCCTCGCTCGTGCGCTGAAAGTATAATGAAAACAAACGTCGGACAGATTAACAGTAAAAAGCCTAAACTTGATATAAGGTGAAACGTACCTGAAATAAATAAAATACCAAAATTTACGGCCAGTACTGTTTTTAAAAGACGCAAAGCTCGCTTTTCTCCTAACAGTATGGGAATCGTCTCTTTGCCCACAATGCGATCACCCTGCATATCGAGAATGTCAAAAAATGCTGTTCTGACAAAGACCAGGCTCAGTGACCACAAGAATATGATGGTCGTATTCAAATGAAAATTTTCTGATACAGACAATCGAGGCAGAGCAGACGTCACGATTCCCCATGCCATTGCAATCAGAACCGTTTTTGATCCGGGGATATCTCTAAGCCGTCGGTATTTGTTGTGTGATAAACGTTTGGGAATAAATCGCAAATTATAAGAAAGACCCATTATGCTCATACCGAAAAGGATCAAAAAAGGAAACCAGCCCACTGAATAGGCCGTCATCAGACCAATGCCGCCCGCAGCAAATGCTAGAAAAGCAAGTAATAGCTTATTTTTGTTATAAAAAGAGGATCTGTCAGGATCGTTGTATCGGTCTGCCTTTGTACCAATGAGATTGTTGAAAATGTGCATGGATAGAACATAAAGCATGGATATAAGCACATGATGCAAATTGTTTGTAATTCCCTGAATTTTGATACAGGCGTAGCACAGACATCCGGCACCGATGGATACATAGATGTTGGTAAGAAGCAGTACGCGCTGGATAGAAAAAATAACCCTTTGCAAACCTTGCTTCTTTTTATAAGGCAAGGCCTCAAGTGTTCTGTAAATTTTTTTAATCACCCAATTCGGCGTGGAAGCGCCTGCTGTAATCCCGATACATTTGGCTTCCGAAAGAGCGTCTATATCTATTTCCGATTCGGTTTCAATGAAATATGTCGGTTTGCCGGTCTTTTTTGAAATCTCAGCAAGCCGTTTTGTGTTTCCGCTGTTTCGTCCACCTACAACAATAACAGCATCTACCGAATCCGCCAGTTTTTGAACCTCAGTCTGGCGCTTTGCGGTAGAATCGCAAATCGTATCAAAGATTTTATAGTGGGGAAATTTATGATTTGCCCATTTTTTTATTTCCTCAAAAAACGTTGCGTTCTGAGTGGTCTGGGCAACAACAATCGCTTTTTCAAAAGACGGCAGCGAATCAAGGTCATCTAAATTGTCAACGACAAATCCTTTTTCCTCTGCATATCCTAATAGTCCGATGACTTCAGGATGATCTTTATCTCCAATAATAATAGATGCATAATCTTTTTGTGCATGTTTCCGGATGATCGTCTGAACTTTAATAACCCGGGGACAGGTGGCGTCGATAATTTTGTAGCCTGCTTTTTTAAGATTTTCTTGGGTTTGGGGGGGAACACCGTGAGCCCGAATTAAAACAGTACCTGTTGCTTTCTCCGGAATATGTTCTAATATGGATATTTCTTTTTCATTTAATAGGTCTAAAACCTGCGGATTGTGGATAAGGGGTCCAAACGTACAAATCGGATTTTCGTGTTTATTCGGTGCATCCAGAACCATCTCAACAGCTCTTCGTACTCCCATGCAAAAACCGGCGTTCTTAGCTATTAATATTTTCATCTATATCTTGAAGCTTCCGTGCTGTGTATTACTTCTCCAACAAAAAAACCACGGGAAACATATCAAATATTCTACCTATTTTGTTTACGATCAATTGAGGTTTTATTTTTTTAAAATAATATGGTGATCCACAAGAGCCAATGAATGAATGTGTGCGTCTATAAATTTCTGATCACCAAAAATACTGACCAATCGTATACCGCCATTTGCGGGTTCCACGGTATCAACCGCTTCCATTACCAGTATTTTCTCATCGCCTTCAATTAAGTATGCGTTAGCCTCACACATCGTTTTTTCCTTTATACTTTTTTTAAAAAGTTCATTTTAAATTACAGTTTTTCAGTGTTGAACCTCATCATAAATTTTCTTTAAATTTTCCTGTATAAGTGTCTCAATAAAATGAGGCAGCGGAGTTGGAGGTAAACCTACAATTTCGATATTTTCTTGGGTGAGTGGTATAAGCAATTTTTTTGCCGGACTAGTTGCCACGGCTTCTGCCATTTTGGGTGTCACTTCCCCCATCATGGCATTGGCCACGATAATTCCAACGGTTCCGATAATTATGTCAACCTTTCCGGTTGTCTGAACAATGGCATTTTCTCCAGAAGCGCCCCTGTTTGCTTTGGCTTTGAGCATCTGAGCCGTTGCAATGGCATTGGTTCCAAGAGCAATAATTTCAACGGCCTCCCCAAAATGATCCTTTAGCCTTTTAATGATCGCGCTTCCAATACCTCCACCCTGTCCGTCGATGACACATATCCGCCTCAGGGATCGTTTTTTATCTGTATGAATCATGCCTATTGTTATTTTATTTTTGTTAATCACTATTCGGAAATAGCATCGCTATCAGACAACGATAATAACGTCAATAAAAACAGAGATCTGTCCTTATGTTTTTCCATAATCATACTTCGTTAAAAACTTGGGATATCAGCCACACATACGTGTTCACGGAATGTGTTTCCTCGTGAAACGATTTTGGTGGAGTGGCTTCGTCATTTCAATGACTTCATAAGGAGAAATACCGCAGCTCTCTCATGATCTTTAGCCAAAGAACGACGAAAGGACAATAGCGGCACCGCTGTTGATCCGTTAGATAACCCGACATGCAAACCGTAAAGTGAAACGAGGGAGCAACCCTCGTTTCACGTACTTGCACATTACAGCTTTTTTATTTTGATCCTATTTCGACGTTTTCTTTTGGAAAGTCGTTTGCCGGGGCCTTTCTTTTTGGTTGTGGGGACCCATCCGCCTTCGTCTTCTATTTCTACCCCCTTTGTATCCATATAAACGGACATTGCGATCTTTTCTTCAAAATCGGAAGAACCAATTGTTGCGGCGCCCTTGGTGGCCGCAAAATTTATAACATCCAAATCAGAACTTACAACCAAAGCTTTTTCTCTTTCCCGATTAACCATCCGTTTAATAAGGGAATCGGCCGATTTACCACTGCGAGAAAATTTAACCCTAATTCCTTTGACCCGATCTTCGTGTTGGTAAAAATGGGGAGCGTTGGTGCCGTCAAACACGACGGTTATTATATGACGCTTTATTCTCTGATAGGCTGCAAGTGTGTCTAAAAGAGCCTCTCGACCGAGCTGAATATCCTGCCGGTCGAGATCGCTGAATGACTTGGACTGTCGTATCAAATTGTAGCCATCGATAATAATATGAATGGACATTATATCTGCTTTAACAGGCTTAGCAGGCGGTCTAGATCGTCATTGCTGTAAAATTCGATTTCAACGCTACCCTTTTGTCCTCGCCGTTTGATCTGAACCTTGGTTCCGAAGCGACCGGAAAGATCATCGGCCACATCTGATAAGTATCTTTGTTCCGAACTCAATACAGGCTTTTTGGGTTTTTCTTTTTCTGATTTCAAACGTTTAATCAAACGTTCTGTCTCCCTGACCGAAAGTCCCTTTGCAATTATCGTCCGGAATACGGCGTTCTGTTGGGCTGAAGTAGCCGTGCCCAGCAAGGCTCGCGCATGCCCCATGCTCAGCTTTCCATCCATAATGCTGCCTTTTATTTGTTCGGGCAGCTGACGAAGCCTTAAAAAATTGGCAACAGCACTTCTGCTTTTTCCGACGCGATCGGCAGCCTGATCCTGAGTAAGACCGAACTCTTTAATGAGCCGGTGATAGGCTTCAGCCTCTTCAACGGGATTTAGATCCGATCGTTGCACGTTTTCAATAATGGACATTTCCAGCATATCTGTATCTGTAATGGTTTTGACAAGAACCGGTACCTGTTTCAATCCGGCTTTTTTAGCAGCGCGCAAGCGTCTTTCGCCGGTTATGAGTTCATATCCGTTGATGTCTTTTCTAACCAAAAGGGGCTGTATGATACCTTGCTGACGAATTGAACGTGCCATATCCTCCAGTTCATCATCGGAAAAACGCAAACGCGGCTGATAACGATTGGGATGAATCAGCCCGATATCACACGTAAAATATTCCTTTGAAATATCTCCCATGGGTTCAATATCTGGCAATAAAGCATCAAGACCTCTTCCCAAAACCAATTTTTTGGTTTTTTTTGAACCTGATTCGGCTTTTTTACTTTTCATTTCTTTTTTCATTGTGATGGCATTATTTCGTCCATACATGGGTTGCATGACGAGTTGTTAAAATTCGTTTGGGTCGTTCCATGGTCGTTAACAAGTTTCAGGCATGCCTTTCTGCTGAACAAACGATTCATAGGGATGGTTTTTTCATGATTTCTTTTGCCAGGTTAAAGTAACTGCGGGCGCCCTGGGAGGCCGCATCGTACAACAAGATCGGCTTTCCGAAACTGGGCGCTTCACCCAACCTGACATTTCTGGGAATCATGGTCTTGAAAACCAATTGCTTGAAATATTTTTCGGCATCTTGGGCAACCTGATGAGACAAATTTGTTCTTTTATCAAACATGGTGAGAAGTATACCGGCAATTTTAAGTTTAGGATTCAAATTATACTTAATGCGTTTCATGGTTTGAAGAAGCTGTCCAAGACCTTCCAATGCATAAAATTCACACTGAAGCGGGATTAGCATCGCATCGGCGGCAGTCAACGCATTCACCGTTAAAAGGCTCAAGGATGGCGGGCAGTCGATGATGATGTATTCAAAAGAATTTTTGATTTGGGATAAAAGCTTTTTAAGGACCATTTCACGCTCGGGTTTCGACATCATCTCCACTTCAAAACCAATCAGCTCAACCCTTGAAGGTATGATTTTCAAGGTTTCTATGCCGCTGTCCAAAATAAGACTCGCGGCATCGACATTACCAATCATCCCGTGGTATAATGATTTTTCAATACGATTTTTATCTATTCCCAAACCGGTGGTTGCATTTCCCTGGGGATCACAATCCACAAGGAGAATGTTTTTTTCCGAAACTGCCATGGCGGCCGACAGGTTCACGGCCGTCGTCGTTTTCCCCACACCACCCTTCTGGTTTGCTATGCATATGATATGAGTCATGATCACGAACTCTACCATAAAACATGTTGTTTGAAAAGTATATAAGGATATGATTTGACTATTAACCAATTGAGTAATAAATAATAGAGAGTGCATCAAAACCATAGGGTTTCGGTTTCTTCTAGATTCATATCAATCACCGCTGCCCTCTTTTATCGAGGTTTTCATGAAAATTGTTAAACACTGTTTTTTGATGTTTGTAGTTGTCATTATTGCGTGTGGGATCATCCTCCCTAACGGTGTTTCAGGGATCACAATTCAAGAGGAAGAGGAACTGTCAAAGGAGTTTATGAAACTCATTTTATCCCACTACGAAATAATCACAGACCCGCTTATCACCAATTACATCAACCAAGTCGGACAAAAAATCGTCTCAACACTTCCTCCCCAGCCGTTTTCCTACCATTTTTATGTAATAAAGGAAGACACATACAACGCTTTTGCCACCCCCGCCGGTCACATTTTTATATACAGCGGATTGCTGGAAGCAATGGATGACGAGGAAGAGCTGGCATGTATACTGGCTCATGAAATTTCACATGTAATGTGTCGTCATATTTCTCAGAAAATAGAAAGGTCTGAAAAAGTAAACATTGCCACACTTGCCGGGGTTGTTGCCGGGGTGCTTCTCGGAACCTCCGGAGCCTCGGCAGCGGCCAATGCAGTCACCCTTGGATCAATGGCAGCCGGCCAATCCTATGCACTTGCATACGGTCGTGAAGACGAAAGACAAGCGGATCAGATTGGACTCCATGTGCTTAGAAAATCAGGATATAACGGCAAAGGACTGATATCGACACTGAAAAAAATGCGTAGTAAACGCTGGTTCGATTCAAACCAGATTCCGACGTATCTAACCACTCATCCGGCTTCAGAGGAACGAATGGCGTATATCGATACCTGGCTTGAGAAAAACAAAAAACCCGAAGATAATATTGATGACTATTATTTTAAAAGAGCCCATACCCGGCTCGTTGCCATTTATGGAGATGAGGGTGTTGCATTAAGAAAATTTGAATCAGATGTACATAATTATCCCGACGACCCTTTGGCATATTATGGATACGGCTTGATTATAGAAAGAAAAGGCGACCACAAAGCTGCTGAAAAATACCTCAAAGCGGCATTGGGGAAAAAAGCATTCGATCCCTATATTTTAAAAGATCTTGGCCGTTTATCTTTTCTTGAAGGAAATTACCAGCAGGCATTCAACATTCTGGACGGCGCTGCCAGCATTAACCCGGATGATCCTGATATCCTTTTTTATATGGGGCGCACCCAGGTAGAACTTGGCCGTCTCATGGATGCGGTCGCAACGTTTGAAAAACTTGTCTCAAAACAACCCAACTATCCCCGTGCCTTTTATACCCTTGGTGAAACATATTGGAAGCTTGGAAACAAAAGTGAGGCGCATTATTATCTCGGCATCCATTACAAAGATAAAAGGGATTTCAAAAATGCCATTTTCCATCTAAAAAAAGCGTTGGAGAACACCGACGAACCCTATAAAAAGGCCAAAGTAGAGGAATTGTTGAAGGAGATTGGAAATAAAAAGATTAAATCAGAAAAGGATGACGCCAATAAAACACAAAAGAATTAATCAAGGGGTGTAGAAATTTTTATTGTAAAAACTGATTTATGAGTAAAGAGAATAAAATCGGCGAGAAATCCGGGGTGAATTGTGGAATTTAAGAGGAATGTTCAGCATCGGTCAAAATGAGAAAATTGCATGGTGAATGTCCCTCTGCCCTGTGTTGCTGATCGCAATGATGTTGAATATCCGAACATGTGCGCCAGTGGAACCACAACCCTTATCACCTGTAAGCCCATTTTGTGCTCAATAGATTCAATTTTTCCATTTCGAGAATTGAGATCCCCTATCACCTCTCCCATAAAAGTCTCTGGAACAAAAACTTCCACATTCATAATCGGATCCAGGAGAAACGATTCCCCTTTGGTCAATGCTGCCTTACACGCCATCGATGCACTGACCGTATAGGCCAGTTCAGTGCTCAAAGATTCTTTATGTTCCCCTCCGACAAGAACAGCCTCGACATCGACAACAGGATATCCCATTAATGCACCACTTTCCAGAGATTCCATCACACCTTTTTTGATGGCAGGGATGAACATATCAGGTATTGTTTCGTCCGCGATTTCAGACCTGAACCTGTTCTCAGTACCCCGTTCCAAAGGTATCAGTTTTAACGTTACTTTTGCAAAATGTCTTTGTCCCGCTACTTCCTTATCAAATATTGCAGATGCATGTCCTTCATTTTCAATGGTTTCCCTATACATTACCTGTGGTTTTCCCACATTTACATTGGTTTTGAACTCTCGTTGCATACGACTGATAATAATTTCGAGATGAAGTTCTCCCATACCGGATAAAATTGTCTGTCCGGTCTCTTCATCCTTTTGAAGTTTAAGTGTCGGATCTTCAGCCATAAATTTTTCGAGGACTTGATCAAGTTTTTCCTGATCAGCATGGGTCTTAGGCTCTACGGCCACAGAGATGACAGGTTCGTAAAATTCAATGTTTTCCAATAAAACCGGATGATCAATGGAGCAGAGCGTCTCTCCCGTAGAAGACTCTTTCAATCCGATAACCCCGACCAGGCTGCCGGCACCGGCGGAATCGATGCGTTCTCTCTTGTTGGCATGTATTTTTAATATGCGTGAAAGTTTCTCACTTTTTTTTCGAGATGGATTGTAAGTGTCGGATTTGGAATGCATGGTTCCGCTGTAAATTCTGACATAGGACAGTTTACGACCCTCTATCATCGACACTTTGAATATGAGGGCTGCAAGTGGATCGGAATCTTTTGCTCTGCATTCAATAATTTGGCCGGTTTCAGGGTGTACACCTTTAATTGGGGGTACATCTAAAGGGCTTGGCAAAAATTTCACAATAGCGTCAAGAAGCGGTTGTATTCCTTTATTTCTCAGAGCGCTGCCGCAAAGGACCGGTACCAGTTTCAGGTCGATGGTTGCGTTTCTAATCGCCTCGACTAATTTTTCCGGGGTAACGGGTGTCTCTGACAGATAATCCTCCATGATAACATCATCAACTTCAGCAACGGTTTCGATCAGTTTTTCACGATACTCTTTTGCGGTGTCGAGCAGTTTCGAAGGAACATCTTCTTCTTGATAAGTTGCTCCCAGGGTCTCATCTTCCCAAATGACCTGTTTCATGTCGATAAGATCAATAATCCCCGAGAAATCATCTTCAGAACCCACCGGTAACTGTAAAATCAACGGATTGGCATTCAACCTTTTTTTCATCATTCCGATTGCGCCAAAGAAGTCTGCACCAACCCTGTCAAGCTTGTTGATAAAGGCCATTTTGGGAACATGGTACTTGTCAGCCTGTCGCCAAACCGTTTCCGACTGAGGTTCTACACCGCCAACTGCACAAAAAACACCGACGGCTCCATCAAGAACTCTTAAAGAGCGTTCAACCTCGATGGTAAAGTCAACATGCCCCGGTGTATCTATAATCTGGACATCAATTCCCTTCCAGTGGCAAGTCGTAACAGCGGAGGTAATGGTAATTCCCCGTTCCTGTTCATCAGGCATCCAGTCCATAATCGCTTCGCCGTCATGAACTTCACCGATTTTGTGAGAACGGCCGGTATAATATAGTATCCGCTCTGTAACGGTTGTCTTTCCGGCATCGATATGGGCGATAATACCGATATTTCTTATATTTTTAATGTGACTCTTTTTTTTCATCGTACTAAAAGCATGTTGGCTTTAAACGGAAAACGTATATCTATATGACCATCCAGGGTCATTGCTTCTTTTCCATCTATCAGGATCTTTACCGCATCGATTTCGGGAATATTCAATGTTAACGAATTGACCATCGAATAAATCGTAAAGAGCTCCGATTTTACCCCGCCGGGATGAGCCTCTCTAATGGTATCGGACATATCGACATATGCTGTGCCATCCCGGGTGACATAAAATGCTTTAAGTGTTGTATTTTCAGGAATCGTCCGCATAAGCCCGGATCTGGGGCCTTCAATCAGGGCTTCGACAATGATTTTGCCAAAATCGGCTGGATATTCCGAATGAAAAAGATCCCTTGTTTCAGCCTTGAGAAACGAATGATCTTTATCGGAAAAATATAAATGAACAGCGGGTTTTTTTGAATTTTCCGTTTCTGTAACACGTGTGTTTTGAGCAACTTGATCCATACCCGATGATACTGCAGGCCTATTCGAAAAAAAGACGCAGATGGCGATTCCGGCAATAATGAAAAAAGACCGATTGCATCGTTTGTGGCTTTTCATTACGATTAAACCATTTACTATCGATAAAATGAAAGATTTCTTAAGCCAATATGCGAATTATGTCAAGACAAGAAGGGAAATATGCATTTAATAAAGATGAGCATATAATAAAAGAGGTCAGCTTCATAAGCCAACCTCTTTTTTTCTATTGGTGGAGCTGAACGGGATCGAACCGTCGACCTCATGACTGCCAGTCATGCGCTCTCCCAGCTGAGCTACAGCCCCAAATGATGCGTTTAAACTAAGCAAAATGAGGAATAGATGTCAATAAATATTTCGAATAAATTGTGGCGTGAAAGTATTGACAAAATTATGCAAAATAAATATCATTACAATTTTATAAATTATAACATATTGAACCTAAAAGATTTTCTTTAATATAGACGATATTGTTATTTTTTTAAATAAGGTAAGACAATGAATCCGAAAAACTTTACAGGGCCACTGGGTGCATATGCTCCACAGGCCAAAAATAGTGGAATGTTCAAGGAATTCGATGCCACAGAGCTCTACTGCCCAAGGTGTAAACGACCCGTTCCTGTCCGCAAACGTCTTTTGCTCGTGCTGCCAGAAGGCGACAAGTATGAATATTTGTGTGCGATTTGTTCAGAGTCTGTAGGCTCTAAAATCGACCGGCAGGCAAAACCGGTAACGGTCATTGTGTAGGTCGGTTTTTCAATCTCCATAGAAAGGAATTATATGCTCAGGTTAATGAGAAAACAGGCTGGAAGTTGGGTGATCAAGATCCTTTTGGGGGCCATTGTTATCGTATTTGTTTTCTGGGGTGTTGGAAGCTTCCGGTCACAGAGAGGCGGCAGGGTTGCACTTGTCAACGGTGATCAAATCACACTGGACGAATACAGAGAGGCTTACAACAACCTTATTGAGCAACTTCGCAGAAGATTCGGGAACAACCTCGATGAGGATATGCTCAAGCAGCTTCAGGTGAAAAGACAGGCTTTAAACCAGTTGATTGACAATAAACTTTTAATTCAGGAGGCCAAAAGGCTTAAATTTCGAGTCTCCGAAATAGAGCTTGCTGACGCAATTTCAAACTTTACAGCTTTCCAGAGAGCCGGAATGTTTGACCGAAACCTTTATGCAAATGTTCTGGATCGTTTGAGAATGACCCCTGAAGTATTTGAAGCAGCCCAGAAAGATGCGATGTTGATTGATAAACTCAGAACGCTTATTACCAGCAGCGCCAAAATTTCGGACCAGGAAGCTTTGGAATGGTACAATTGGATCAATGCTTCGGTGAATATTGATTACGTATTTTTTGATCCCGACCATTATAAAGATATCCATCCTTCGGATGAAGAAATAAAAACTTTTTTTGAAAATCATAAAGAGAAATATAAAACAGACGCTATGGCAAAAGCTCGTTATCTGCACTTTAATCCGGATGCGTTTCGGTCCAAAATAGTATTGTCCGATGAAGAGGTTCGTGAGTACTATGATGATAATTTGGAAACGTTCAAAACACCCAAAACGGTTGAAGCAAGACATATTCTGTTAAAAGTTAATCGAGATGCTGATCCAGAGACAGTTAAAAAGACAAAAGACAGAGCCCTTAATATTTTGAAATTGGCAAAAGAAGGCAAGGATTTTGCTGAATTGGCCAAACAGTATTCGGAAGGGCCCACCCGAAATAATGGGGGGTATCTTGGCAAATTCAAAAGGGATGCCATGGTAAAGCCTTTTTCAGACATGGCCTTTTCTTTGAAAGCCGGAGAAATCAGCGAACCGGTTCGCACCCGATTCGGATGGCATCTTATAAAGGTTGAAAAAGTAAATGAAGCATCTGTTACGTCTTTTGACGACGCCAAAAAGGACATACGAAAAAAACTCACCGATGATATGGCCAAACGCCTCGCATATGATGAAGCAGAGGCGTTTTCCGATGATGTCTTCGAAGGAGAAGATTTAATAAACGCGGCAAAAGAACGAAACATGACAATTCTAACCACGGACTTCTTTTCAAGCAAAGGCCCCATTAAAGGGATAAACAACCCCTCGGAATTTGCGTCGGTTGCTTTTAATCTTACAGACAAGGAAATCAGTAACGTCCAAGAATTCGAAAATGGATATTATATTCTTCAGCTCGTTGATAAAATTCAACCCGAGATACCTGAATTTGACATGGTCAAGGAAAAGGTGAGACTTGAGTTAATTAAAGAAAAACAGGACGAAAAAGCAAAAGCGGATTCAGAAACATTGTTGGCTGCATTAAAAAACGGCAAAACCATGCCGACTGAAAGCAAAAAATTCAATCTAACGCCAAAAACCACCGGCTTTTTCAAACGGAGCGGCTCAATACCTGAAATCGGTTTTGAACGCGATATTACTGAAGTTGCCTTTCAGCTGACAGACAAAAAACCATTTCCGGAAAACGTTCTAAAAGGTTCAAAAGGATATTATGTTATCCAATTCAAGGATAGAAAAATATCGGCGCCTGAAAATTTTAGCAAAGAAAAAGAAGATATAAAGAATAGACTTTTGGCGCAAAAAAAGTCCGGCATTTTTGATGCACTGCTGGCGCAAATCAAAAGCAGAAGCGAAATCACTATAAAGGAAGGGTTTTTAGATTAAAGAATCCCAGCTCCATCTAAAATCCCGCCACCGATGGAGAACCAGGCTTTGTTTTACCCCACCGATACATGATTTGATAGAATCGAAAACCGATTCACCGCTTCAGTTAACAGATTGGATGGTTATCTCTTGATATCTGAAATCAACCATACTACTTATTTCCATCAATTATTTCCAATAATCAATGCCACATTGTGTCATTTAACTATATGGAATCGTAAACAATTTATCGTTTGACATATAAATTTCCTTATTATATTGAATTTAATGTAGAATCTCTTCTAAAATCTGTTCTCTACCTCTAATCAGTTTTCCATTTTCAAAACTTGGTCTTTACCAACGCATAACATTAGACGTGTCATATGATCACACAAGACTTCAAACGCAAGCTTACTGCAATACTTAGTGCGGATGTCAAGGGTTACAGTCGTCTCATGGGAGACGATGACGAAGCCACCGTGCGCACCATTACAGCTTACCGGAAAGTTATCACCGAGGTTGTCCAGAAACACAGAGGCCGGGTAGTTGACTCTCCGGGCGATAATATTCTGGCAGAATTTGCCAGTGTGATAGACGCGGTGAGTAGTGCGGTTGAGATTCAAAAAGAACTCGGATTCAGAAATGCTGAGTTACCTGAAGATCGTAAGATGGAGTTTCGCATCGGAGTCAGCCTTGGTGACGTGATCCATGAGGAAGACAGGATATATGGCGATGGCGTCAACGTCGCGGCCAGAGTAGAAAGCCTCGCTGACCCTGGAGGGATCTGCCTCTCTGGTACCGTATTTGATCAGATCGAAAGCAAGCTTCCCTTGGGGTACGATTACCTTGGGGAGCAGAGTGTAAAAAACATCTCCAAGCCAGTGCGAATCTATAAAGCGCTTATGGATCCCGGAGCAGTGGGCAAAGTTATCGGGGAGGAAAGGTCTGAGCCACGGCGAGGACAAAGAGCGGCTGTTGCAGCGGTCACCTTACTCCTTCTAATAGTGGGTGGTCTGCTGATTTGGCCTACTGCATTGCCACCCGTGCAAGTCGCCTCTGTGGAAAAGATGGTATATCAGTTGCCTGACAAACCTTCCATCGCAGTTTTACCTTTTGACAATCTGAGCAAAAACACTGAGCAGGAATATTTCAGCGACGGGCTCACCGAGGAGATTATCGCTGCACTCAGCAGTGTTCCAAAGCTCTTTGTGATTGCACGAAACTCCACATTCACATACAAGGGCAAACCTGTAAAGGTTCAGCAAGTGAGCGAAGAATTGGGGGTTCAGTATGTTTTAGAGGGAAGTGTGAGAAAGGGAGGAGATAAGATACGAATAACTGCCCAGCTAATCGACGCTCTTAATGGAGGTCACAAGGATTTGACCTGTTCCAATAGTTTGAATACCTCCAACATTTACTAAATCTTGGCTAATATTGATATGGAACTAAAATACAAACCTCATACACCTCGGCTGACAATCGTGGACCGCTATATAAAGGAGTTATTTAGAGATGAGTTGCCAGAAGGCATTAAATATCATGATGCCAATCATACGCTTCATCCTACCAAAGGCGTCGTTGCTTCTGCCAACAGAATCGCAATATCTGAGAATATCTCCGAACATGATAGAGAATTGTTAATTACCGCGGCCTATTTTCATGACACGGGTTACATTAGAGAATATGAAAAAAATGAG
>Ga0209536_100009632_pt1 | contig 14355 bp, 11 predicted proteins | sample DeeMarSeWOR28_12_FD_187461 | JGI IMG/M metagenome (GOLD analysis project Ga0209536, IMG submission 187461) | Marine sediment microbial communities from White Oak River estuary, North Carolina - WOR-2-8_12 (SPAdes) (version 2) | ecosystem: Environmental > Aquatic > Marine > Intertidal zone >...
GGGCCTGCCGGTCTGTCGGCCGGGATATATGCCCTCAGGGCGTCCATGCGTACGGTTTTAATTGAAAAAGCGTCTCCGGGCGGGCAGATGACATTAACGGATGCGGTTGAAAACTATCCCGGATTTAAAAATATAAACGGCTTTGAGCTGTCTGAAAAATTTTTAGATCATGCAAAATCCTACAATCTGGAAGTCCTTTCCCAGGAAGTCGCCGCACTGGAACCGGGTCTTGATTGGCATACCATTGAGCTGGATAACAACGAGCGCCTCAAATCCCATTCGGTCATTCTGGCCTCTGGTGGTCAGCCCCGCAAGCTAAATATTCCAGGCGAAGATGAGTTATACGGTAAAGGTGTTTCTTATTGCGCGGTTTGTGACGGCTTTTTTTTCAGAAATAAAACCGTGGTGGTAGTTGGCGGCGGTGATACCGCAGCCGAAGAGGCGCTATATCTTTCAAAAATAACCGCCAAAGTGTATCTGGTTCATCGGCGAGATGCCCTGCGGGCCAGTATGATCTTACAACAACGTCTGCAGGCCGATAAAAAAATTGAGATCATCTGGGATTCCATTGTCACTGCTATTAAATCGCATGAAGATCAGGTTGGCGCTGTTGAACTGAAAAACACGCAGACCGGAGAAACGCGCTCGCTGTCCACAGATGGCGTTTTTATCTTTATTGGCTTTGATCCCAACAATCAGCTCGTCCCCGCCGGCACCAAAGTAAATTCCGACGGGTATGTATGCACCGATGAAAAGTGCGAAACCAATCTGCCCGGTGTGTTTGCCGTCGGAGATTTAAGAGAAAAATATGCGCGGCAAATTGTGCTTGCGGCTGCCGACGGTTGCACCGCAGCTCTGGCAGCAGCGTATTATGTTGAGGTTAAGCGTGCTGCGGAAAATCTATAAAAATCTGAATTTGCATGAAAAGTAATGAAATAAGAAGAACTTAATCCTTTAACAAATTGATAACTTGTCTTACGATTACAGATAATTTGACTCACCGCTATCAATAGCGTTTAAATTTTTCATTAATATTCATTCAAAACACAGGTATTAGTGGTTTTGTGTTGCCAGCTCCTCGATGACGCCATACCAAAGAAAGGGAAGGCTGATGAGAGCCAATATTCCCAGGATGATCAAAATGATGTTTATGACGGTTTGCGAGCGATTGACGTAATTCGGAGATAGATTTAAACGCGTTCTCAAATAGGTCGATTGAGTTGCTTGTTTGACGATGAATAAAACCAAAATCGGGGCAATGACCCACAGGATATTCAGACGCTTGCTGATAAAGTGCCATTTTTTAAGGACTTCGGCAACAATCACACCAAACCCGAGAAGTCCGGACAGACAAAATAAAAGCCAGAGTATTGATTTGATTCTGCCCATTTATTGAAGCCTGCTATATGAATTAAGGTGCGGTTTTAATGGCACCAAAAGCGGCAAAACAAGTATTCTTATGCAGAAGCTCGACCTGGTCGAAGCCGACTTTGCGAAGTAAATCCAACTGGTAGGTAACCGAGCGGGGTGAATCTTCCTTGTCGATATAGTTAAAGACCTTGTCACGGTAGTTTTCACCGCCCAGTGCGCAAAGATAGTCACCATACCGTTGCCACATCAAGGCCTGAATGGGTTCCGTCTCATGGGACACCAGGTCTGTCATCCAAACGCTGCCGCCGGGGGCGGTCAAGCGGTAGATTTTTTTAAAGGTTGACTCCCAGTCCTGATCATCCCGCAAATGGTGTAAAACTGCGGCTGCCAATATGACGTCATATTTGTGTTCGGGCAACGCGATTTTTCGAAAATCGCCCTGAAATGTGCTGATTTTTGCGGGGTTGACGGCTGCGATGCGCTCATGGGCTTTGGCCAGCATGGGTAAGCTGAGGTCAACCAGGTCGCAATCAAAAGAAGAAACATGTTCACAAAGCTTGATGGCGTTGTTGCCCGCACCACAGCCGATATCCAAAACGCGCCGGATACGCTTCGTTGATGCGATCGCTGCTTTGGTAATCAACTCCATGGCCAGGGGCGCATCCATAATAGCCGACTGTCCGGTTTCAAGATTGGAAAAACGTTCTACGTCTTTGTCGAATCGTTTGCGTATATCGCTGACAGATGATTTATCTTCAAGAGGTGTACCCATTATTTCCACCATCTGGCTAAAATGATAAAAAGCTATCTATTATTTTAAATCAGTTTTCTTTTTGAAATAATTGAATCATTAATTCCAAGTCACCGCTAACGGTGTATTTTTGCTCCATGAACATTTGCTGCCCGTCTGCTTTACGCGTCATGATATCCATCCATAGCGCAAAAGATGTCTCAATGGTGATATCGGGGTTTTCCTTGCGTCCCCGTGTAGCGGTTACGTTATCTTTTTCAATAATGAAATGGCATGAATCGCTTAGTTCACCAGTAAATTGAAATTGCAGAATTTTCTTTCCCTCACCCACGGCTTTCGTATTAATGCCGTGAGGAAAGATCACCATAAAGCTCTCCAGGGAGTCCGGCCGCGGCACCATATCTTTTGCGACAAATTCCTTGGGGGTGACACCTTCGGCGATGCATGTTCTCCAGAAGGTATTGCCGAATAGAGCAAAGGTTTCAAAATCAATAATGGGCTGCTGGATGATTTTTAATGTTTCGGCGGATACGCTTTGGGAATTCACTAATTCACGCCCGGCTTGCACTGTTGCGTCAAGTATTGCCTTCTTCTTGTTTGCATCTCTGGATAATGACTCTGCAGCGGGTCGATATATTTCAGCCAAAAGTTTGTTACGGCGGCCCAATAAAAACTGCACATATTGAGAAAGCAGGTCAAAAACGGACATCTCGATAAAGCCCGCCACCGACAGCACGACCGCATTAGGAGGTGTATGGCGCAGAGGGTGTGCACTGCGGTTATCCTGTAATTCAAAAAAAGGTTCCAAAAATGGGATCGTGCGTTCCATAAAGGCCTTCATCTCGGCGTTCAGGGTATAATTATAGAGCGGTGTCGCGTAGACAGCCAAATCTGATTCGAGCCATTTGGGGAACAGCTCTTCAGTCATGTCATCTTTGTGAAGGCACTTGCCCGGTGTTTTGGTCCAGCACGTATAGCAGCCGATGCAATAGTTTATTTTTTTTGCATGCAGGTTGATGACTTCCACCTCGGCGCCGGCATCTTGCATCCCTTCGACAAGATGATTGAGCATCAGTTCGGTTTTACTTTGCCCGCCGGTACGGGGGCTGGAATTAAGCGCCAGTATTTTCATGGTGTCCTCCTTGTTGCTCCATCTTTATTCTGCGGTCCACCGGTAATGAAAAAGCCTCATTCAGATGTCATTTCTTATCCGGTTTAAACTGTCAAGAATTCTTTTTGGTGAGCTGGCTGGAACTAGTCTTTTTGATAAAAATGCAGGATCGCATCCACCAGGCCCGGGATGGTGTAAGCGTCGGCGGTGATGTGGACATCAAAGCCCAACTCTTTGGCGGTATCACTTGTAATTGGCCCGATGCTGGCAATGGTGACATCTTGAATAAGCGCGGGAAAATCTTTTGCCGGCAGCAGGGCTTTAAAATTCTTTACAGTGGAGGAGCTGGTGAAGGTGATCATTTCCACGCGCTTGTCCTTAAGCTGCTGAACCAAGTCATCTGTGTTTTCAACGGCTTTTAAGGTTTCGTAGGCCGGGATTTCATCGACCTTAGCGCCCATTATAGTCAGCTCTTGCGGTAAAATCGGGCGGGCTTCTTTGGCGCGCGGCAGCAGTATTTTTTTGTCTTTTAGTTTTTCTTTTTTAAATGCCGCCACCACCGATTCCGCGCGATAGGTCTCGGGCACAATATCACTGGTCAGGCCAAACGCCAACAACCGCGCAGCCGTGGCCGGACCGATGGCGGCCGTTTTCAGATGGCCCAGGTCACGCACGTCTTTTCCGGCGGCAAAGAGTTGCGCAAAGAAATAGCTGACGCCGTTGACGCTGGTAAAAACAAGCCAATCATAGGCGGATACGTTGGCGACCGCCTGTTTGAGGGGTGCGGTGTCTTTGGGTGCCTTAATTTCAATGGTCGGATACTCAAGGCATTCGGCGCCCAGATCCGCAAGCAGCCCGACGAGGTCACTGGCTTGTTGTCGTGCCCGGGTGACGACAATGCGTTTGCCCAGCAGCGGCCGAGCTTCAAACCATTTCAGCGATGGGCGCAATTTGACGACATCACCGACCACGATAATGGCCGGTGCCTTCAGGCCGGCAGCACGGGCCTTTTCGACAATGGTGTCCAGTGTTGCCGATACGGTTTCCTGGCGGGGGGTCGTTCCCCATCGAATGACGGCAACCGGCGTTTCCGGTGATTTGCCATGGTCGATCAGGCTTTTGGTGATGTTGGGCAGATTTTTGACTCCCATGAAAAAAACCAGAGTTCCGATGCCGGTGGCCAGAGAAGACCAGTTAATGCTGCTTTCGTCTTTGGTTGGATCCTCATGGCCGGTCACAAAGGCCAGGGTCGAGGTGAGTTGGCGATGGGTCAGCGGGATGCCGGCATAGGCTGCGGCGGCAATGGCTGAAGTAACGCCGGGTACGATTTCAAACGAGATACCGGCTTTCAAAAGCGCCTCGGCTTCTTCACCGCCGCGGCCGAAGATAAACGGGTCGCCCCCTTTGAGGCGGGTGATCACACCACCGGATTTGGCTTTTTCCACGAGCAAGCGATTGATCTCATCCTGGGAAAGAGTGTGGTCACCGCCTTTTTTGCCGACATAGATCAGTTCGGCGGATTTGCGGGTGTGCTTTAACAGGGCAGGGGGCGCCAGATAATCATAGATAATGACATCGGCCTTTTGGATACATTCCTTGCCTTTTACCGTGATCAGGCCCGGATCACCGGGCCCGGCGCCGACCAAATAGACGTTAGCTTTCATAACCCTCGTTTGCTATTGTTTTAAGTTGTTCCAGGATTTTATCCGCGCCCCTGGCAAGCAGTTCTTCAGCCAAATCGATACCGATGGTTTCAGATGACGCGATCGGCCCGCTTTTTTGCCCTTTGACAACCTGGGAGCCATCTACATCGGCAACCAATCCGGTTAACGTAAACGTATTGTTGCTGATCGTGCCGTGACCGGCAATGGGGACCTGGCAGCCGCCTTCGAGCCGCTTGAGAAAGGCACGTTCACCGGAGACCACCGCGTGCGTAGATGCGTGATTCATGGCTGCAACCATCGGACCCACCGTTGGGTCATCTGTTCGGATTTCAACACACAAAGCGCCCTGGCCGATCGCCGGCAGCATGACCGTTGCGTCCAGGTATTCTGTAATTTTATGTTCAAGATTCAGTCGCTGCACGCCCGCTGCTGCAAGTACGAGCGCGTCAAAATTTTCGGATTCGAGTTTTTTAAGACGCGTATCCAGATTCCCGCGGATGGGCTGGATAACGATATCCGGTCGGGCATGCCGCAGTTGGGCGCCACGCCGCAAGCTGCTGGTGCCGATAACGCTGCCCGCAGGCATTTTCGTGAATCCGGCTCCGGTGCGGGAGATGAATACATCCACCGGATTTTCGCGTTCGGGGATCGCACCGATGCACAATCCCGCTGGAATGTCAGCGGGCATATCCTTCATGCTGTGCACTGCAATATCAATGCGTCCGGTCAGCAATGCATCTTCAATTTCTTTTACAAAAAGGCCTTTGCCGCCCACTTTGGCAAGGGGGACATCCAGAATTTTGTCCCCCTGAGTTTTTATGATCGTCAGTTCAATGGGAGTAGACGCGAATTTTTTTTCAAGAAAGGATTTGGTCCAGTTGGCCTGCCACAGCGCCAATTTACTGCCGCGGGTTCCGATTCTGATGGGATTGTTCATCTGACTCAATGGCTGCAACCGGCACAACTTGACGCTGCACAACCGCTGCAGGCGGATGCCCCGGCGGAACTGGATACGGTCTCCCCTCCGCTGCCTTTTGAGATAAACCCGCAGGGGGACATCAGTTTGGACACTTTTTTACTTTTGCAGGAAGGGCAGCCGGGCTTCTCGCTTCCAAAAACCAGGTATTCAAAATCCTGGTCGCAGTTTTTACAATGATATTCGTAAATCGGCATAGAATTCTCCCGGTGTCTATAAAAATCGTATAAAGCCATTCAATTCTAAATAATCATCACGGCTTTAAAAGCAAGGTTTGGCATTGAAATCAAGCCAAAAAATTAGACTAAACATGAAATTCGTTGCGCTGTCAACCTTCGAGCTGTTCAATCACCCCGGCGGCAATCAATGGCAGCATGATTTCATGATGTCCGACCAGATTGATGCCCCTGCCACCCCTGGCGGTCGGGCGGTGCACCACATTGGTCAAAGGTCGATATTGCTGGATGAAATCCAAATTAACTGTAGTAAATTCATTCAAATCGTAGCCCAGATTTCGCGCCAGGGTGACGGCTTTCAAAAAAACTTCCGGTAAGATAACGGCCGATCCGATATTCAAATAGACGCCCTTTTGAAGACAGGTGACCATTGCTGAAAATAGGCGGAAATCATGATGGGTGGCTTCTCCGAAACGGGCGGGATCAAACTGGGGATGCATGTGAACAATATCGGTTCCGATGGCGACATGCACAGTGAGGGGAATTCCCAGACGAAAACCGGCTGCCAGGACGCTGTGCTCACTGAACCGTAGTCCTTTTTCCGCAATGGCCCGTCCAACGGCATATCCCAGACCTTCTGTGTCCGGTTGTGATTCGCTCAAGGCCTTCCCTAAAAAGACAGCCGTATCCTCGGCCATGCCAAAGGTGCCGTCATCGATGGCAGCGGCAACATCTTCAGAAGTGTGTCCCACCATGGCAAGTTCGACATCATGGATAATACCGGCGCCGTTAAGCGCCACACAACTGATCACACCGCGTTGCATAAGGTCGATAATCACCGGATTCAGGCCCACCTTGATCACATGCGCGCCCATCCCCAGGATTACCGTTTTTTTGGCACGCGCAGCCTTTGCCCATGCGTTGATGACAAACCTTAGATCGTCGGCTGCCAGAATGTTGGGTAAACTGTCTAAAAAATCCTGAAACGTGCCATCTTTTGGATAAATTCTGGCAAAGGCGGTCGTGCTGACTTTGCTGCGGCGTTGTGCCAGGGAATAGGTTTTGACTTGCCTGAGGTCCAGTGGTTTTATTTCTTTGGTCATCATCGTATCCTGTGATGAAGGTCATATTAACGGCTAACCCACCAGAGGCGGACAAGCGGTAAACGGGCCAACCGGCCAGCCAATTTTCTATTTTTGCGGAAACAGCAAGCGCTCAACCAGATCGCATAAGATGTGACCCAAGGTGATATGGGCTTCCTGAATCCGGGCCGTATCATCGGAGGGGGCCGTAAAGACCAGTTGTGCACATGTGGCAAGTGCGCCACCGCGCCCGGTAAACGCGATGGAATATAGTTGTTTTTCATTGGCCACTTCGATGGCCTGGACGACGTTTTTAGAATTTCCGCTGGTGCTCATCCCCCAGGCAATATCATTTTCTTTGCCCAGCGCTTCGATCTGTTTTGAAAAAATGTCATCAAACCGATAATCGTTTCCAATACTAGTTAAAATGGAGGTATCGGTCGTTAGAGCGATGGCCGCCAGGGGAGGACGTTCGATTCTAAAGCGGTTGACAAATTCAGCTGCCAGGTGCTGTGCATCCGCAGCGCTGCCGCCGTTGCCAAAGATCAGAATTTTATTTCCACCTAAGATACAGGCAGCCAATTTTTCAGCCGCCAAAATAATATGATCGACCTGCGTTTCAATGAATTGGCGCTTAATTTGAAGGCTTTCTTCAAGTTGCTGTAAAATAATTTTTTCCATAGCGACATCCCTTTTAACCTGATGAGTGCGACGCTTTGGGCGATAATTTCTTTTCGATTTCCATTATAAAATCAGATGCGTCTTTACCCAGAAGCTCGGCTTTTTTAAACTCTTTTAAGGCATCATCCAGACGGTTTTGCTGTAAGTAAAGCTGCCCCAATCGATACCGAAAAAGACCGTTTTGAGGGGCAAGTTGAACACTTTCTTGGCAAAACATCAGGGCAATATCCGGGCTTTCTTCCTGCTCGGCAAATAAGCACCCCATTGCCGATAGCGAGGCGGCATCGCTGGGATTATATTTGATGGCTTTTTTATAGGCGGCAATGGCTGCGTCGGGATGGTTGACTTCCGTATAACATTCACCCAGATACCGGTAAACCACACCGGATGTCGGCTCAAGGCTCGCCGCATGCTTCAAGAATTTTTTGCCGCTTTCAGGTTGTTTCATTTCCATTAGCAGCCTGCCGGTTTGAAAGGCAACTTCGAACACATCCTGATTGATGGCATTGGCCTTTAAAAAAAGATCAAGGGCTTTCGGGCGGTCGCCGTTCAGCATATGCGTAAAGCCCATATTATACCAGGCCATGACTTCGCTGTGATCTAATTTGACAGCTAATTTAAATTCCAATCTGGCCTTTTCATATTCTCCCATTAAGCCATAGCAAACGCCAAGACTGTTGTGAACATTGATGTTTTCCGGATCCATTTTCAGGGCCTGTTTAAATTCTTCAATGGAACCTTTGAGGTCGCCTTTGTCGAACAGCTGATCACCGCTGATGTTTAAGCTCACCGCATCAAAGAGAACGGCGCTGTTCGGACCCAGAAAAGCCGCATGATCGAGTGCTTTAAGCGCGTTGGCCAGGACATCGGACGTTTGATAATTCAGGGTTGGATATTCGGCAATGCCGGCACTGACGGTTAACCCCGTTTTGTTTTTTGATGTCTGCTGAAACTGCTGAACTAGTTTGAGGCAGCTGTTGGCATTTTTTTGATCGAAAAAGGCGCCGAACAATCCCTGATTTAAGAGTCCCCAGATGCCATTGTGTTTCTTGCAAAATTTATTAAACAATTTGGCGGCTCTTTTATGGGCCACCGCCGGATCGATTTCCGGTCTTTTAGAATCGGCGGTGATGTCATCATCGATCTGGAAAACAAGACCGGCAAACGAGGTAGCTGGGACCAATTGCACTAATGCGTGATCCACAAATGCCTGCCCCATCAGCAAACCGGGATAAATGGATTGAATGGCCTTTTGAATGCTGCTCGGGATATGGATTCGCTTCTTTTGCAGATCATCTGTTTCCGCTTTGGCGTGCAGAAAGTGCCGCGTCGATTCCCGGTGACGATAGAGTTCGGATTGGTTTTTTCGCATATCAAGCTTTCATTATCTGATTTTCAAATGCCGTAGCAATGGTTGCGAATTCATCCTCCTGGATTGTTCGAGGATCCATGATAAACAGATCCTCTTCAATTCGACCAATAATCGGCGGGTCGTTGTTGCGCATCTTTTTCTCCAGCGCGTTTGCTGATAATCCATCAATTTGGAAACCAACGCACAAACTGGGTAGCTCCATGAGGGGCAAAGCACCCCCGCCAGTTTTGGAAGCACGCTCGAGTAGCCGGATGTGCACGCGGGAATCGCCGATGCGCGTCAGGCGATCAGCAAGGTTGCGGGCGCGGCTTTGAATCTCGGGCAGCGAAAGCATAATCATGCGCAATGTGGGTATTATACGAGCCGCTTTTTCTTCATCGCGATATAATCGCAAAGTGCCCTCCAAAGCGGCCAACGTCAGTTTATCAATCCGCAGCGCTCGTGCAACCGGGTTTTTCTTAATAGCGTCAATGACCTTTTTTTTACCGACGATTATACCGGCTTGCGGCCCCCCCAGCAACTTGTCGCCGCTGAAGGTAATGACATCGGTACCCGCACCTACGGATTCCTGAACCGTGGGTTCCTTCAGCAGACCGTACTTTGAAAAATCGATAAAAGTGCCACTGCCCAGATCCTCCATGACCGGCAATTGATGCGCTGCACCTAAATCAACGAGTTCACGTAACGAAACCTCCGCCGTGAATCCGACAACGCTGTAGTTGCTGGTGTGGACTTTTAAAAGTAAGCCGGTTTGCGGGCCGATGGCGTTTTCATAATCTCTTAGATGGGTACGGTTGGTGGTTCCCACTTCTTTGAGGATAGCGCCGCTCTTGGCCATCACATCCGGCACCCGGAAGGAACCGCCGATTTCAACCAGTTCACCGCGAGAGACAATCACTTCTTTATCTCTGGCAAGGGTGTCCAGACTTAGCAGGACCGCACCGGCGTTGTTGTTAACCGCCAGGGCCGCCTCAGCTCCGCTGATTTCACATATCAGCTCCTCGATGCTGCTGTAACGCGACCCCCTTTTGCCAGCTGCCAGATCGTATTCCAGGTTGGAATAGCGCCCGGCAATCGTAACCAAATTCTCAATGACTTCAGCGGCCAGCAATGAGCGGCCCAGATTGGTGTGCACCACAATTCCGGTTGCATTGATTGTGCGTCTTAGATTCGGTGTCATGGCCTGCTGAGCAGCATGTTTAACGGCCGCGAGCATCTGCAAATCCGATAGGCTGTTTTCATCCGCGGCAGGGTCTTGGTCTAGGATTTGCTGTCGTCTACGCTCAATTACCTTACGAATTGAATTGACCACAACTGTATGCGGGATGTTTTTTAAAAAAGCGTCTTCGGTCACCTGGGACAGCAGATAATCCACCCCCGGCAGCTTCCGCAGAAGCGCCTGCTGATCAGGCTTGATTTGCACTAATTTTTTCTTTTGTGATTTTTCTTTTGTCATATGCTTGATCCGTATTTATGGCAATTTGCTGCGCTTAAGCGTCAACTATTTTATGTTTATCGCCTGCTTTGGGCTTTGCTCTGGTTTACCGCGCCATGCCTGTTTAAGCGCAGGCGGGTGAGCGTTGATCCAACAAGTTGTTCGAAACACAGATTTTGCAGCTTTGAAATATTTGTTCAGCTCATCAATGCGATCTCCGGTGAAGCCTCCAGTACTTTTATGGGAATATGGTCGATCAGTTGTGGTAAATCGGAAATCGACAATCCGATGACCGCCAAGCGAGTGGCGAGGGCATCGGTGTTTAATCGCTCCAGCTCCAGTCCAACGTGAAATCTGCTCATCAGCAGATCGGCCAGGTAAACGATATGGACAAGCTCACCATATCGGCCAGCGTTTTCGGGCTGATGATGATGCCGGATGGTTTCAACCAAAGATTCCGGAAAAGACCAGTTAATCGCAAGCTCTGCACCCACTTCCGTATGATCGATTCCGAGCACTTGCTTTTCAACGTCGGAAAAATTATGTTGGCCTTCGTTGAGTTCCCTGTAAAAAAGCGGCAAACCGGAATGGATGAATTGATCCAGTGCCACCTTGCCGATATCATGCAATAGGCCCGCCATGTAAGCCAAAGCGGATTCTGTCCGGCCGGTTAAGGTCGACAAATTTTCGGCAATGACGGCGGTTCCGATGGCATGATGATAAATGCCACCCTTACACAGGGAATAACCCAAGCCGATCTGTCTAAAGAAGCTATCCAAAGACGCTGAGATAACAAATTTGAGAAAAAGGTGCTGTCCCAGCATAACCAGCGCATGGTCCAAAGACTCAATCTTTTTGCGTCGGGCATACATGACCGAGTTGCAAAGTTGCAGCGTCCGGGCGCTGATGACCTGATCCTTTCGGATCTCTTCGGTGACATCTTTGATTTCATAGCCCTTTGAGTTGAGGATTCGCAAAATTTTTAATGCCACCTGCGGAATGGGCTTTAAATTTTTGACGGCCTGACTGATTTCCCGCGGCTCTGGGATTTTAACAGCGGCATCGCCAGAAAGCTTGTCGATTCCGGCCGGCTCGATCTCAAAGTCGCCCGAATTTAGATCCAGCTCAAGCCGGCACGTGAAAAATCCACCGGTTTCTATTTTCTCAACTCGTATGTTTTCTGCTGTTATCACCTGCATGACGCGCTCGGTGGTCCGCCCGCCGATATCCATTTCGAGGTCGGTATCATCTATCGGTCCCACCAGTGCGCCTCCGGCGATGCAGGCTTTCATGTTTTCAGCCGAAGCACCTTGCTCGTACAAAGCCTGAACGAAAGGCGGAAAACCGGTCGATGCGTATTTTTGCGGCTCAAAATTATCGTCCGCGCTTATAGGATCTGGAAGCAGCAAGTGGATCAGCCCGCCGACGCCGGCTACCGGATCATAGAGCGCCACGCCCACACATGTTCCCAGATAGGCCTCCAAGACCATTGGTTTTCGAGCATCAATATGATAGGTTCCCGCAGCTACGTGGTATCGGTATTGTTCTGACATTAAGATATGTGATTTGCGCCGATCGGTGGGCGGTATCGGATATTTATCTGTAAATATTAAAAATTTATCATATATCATTATAAAGTCAATTGTTTCAACATAAATCTAATTCGGTCACGCCCAGGCAGGTTAATTTACTTTATGATTCAATTCAGTTAAGATACTAAATAACTCCAGATTTCAGATAAAATAGGCGTCAGGTTTCGGGTTTCAGTTGTCAGCGGTTTGGCCGCTGGCTTCTTGCTGCTTGCTTCTGGCTGCTGAAAGTCTGATCTTTCTAAATGTCGAACGATTCGGTTTGAACAGTCACCAGAAATAAGTAGCCGACGATATTTAGCTAGAGGGCTATTGGCCGCAGCCAGCTGCCAGTTGCCAGTGACCAGAAGCCTGATGTTAAAAAGCCTCCTTTTCCGTAAGAGTTTCATAAGAAAATTAGGAGACACCATGCAAAACATTTTGGTAACCGGCGGTTGCGGCTTCATTGGGACAAATTTCATATACTACATGCTGTCAAATGCCGGTTTTAAGGGACGAATTATCAACGTCGATAAACTGACCTATGCCGGTAATCCGGAAAATCTCGTAACTGCCGGGGAAAAATTTCCGGAGCGCTACATTTTTAAGAAAGCGGACATTTGTGATGCGCGCACATTAGCGGACATATTTGATCGTTATGCAGTGGATGCCATCTGTAATTTTGCCGCTGAATCACATGTCGACCGTTCAATCGTAGCACCGGATGCATTCATTAAAACCAATATTGAGGGCACGTTTTGTCTGCTGGAATTGGCTCGCCGGAATAAAGATCAACTGAAACTGTTTCACCATGTCAGCACCGACGAAGTCTATGGTTCATTGGGCATGGATGGCCATTTTACAGAAGAGACACCTTATCGCCCCAACAGTCCCTATTCGGCTTCTAAGGCCTCCTCTGATCATCTGGTAAGAGCGTATTTTAAAACTTTTGGTCTGCCGGTAACGATCTCCAATTGTTCGAACAATTACGGTCCCTACCAATTTCCTGAAAAAATGATTCCGCTGATGATTTTAAACGCGCTGGATTACCAGCCGCTGCCGGTATACGGCCAGGGTCGCAACGTGAGGGACTGGCTTTACGTTACCGATCACTGCCAGGCTATCTGGAAGATCATGCAATCAGGGACCCGGGGTGAAATGTACAATGTTGGGGGCCATTGCGAAATGGCCAATATCGATTTGGTGGAACGCATCTGCGATTTACTCGACGAGATCGCCCCGCAGCCCGATGCACCTCCACGACGCGAGTTGATTACCTTCGTAAAGGACAGACCCGGTCATGACCTGCGATATGCCATCGACTTCAGTAAACTAACACATGAGCTGGGCTGGCTGCCGGCAGAAACCTTTGAAAGCGGTATCAAAAAAACCATCCAGTGGTATCTGGATCATCCGGCCTGGGTAGATCAGATCAAAAGCGGTCCATACTATCAGAACTGGATAAAGAAGCAGTATGGGCAGAATCAAAAAAAACTGGAGTAATGGAGTACAGGAGTAGTGGAGTATTGGATCCAGCCGAGGCGTCGCAAATTCGCTTTGCCCAGAGTCACCATTACTCCAACACTCCAATCCAGCCTTCGTAGCCGAAGCCACTTCGGCGGAGTAGGCTACTCCAACACTCCGGTTTTTCGGAGTCGTATCGCCTCATCCTAAAGACAAAAGGATTTAAATGAAGGTTATGAATCAAGCTAAAGACCGGATAATTTTCCCCCTGGATGTGGCCTCATTTGAAGAAGCCAAGCGGTATATTAAGCTGTTAGCCGGGAGCGTGGGACTCTTTAAGGTGGGACTGGAGCAGTTTATTCAGGTCGGTCCTGAAATCATTGGCTTTATTCACGCGCAAACGCAAGCCCGCGTGTTTCTCGATCTAAAGCTGCATGACATACCGGCCACAGTCGGTCGGGCCATGGCACGTATCGCCGATTTGGGCGTTGCGTTTGCCACGGTTCATGTGGGCGAAACCCGACGGATGCTGGCCGCAGCGGTCGAGGGCAGCGGGGGCAAGGTGGGAATACTGGGCGTCACGGTGTTGACCAGTGTTTCGACCGAGGATCTAAAATCAGCCGGCTATCGCCAGGATTTTTATAGAGACATGCGGCTGACGGTGATGCAAAGAGCAACGATGGCGCATGCAACCGGCTGTGCCG
>Ga0209536_100009633_pt1 | contig 14352 bp, 16 predicted proteins | sample DeeMarSeWOR28_12_FD_187461 | JGI IMG/M metagenome (GOLD analysis project Ga0209536, IMG submission 187461) | Marine sediment microbial communities from White Oak River estuary, North Carolina - WOR-2-8_12 (SPAdes) (version 2) | ecosystem: Environmental > Aquatic > Marine > Intertidal zone >...
GCTTTCTAAATCGGTAACATTGCCTTCTACAATTTCGAAGTCATTTCCAAATCGTTCCGATGCTTTCTCAATATTTCGGACCATGAGTCGCACGAAAAATCTGTTTTGCTTCAAGTGATTTGCCACAGGCTCACCTAAAAGACCGGTTGAACCAATAACTAATATTCGTTTTGCCATGATATACCCTTCATCTCACACATATCAAAAAGTTGCGAACGCCGCGCTTCACCCCCCCCGGCTTTTTTGCGCCGGCTGCCAACGCATGGTTACAATTTTTCTTTGTCATCTCACCACAGGCCGAGTGTCATGCGATGGCCGCCATGAACGAACAGCAGCTGTCCTGTAATCCAGGCCGCCTGCTCTGAGGCGAAAAATACAACTGCATTAGCGATATCTTCAGGCCGACCGATTCTTTTCAAAGGGATATCCGTGACAAGGGCATCTTCCGCATCTGATGGAATATACCCCGATTGCACCGGTCCGGGCGATACGATATTCACCGTTATGCCATAAGGCCCCAACTCTGCGGCGGCACTGCGGCTGTAAGACTCCAGGGCATATTTGCTTGCACGATAAGATATTTCCATCGGAGCACCCCATGCACAATCCGCACTGATATTAATGATTCTGCCCCATCTTTTCTGTCTTTCGATGATTCGGCCGGCAAATTTACTCATCAGGATAGAGACAGCTCGGGAATTCACCGCAAAATGGCGATCATGACTTGCCTCGTCGATCGTCGTTGTGGCTGGCCCTTTTTCCCAAACTTCTGTTTTTTCTCCCAATGTACTGTCAGGAAGAAAGGTGTCCGCGGTATATTCAGCTGCATTATTCACAAGGATATCAACGTGACCGAATGTCTTTTCTGCCTGTTCGAATAAGCGATGGACATTCTCAGCTTCACGAAGGTCACCCTCCCAAGATCCCACACTGCCACCGGCATCTCGAATTGATGCCATCACTTCATCGGCCGTTTTCGCCTGTTGTTTGAAAAAAAACGTCAATCCTGGCTTTTGCACATCATTAATTTTTTTATCTTTATCCGATAATTCGGCAGGCATGCGAAAGTAATGAATAAACACCTTGGCACCGTGGGTAGCAAGTGCTCGTGCGATGGCCGCACCGATACCGAAAGGATTATTCCCTCCAGTGATCAGGGCCACTTTGTCCTTCAAACCAGGATCGATCACTTTATCTTTGTCCGTTCTTAAGGATTCTAACAGCACCCGTCATCGACAGCGAAAAGCAGGGCAAGAAACAAACGACACCTTTTGCCGTCCGCGTGTACGTGATCATTACGTCTAAAAAGACTTTTCGAATCAAGCCGATGAGTATCGCATCCCGCCCCATGTCCTACGTACTTTGCCGGTACTGCCGAAAACAGAGATCTTATGGAACGGTCTGCTTGACCGGGCGCACCAGAATTTCCTCGACCAATACATTTGGAGGCTGTGCAAAGGAATAAACCAGTGCTTGCGCCACATTCTCGGATGTCAAGGCATCCAGTCTTTCGCGGCGTTCACGCTTGACCTCGTCCGGGACCTTGTGTCCCCACTCGGTCCAGGTTGCCCCTGGTTCGATCACCGACACGCGAATGCCGTCCGCCCCCAGTTCCTTGCGCAAAGCGTCATGAAAGCCGACCACGGCGAATTTTGTGGCGCAATAGACCGACCAGCCTTCATAGCCGTAACGCCCTCCCACACTTGATACGGACGAGATCATAGCTCCAGTGCGCCCTTTCATGAGCGCAATGGCTGCTTTGGTGCAATTCAATACGCCGAATAGATTGACATCAATCATCGTGACCCAGTCGTCGGGTTCGCTATCTGCAAATTGACCAAAAATGCCCACACCCGCATTATTGAACAACAGATCAAGACCACCAAATTGCTCTTTTACCTTCGCAAACAGGCTGCGCACCTGTTCGGGGTTGCTGACATCGGTTTGAATCGCGATTGCCTTTTGTCCCAGTTCTTCCGCCAGTGCCTCAATGCGCGATTTGCGCCGAGCCGCAAGAAAGACATTCATCCCTTCTTCAACCAACAAACGGGCGGCGGCTTCGCCAATGCCGCTTGAAGCGCCGGTAATCAAAGCGATTTTTCCAGTAAGGTTCTGCATCTGCATGAGTTATCTCCTTTGTAAATGCCTCTATATTCTTTACGCGCATCGGCCGCGAGACGAGCGGAAGGTTCTCCGCGTAAAGCAGCGCGACAACGGCGCGATTTGCGCAGGTTCTTTCCACTCCATTGAAATGATAGCCGGCGCTGTGCGCCGGTGTTCATCTCAATGGCTTCATCTTGCGGGCGATAGCGTGGTGCGCGGCACTACCCGGTTGAGCTGAACAGCGGGCGTTACCCCTGTCGGCAACCCTCAGATCTTCACAAAGAACCCGGCAGGTTTCTCCCAGTCAGGTGCATCCGCCTGGTTACGCGACCTTTTGTTCTGCCGACTTATTCGAGCCAGACCTGCCACCGGGCCAGTGTGTAGAGAAGGCCCGCAACAAACAGACTGCCGAAGATCTGTTTGTTGTAACGAGCCAACCATAGCGGAAGGTAAATGTCAAAATTGTCCTGCCGTTCGTCAGTGTAGCGTGCGGCAACAGCAGTAAGAGGGCAGCGCCAGTGGTTGGCTACGATGATGAAGACCTCAACGAATACGATAGCGATCAACATGACCGCCGTGCGGAACTCGCCGCGCCAGGCATAAACGGGGATAGCCAGGATGCAGCCGGCGAATAAAGCCCAGGCGGTTGTGTGGGCCATCTTTATGATACGAAGGGCTGCTTTCGGACTCATTTTTGCGCATTCGCGACATGTAAAGGATCAAACTCACCCTTTATCCGCATAACGCAGCTAATCTGCCGCGCGGATTTTTGCGTCGGCTGAATTCGCCTTGTTATACTTCCCCCAATTATAAACTATTGCACCTTCTTTGCAGCCATCAACGCAAGTTCCGCAGAGAATGCATTCCGTGTTCTCCATCATATTCCGATTAACCATTTTCTCTACTGGAAGACTCATTGGACAGTTTTCAGTGCAGGTATGACAATGCTTACAAAGATCAGAGACGGATACTAACTGCAAAGACATCAATTGAAAACTATTTCTAACCTTCCTTGCTAATATCATAAAAGGAGCCATCCAACATAAATGATGGCAGAATGATCGTTTCCCAATAACAAAAGCAGGAAAAACAATAAGTAGAAAAAGGACAATATTGTAGGCTATAAAACTCTGGAAATCTGCGATGGAGAGGCCATATGTTGTCTGATAAAAAAAATCTATCTGTTTATAACCACCCGCCTTTATGGCAAATAGCACAATACTACAAATCCAGGGTATCCATATAAACCATTTGACTGAATCACCTTTGGTCACTTTTTTATCTTTTGCAAGAAAAATCGACTCCTGGCAACCAGCAGCGGGACATACCCATCCGCAATATCCTCTACCCACAAACAAAGCGCTAATAAACATGAGCAAAAAAATAACAAAACTACCGTTAACTACGCCCATAGAGCTTGCCCGAACGATGAGCACGGGGGAGAGATAATAAAAGGTGGCAGGGAAAAGGAAGAAAGAAAACAAGATTATGCCTTTTCGTATTTTCTGCCGTTTTTTCATTTAATTCCTATAAATACAAAAAATATCGCCGGCGGCGAGCGGCGGAAGTACAGATCGTGATTAACCCATTGGCCTTTACGATGAGAGCCTCAAGTTTCTCACAGTTTGCTACAGCGAATGGGTAGCAAACGTTCGGTCTCGCTTTATTGAGTCTACATAATCTCAATTTTTCCGTCGCCCTGAGCCTCGGGCCACCGCCCAGCACTTTTTGCAAGTAACATCCTTTAGATTCTCTGTTGCTATGCCCTCAACCTGTGCGCGATGTGCCGCTTCACGGTCACGTGGATTGCATGCTACCATCCCGTCTTTGTCCAGGAAATGTAGATCTTGTTTTCTTGTTTTCCCTCTATGCCTTGTTTTCATTTTAGTTTGCCAACGGATGCTTCACGCGCGGTGGCTTTTTACCGTCGCAGAGAAAGCAAGGGATATGTCCATAGCTCTTTTCTTATCAGGTTTTTTTTCCATAAAGCTCAGACTCATTTGCACTCCCACCCCACATGAGCTTTTACTGTTTCTTTATGAATGTTGCTCTCACTCGGATATGTGTTTTTCCCAAAACTTCACTGCGCTTTCTGTCCATCCTTCAGCGCCCGTACCGATGCCAAGTCCGAAACCATGACTTACATTCCGATACTTATGATACTCGACTTCTATTCCGGCATTGCGCATGGCATCGACACGCTTTTCGACAGTGGATACATTAACGATTCCGTCGTTGTCGCCTTGCACCACGAAAGTTGGCGGATCATTGCGGGTGAAGGACGAATGACCGGTATATGCCATAACTACGACGCGAGGTCTCGGGAGATCATAACCGCCGTATCCGGAAGGACCGTATGAACCGATATTTGCCGCCATTCTTGCCCCCGCTGAACTACCCCACACGGAGTAGTCTTTCGTACTTACGCCTAATGATACAGCATTTTTGAAGATATAGGATATAGCTGCGGCCAGATCTTCGCAGGCTCTCTGCTCACCTCCCACGCGGTATTGCAGGGCAAAGGCATTGTATCCTTTCCTGCTAAGTTGTGTAGCGTGAGGGAAACCTTCATGAACCGAACCGACATAGGAAAAACCCCCTCCAGGGCACACGATGGCGAACGGAGCCCCGTGTTTGCCCTTAAAGAAGAAAATGCCGGTGTTCCTTTTCGCTGGGTATTCCTGCTTTTGCCGCTCCGTGTAGAAGCTGTAGAAGATAATTTTTCCTTCGGCCATTTGGTCAATCATGTAATTGATCGTGTCCACCACAGCTTCCGGTTCTACGTGGCTATGATACGGCAAGAGAGACCCCACACGACTCAGCTGCATATTTTCGTCGTATGCACGATGGTCCAGCGGCAGTATAAACTGCCCAAAGCCTTTAAAGGACGGATGATTCAAGACATCCCTAACAGAGCTGTTGGTATTCATGTGCCCCTTGATTTTGGAGACAACAACGGCCTCCGGCTTATTGGAAACGTGATCATCAGCGGCTGAAACCCTAAGGGACTGGCAGAGAAAGACCACTATGAGCAGCGGCAAGGACACGCGTATTAGTCTATTTATTCTCAATTCCTTGGACATAACGTGGGCACTCCCTGCTGAGATGAAGCGGAGCGAAATCTTAGTCCGCGTTCATGCCATGGTTAGGAAGTTTTTAAGAAATGCGGTCGATATTCCTGAATATAAGTTCCGGTCTTGACCTTTTGCCGGCCGCGAAATTTATAATCTACTTTTTATCCTTTAATAAGGTGTTGAGATCGGCGAAAGGTTTATGGGTGAAATTTGGTTTCTGTTCACTGCCCGGCGGTTCCTCTTCATCCCATTCCTGATCCAGATATCTCGAGTGTTCATTGTCGTGACAGTAAAGACACAGAAGCTCCCAGTTGCGGCCGTCGGGCGGATTGTTATCGTGGTTGTGGTCCTTATGATGGACCGTGAGTTCTCGAAGTTTCTTGCCTTGAAAATCGCGCCCACACTTCGCACAGATCCAGGGGTAGATCTTGAGCGCCTGCTCCCGATACCCACGCTCACGGTTGCGCCGAGCCTCGGCTACAATCCGGTCCATTCTGTCTTTGTCTAATCGTGTTTTGTTCGATGACATACATTCACCACCGTGTTACATCATTTATGTCAAGCCTAACGTCAAAGCTCAGTGGCGCCGCGAAGCGGCTTCCACTGCAGTGTCTTGTTTTGGGCCCAGACCACTATCCATTCGTCACCAGTATGCCGGATTGTCTAACGCCTTCGCGCATGAACAGCGGCCAAGTATTCTCTCAATTGAATCCTCTGTAAGTGATTGCCCAAGCCATCCCTCAGGCTGCGAAAGCTCAAATGGAGCTTCGACCATATCCTGCGAAAGTGGGTGGAACCCAACTTTGGAGTAGAAGCCTGGATCTCCATATGTGGTCACGATCCTCACACCTCGTTTCTTCATTTCCCGCAGACCGTGAGCGATCATTGATTGTCCTATGCCCATGCCTTGATGATCACTATGGACGGCAACAGGGGCCAAGATGAATACATCTATATTCTTCTCGAAGGTCAATCGACTAAAAAATAAGGCACCAACCATTTGCTCGCTGTGAACAGCTACAAATCCGTATAGATCCCGACTGTCAGTACCGGCAATCAGATCCTTAGTCAGATTGCCGATCAGGGCCCCTTCCGATGCACCTTCAGACTTGGTGAAAACCGAACGAAAAAGACCTTCTATTGCGGAAGCATCACTTGGTTTATGAGGCCTGAATTCTATCATTGATACCCAAGGAGCCGTGAGAGGCGTTAATTCTACGACAGCAACAGCACATAACGACTTGAGCTCACCGGCGGCAAAGACGCGAAGCGGATGTGGTGTTCGGTGAAGCGAATTTTTAGGTGCACAGCCGCTGTTTTCCAAGAAGCACTGGGGTCAGTTACTCGTCCAAAACAGTCTCGAAACCACCAAATATCAGGTGCTTTCCGTCAAAGGGCATGTCAGCCATACCCGCGCCTTAAACTCAGGGTCTTCCATGGCCTTTTGCATCCCCTCATTTCGAACGTCTCGAGACGGCCAGGTAATCCAAGAGAATACAAGCGATTCACCCTCTTTGGCTTTGACCGCAATTGGAAAGGAGGTCACCGCCACGTCGGGAACCTGTTCTCCCCAGTTCTCGACATAAGTCAGAGCGCCTTGGTTCTTGAGGGCCTAAGCAGCCTTTTTGGCATGATCTAAATACTTTTCTTTGTTCTCATTCGGAACTGCTGCAACCCATCCATCGACCCAGGACATGGTTTTCTTCTTATTGGTTGACTGCCGCCATTCCTTCAGGGTCGTACCGGTCCCCGAGCACCTGCCCGGCCAACTGGTTGAGCACTCCGAGGTCTTCTTCGGTAAGCCGGCAGGCCAGCGCGCCCAGGTTGGACTCCAAATTGGCGAGTCTGGTGGTGCCAGGAATAGCGACAACATGATCCCCCTGGCCCAATACCCAGGCCAAAGCAACCTGCGCTGCAACGCATCCCCTTTGGGCAGCAATCTCCTTGATGGCCTCCACTAGTTTGAGGTTGGACTCGATATTGCCTGGCTGAAATCGAGGCTGCATCTGAGCGCGGAAATCTGTCTCGTCAGTGGGCCGCTCACCCGGCGAGGTGTAGCAGCCTGTCAACATTCCCCGGCCTAAGGGGGAGTAGGCGACCAGGCTTATGCCGAGCGCCGCACAGGTGGGCAGGATATCGCGCTCGACGTCCCGGCTAAAAATCGAGTACTCAGTCTGGAGCGCGGTAACCGGATGGACCGAATTCGCCCGCTCAATCGTCTTGGCCGAGGCCTCTGACAACCCAATTGTCCTAATCTTGCCTTCTTGAACCAACTTCGCCATCTCGCCTACCGTCTCCTCGATAGGGGTGGCTGGATCCACACGGTGAAGATAGTACAGATCAATCTTTTCGGTACCGAGACGCTGAAGGCTCTTTTCGCAAGAGCTCCGGACATTTGCCGGAGAGCCGTCCACCCCCACAAAGGCGCCCGTGGCCGGATCCCGCTGTGGGCCAAACTTGGTGGCCAGGACAATCTGGTCCCAACGCCCGGCAAACGCCTTGCCCAATAACTGCTCATTTCGACCCTGGCCATAGATTTCCGCGGTATCAAAATGAGTGACACCCAAATCCACTGCCTTGTGGAGAAGATTAATGGCTTCCGCTTCCTGCGCGGGCGGCCCATAGAACTCAGATAGCCCCATGCAGCCAAGCCCGATGGCCGATACGGATATTCGTGATTTCCCAAGATTGCGTTCAATCATTGCGTCCCTCCCTTTATCGCACTTCGATTAGGGGTCAAGTCTGCTCTATGGGATGCTCCCCCGATTTCCTTGGAATTGGTGAGTTACATATTGTTCAAGTCACTGTCACAAAATGCAGACTTAACCCTTACTCCATATTCACCATCCCGGATTGCTGACACCTACCCTTTGAGCTAAGCAGCAGGCGATCCAAATGGCGCTAACCATTGAACCTTTACGATAATCCCGCAAGTTGTTTCTGCCTTCTCCAGCGATTGGTTAGGGCTGTTTTAATAACTTGTAAGTTACTTTTCCTTGATCTACTGCAATGTACTTCTTCTCTTTAAGTTTTGTGATCAAGTTGTCTAATTCTTTTTCATCTAGCTTCTTCGCAAATAAAGAATTAATCGTATTGGCCAGGGTCTTTACCTTTCGTGGTCGGGATTGACCTCTCCCTGCAAGATTTTTCACAATTGCCTCTATTGTTTCATCTTCGTTGGCTGCGTTCGATATTCGCAATAGGGGAATTTCGGCCAAATCTTTCTCTCGTTGTAAGTGTATTTTTTGAGCTCTCAAATGTTTAATTAGTGGATCAAACCCAGTGTCTTTCGAAATTATATGAAAATACCCGTTTGGGTCTTCTAATGAAAGCTTCCCAATGTAATAAGCAATGTGGAAATCCAGAGAATTTTTCCCAGTGCCTGAAATTTTGATGTATTTAGCATCTTCTCCAAATTCCTGCATAGCAGTTGCCAGATCGAAAGGGACTTTGGTCTGGTTCTCACCAACGAACACAAATATTTTAAAGGGATGATTATTCAGTATTTCTAAATTTTTCGGCTGTATATTTTCAAAATCAATCAAAACATAGTTTGTTGGCAATTGACCCTCCCGAATTTTGTTGCCCTAACTTTTGAGCTGAGCAGCAGGCGCACCGAAAGACGAATTTTCTCAGGCCTTTACGATAAACTGCGCAAGTTGTCCCTGTCTGCTCCAGCGATTGGTTAGCCGCCGGTGCTTTTGGACACTCGAGATTCCCACCAATTAGGCAGCTCTGGGTTGATCCACCGCCAACCAAGACCATGGTACGATGGCTTTCGAATTTGCACAACAATCACCACCACTGTTGTAAAAAGCGAGACCGACACCGTGACCTGCCATCCGGGTATGCCCAGCGCGACAGTTGCCACGGCCAGAACGACAAACACAGCAGCCCATGCAAGCTCAAGAGACCGCGCCATGCGCACGACATTGCAGAACAGGAAGAAATGTCCGAGCACGAAGCCGACCACGAATCCGCACCACCAGACTGCAGTCGCGAGCGCGAACGCGGCCGTCAAACCGACGGCGAGGATGATCACGTCGAGCACCGACAGCTGGAAGCCTGGAGCGAAGTCGTGCTTTGTATTTTTTTTGGACACAGGCCTCTCGTTCACCGGAATGTCTATGGCAGGCCACGCCACCAAAGGATACTAAACCCAACAGCCACGGTGAGGACCGTGTACACCAAGGCCAAAACCCTATACCGCCGAACTGCTCGTCGATATACATCTGGTTCAGTGTATGCCCCGCCGTATTCGTCAGCGTCCCACATGTGCAGACTATAGGCGAGCCGCCAGCCGACGAGCGCGGCGAATACCAAGCAGATGGCCACCCATGCCCAACCTAGCAGGGTCTTGAGAGGGAGCCCGGCGAAGGTGGCGAACATGGCCGCGAAGAAAATCGGGGTGCCAAGGAAAGGCACTCCGCCGTGTCCGTTCGGCATGGCTTGAAATGACCTCCGATTATGGCGGCTAACGTGGCCATCACCGGTGAGAACTCAGCGAAGCGGAATTCCCGTCCGAGTGCATGGCATTGTTCTGTGCCGCTCTATACCTTATTGGCAATGACTGCAAATTCGCTTGATTTCCGATCATACGGAGATCCCGCTACGTCAGAATAAAACTCCTTAACTGAAAAATTTGCCTCCGTAAATTCCCTCTCAAGATCTTCAGGTGCAAAATGTTGTAGCCAATTGTACACTTGTCTGGTGTGTTCAAACTCAATAATTGTGTATTTGTCCAACACTACCTTGTCTTCATTGTATTTGAATGTATTTTGAAAGCCATAGTACTTATTTGGTGACCAAAATCCGTTGAGCTGATTCACTTCATAGGTCGCGGTCTCTTCCCTTTGTTCAAATGCCGATAGGGAATAAACATCAAGTAGGACCAAACCGCTCGGTTTTAAGATCTTATGGAATTTGCTCAAAAGCTCTTTTCTTTGCGTAGGGCTGAGGGCGCAGAAATCGCACATAATCATCAGGACAAGGTCGAACCGGTCATCTGTTTCAAACTCCAAGTAATTCTGATTCACGTAACTGATGTTTAATTGCTCGCGGGCTGCAAAATCCTTTGCATACTCGATGGACCTTCCCGAGAAATCGATACCTGTCACAATTGCTCCGTATTTCGCCAAACGGGCTGCGTACAATCCAGGACCACAGCCAAAATCGGCTATTTTAGATTCCTCGCCGATGTTGAACTCAGTTGCGATCCATTTCACCGATCTGTTGATGAATTCCGCGTTTCGCGAAGAAACGTCGATGGCTTCGTTGAGGTGGAACGAAAGCATCTGCCTTGATGTATGTTCATCGGTCCATAGATCACTTGCAGTGTAAAACTGGAACGGTTCTGGCCGTTCGTTAATCCTCTCCAACTCTTCAAACATTCTCTTTCCCCATTTCATTAGACAGAACGCCCACAATGAGGGGCTTTTTAATGCGTAGCGAGGAACGAGCGCAGCATTAAAATGTCCCACTCTATTGTGATGTTATACGATAGTCTTCCATGTTTTTAGATCATCCTATGAGCTATTAGAAAGCATGAAAATGATCAGATATGGTATCCAAAATACCTAGACTTTGATTTCCTAAATTTAGGGCAAAAATTTCTTTTGTGGGGAGATGAAGATGAACACCACTGCCCACAACCATAATATCCGCGATTATTATGAATAATTTTTTTACATTGAGAGCATCTTCTCGTAATTTCATCTTTGAAAAATTCTACAAGGTTCCCGCAATGCGAACATTCAATATCGAATATCGCATCAAATCCCCACTCTTCAAAATTATTACCCGAACATTTTCTCATATTGAATACCCTGCATTTGAATGCTATTGTTTTTATTTGCTTTTAAACGCCTTTTGCAGCTTTTTTAATAATCTGATTATGCTGGCCTCCTCCCCTTCTGATAGTAAAGACGTAAATTCGGTGCTTGATTCATGAAAAACCTGCATGCAATCTTTCCAGATAGCAAGGCCTTCAGGTGTTTCTGAAAGCAAAGTCAGGCGGCGATCATGGGGGGCGACCATAACTCTAATCCACTTATTTTCGAATAGAATTTTTACAATTTTCGAGACGTTTGATTTCTCGAATAGAAGCGTCTCCCCAAGCTCTTTTTGACTGATTGGTCCATGCCAAATGATTTCGTTTAAAACGCTAAACTGTTGCTGTTTCAAACCAAATCGTTGGCAATCCATGTTCATTTGGCGATGAAGGAACAGGCCACAAATTATTAACATCTGAACGATTTGTGCCTCATCTCCAGGCAGCATCAGATCTTTTGCAGTCCCGTTAGCCGCTTTTTTGTTATTTTTCTTCATGCTTTGCTATACTTCAAAACTGGTATTTAGTTGCCATTTCAACTAATATCCGATAACAGTTTCCGTGTCAACTATTTTTTATTAAAGGGCGGATTTTTCGGAATGAATTATATTTAAATTAGTATAACGCCCGCGAGATGAGCGGAAGGTTCTTAGTATAATGCGGCGCTTCAGCGGTGTGTTATGCGGAGGTTTTTTCCTCTCCATTGAGATGATAGCCGGCGCTGTGCGCCGGGTAGCAGCTCAATGGTGTCAGCTCGGGGGCGATAGCGTGGCGCGCAGCGCCGCGCTATCGACCAAGCTCACCGGCGGCAATGGAGTACAGCGGAATTGCCGTCCGGGTGCAGCGCCTTGTTCGCCCATGTTTGTGTGTCCGTCACTCTTTCATCAAATACTTGGCCACGGCTTGATAGGCAGGCAACGAGGTTGGGTCAATCTGTGCGTTCTTAGCCGTGGGAAAAGACGCGAATCGCACGATGACCATCTCGGCGGTTGGGTCCACATAGATCGTTTGTCCATGAACACCACGTGCAGCAAAAGCACCATGATTGTTATGGAAAAGCCACCACATACTCCGGTAACTACCGCCTTTAAGCGTTTTGTAGCCAGCCTTGGCAAAGGCTTTCTTATCGCCACCGGCTCGGATGTTCTCCATGACCTCTTTCGGGAACAACCGTTGCCCATTGATCTTTCCGCAGTTAAGCATTAGAAGCCCCAGGCGCCCCAAATCTCGCAGGCCGGCACTGAGTCCGCCGCCCGCAAAAGGTGTTCCCTTGGCGTCCACGGTCATATATCCATCCTGCTCCGTGCCCATTCTGCTCCAGATGCGCTCGGACAGCAGGTGCGCAAGATCCTTGCCTGTGACCCGCGATATAATCCAGCCAAGTGCGTCCGTGTTGATTGTCCTGTAGCCGAAAGCCTCACCGTGGACGCCGTCCTGCTTGACGGTTTGTAAATATTCAAAATAGCCGTTTGGGCCTTCATAACCCCTTGGTTTCGGTAATGGGCTTGCCGCTTTTGAATAGACCCAGATATCCGCCTTTGGGTCGGAGTAGTCCTCGCTGTAGTCAAGAGCCGTGGTCATGTCCATGACCTGGCGCACAGTCGCGCTGCCAAACGCGCTGTCCTTGAGTTCCGGGATGATTGAGGAGACCTTGACTGTATCGTCGAGCCGTCCCTCAACCACTAGGATCTCGGCTAGGAGTCCGGTAATGGACTTGGTCATCGACATGGCGGCATGCTTGCCCATCTCGTCGAGACAGCCAAAGAATTTTTCATAAACGACTCTGCCCTTGTGAATTATGAGAATACCGTCGGTATAATTTGCCGAGAGGGATTCCTTCCATGTCATCGGTTTTCCGCCACCCATTGGCTTGAAGGTCACGGCGTCAATGCCGTCATCGATTTCGTACTCTAGCGGGACCGACGGGCCGATGCCTCTACTCACTAGCTTTGTGGGCATCAATTCCCGAATGTGGCATACCGTCCATCGCAACTTTGGGAAGCTAAAGAAATCAGATTCCGGCTGCATAATCAACTTCTCAGGCGGCGGCGGGAACCCCGTCATCCAATCTAACCTCTTTGGATCAGACTCCTCAGCGTTCAACGGGTTGCCGGCCTGCACCGATGTGTTCGCCAAACCTGCAAACAAAGCAAGCACTCCTATCAACACTACAAGTGAATTACGAATCAAATGCGACACGGCAGCCTTCCATTCCTGATTCAGGGCTATTATGTTCATTTCAAGCGAATGTCAGAGCACCCCCAAGCTTAGCTGTCAGGTCCCGCTCCCTTTTTTTGGTTGCTTCTTCGTCGGTTGTTCTAGTCGAGTTCCTGAACACCACCTCCGCTTACGGTCAGCACCTGCCCACTTACCCAGCTTGCGGCAGGGGAACAAAGATAAAGCGCGCCATAAGCGATATCACCAACTTCGCCAAGACGGGAGAGCGGGGTATGTTTGAGCATGGCATTCTCGACCTCGGGGGTTAAGACGCTTGCCAACGCGTCGGTCTTGATGGCCCCCGGGGCGATCGCGTTGACGCGAATTCGCTTAGGCCCCAAGTCAAACGCGATGTTTCGCGTCAGATGGCTAAGCGCGGCCTTCGATGAACCGTAGGCAGCCATCTTCACATTCTTGTTCTCCGCCGACATGGACGAGATGTTCAGAATGGCTCCCCCTCCTGCGGTTTCCATGTGAGGCGCACACAGTTGGCAAAGCCGAAATACCGAGAACACATTCAGCCTGTAGGCCCACACAAAAGTATCCATCGACATATCAAAAGGTTTCGGCCCACCTCCCCCCGCATTGTTCACAAGTAATGTGATTTTGCCGAAGGCGTCGAGAGCCGCCTTGACCAAGCTCTCCAAGTCCTCGTCCTTGGTCACATTACAGGCCACGGCGATAGCTTTGCCTCCGGCATCCTTTATCCCTTGAGCTACCTGATCGGCATTTTGCTCCTTAAGGTCGCTCACAACAACAGCAGCGCCTGCTTGGGCAAACAACTCAGCAATACCTCGCCCAATCCCAGCACCAGCCCCGGTTACAATCGCGACATGGTCTTCAAGTCTGAAAGCTTCCAAGATTTTGTAATCCAAGATCACTTCTCCTCTCTCATTGGTGTCAAGTTTCTCTTAGACATATCCGGTATAGGGGGGCGCCTCACAGGGCAGCCCCTCACTCGTGCTAACGGGCGAACGCCTGAATTAAGCCGCGCCGCGAAGCGGCGTCAGCTTGAATGAGTTGTTGGGCATGATTGGATTTTCCCCACTTTCTGAGTCGCCCGGTAATCCCCTCATCACCGCGTCATCAGCGCGAACACGCCCCAGCCCAGGTATTCACGCGTGTAAG
>Ga0209536_100009634_pt1 | contig 14350 bp, 10 predicted proteins | sample DeeMarSeWOR28_12_FD_187461 | JGI IMG/M metagenome (GOLD analysis project Ga0209536, IMG submission 187461) | Marine sediment microbial communities from White Oak River estuary, North Carolina - WOR-2-8_12 (SPAdes) (version 2) | ecosystem: Environmental > Aquatic > Marine > Intertidal zone >...
GTCGCCGCCCCAGCTGTCTTCGATGGTCATCGGGATATTCAGCGTCACACACAGGTCGCGGATCTGGCGCGCCTTCGTCAGGCCGCCGACCTTCGAGATCTTGAGATTGATGACGTCCATCGCGCCGTCGTTATGGCCGCGCATCAGTGCTTCGATGTCCGTTACGTTCTCGTCGAGGATGAACGGCAGGGCGGTCTTGCGCCTGACGGTCAGGCAATGCTCGTACGAGCGGCACGGTTGCTCGATATAGACGTCACGATCGCGCACCGCATTGACGACGCGCAGCGCATCGTCGACCCGCCAGCCGGTGTTCGCATCGGCGACGAGCACCTCCCCCTCCGAGAGCACATCGGCAGCTGCGTGGATACGCTCGATATCGTCTGCCGGATCACCGCCGACCTTGAGCTGGAACTTGGTGTAGCCGTCGGCGCGATGCCCGGCAACGTTCTCTGCCATTTCACTGGCCGGCCGCTGGCTGATGGCTCGGTACAAGGCAACGCTCTCGCCGAACCTGCCGCCGAGCAGGTCACATACCGGTTTACCGCAGACCTTGCCGAGCAGGTCCCAGCACGCCATGTCGATGGCCGACTTGACATACGGGTGACCGAGCAGCGCGCGATCCATGAGCTGGTTGATCGGGCCTATCGCGGTCGGGTCCTGCCCGATCAGCGACGATGACAGTTCCGCAATACCGGCCCGCGCTCCGGGCCCGAAGGCCGGCAGGTAGAACGGCCCGAGCGGACACACTTCGCCGTACCCCGACAGGCCACCATCGGTAACCAGCTCGACGACGGTGCTATCGAACACTTCGACGTACTTGCCTTCCGACCACGAATACCGGCCCTCGACCAGCGGCAGGTCCACCTGGTACACGCGAACTGCAGAGATCTTCATGGCGCCGTACTTCCCCTATATTCGACTAACAGGTCTTTCGCCTCGAACTGCTCGCCGATCCGTGCCACCACGCGCTTTATCGTTGCATCCCGCTCGGCCTTGATCGACGTTTCCATCTTCATGGCTTCCATCGTCAACAGCGTATCACCGCGCTGCACCTCCTGCCCTGCCTCGACCGAGATTGTCGAGATGACGCCGGGCATCGGCGCACCGACATGCGCCGGGTTGGCGCTATCCGCCTTTTCATTTTCGTGATGAGCCGACTCCGAGCTGTGATCCTGGACCTGTACCGAGCTGGGCTGCCCATTGATCTCGAAGAACACACGCCGGTAGCCGCGGTCGTCGGTATCGCCCATCGTCAGGTAGCGGATGACGACCCTGCGGCCATCCGCCATCTTCACGACGATTTCTTCCTGCGGCTGCATGCCATAGAAATACACGTGCGTCGGCAGAATGCTGACGTCACCGAACTCCTCGCGGTGGCGGCGAAACTCGCTGAATACCTTCGGGTACATCAGGTACGACGCGAGATCGAAGTCGCTAACCGGATGCTCATGGCCTTCGTTCAGCTTGCGGCGCTCGTCTTCGAAATTCACCGCGGCGAGCAGGGAGCCGGGCCGCACGGTAATCGGCTCGCGGTCCTTGAGCACTTTTTGCTGCAACGTCTTCGGAAACCCGCCCGGGGGCTGGCCGAGCTCACCCGCAAACAGCGAGACGACCGATTCGGGGAACGCGATGTCGGTGTCGGGATCAAGGACGTCCTCGATACTGGTGTCCGAGGTCACCATCATGAGCGCCATATCGCCCACGACTTTTGATGACGGCGTAACCTTGACGATATCGCCAAAAGCCATATTCACGTCGGCGTAGGCACGCGCGACCTCGTGCCAGCGGCTGGCAAGCCCGAGCGAGGCCGCCTGCTCCTTGAGGTTCGTAAACTGCCCGCCCGGCATCTCGTGCAGGTAGACCTCCGAGGCACCGGAACGAATGTCCGGCTCGAACGCCGCATACTGCTCGCGCACCTGCTCCCAGTAATCGCTGATCAGTCGCACGCTCGCCAGGTCGATGGCGGGATCGCGGTCGGTGTTCCCGAGCGCGGCGACGATTGCCCCGAGACACGGCTGTGACGTCAACCCGCTCATCGAATCCATGGCGGCATCGAAAGCATCGACACCCTCCTCGACGGCCGCCAGCACGGTCGCCGCCGCAGCGCCGCTGGTATCGTGCGTGTGCAAGTGGATCGGCAGGCCCACTTCCTGCCTGAGCTCCCGGATCAGCACACGTGCCGCGGCCGGTTTCAGGAGCCCCGCCATGTCCTTGATGCCGAGCACGTGGGCGCCGGCCGCCTCGAGTTCTTTGGCAAGATCGATGTAATAACGCAGGTCGTACTTCGTGCGCATCGGGTCGAGGATATCGCCGGTGTAGCAGATGGCGGCTTCCGCGACCTTGCCCGTCTCGCACACCGCGTCGATCGCCACGCGCATGTTCTCGACCCAGTTGAGGCAGTCGAAGATGCGGAACACGTCGACGCCGGCCTGGGCGGACTGCTGCACGAAGAAGCGTACGACGTTGTCGGGATAGTTCGTGTAACCGACGCCGTTCGAGGCACGCAGCAGCATCTGCTGCATCAGGTTGGGCATGGCCGCCGACAGGTCGGAAAGCCGCTGCCAGGGGTCCTCGTTCAGGAAACGCATCGCGACGTCGAACGTTGCGCCGCCCCAGGACTCCACGGAAAAGAGCTTCGGCAGCAGCTGCGAATAATGTGGCGCGATGCCCAGCATGTCGGCCGTGCGCATGCGCGTGGCCATGAGTGACTGGTGCGCATCGCGGAAGGTCGTGTCGGTAATCAGTGGAACCCTGCTGCGTTTCATGCAGTCGGCGACGGCTTCGGGACCGCCGGACTCGAGCACCTGCCGCAAACCGTCGAGCGGACGCTGCAGCTCGATCGGTGGCGCCGCCGGCTGGCGCAGCGTTTTCGGCTGCTTGCGCCCCGCGACCTGGGCGTTGCCGTTTACCATGACCTCGCCGATGTAATGCAGGAGCTGCGCGCCGTGACTTGCGTCGGGCTGCATCTGCAGGAGATGCGGGGACTCGTCGACGAAACGCGTGTTGTAGTCGCCCTTTATGAAGCGCGAATCCGATATCAGCGCGCTCAGGAACGCGAGGTTGGTCTCCACGCCGCGCACGCGAAATTCACCCAGGCCCCGCAGCATGCGGTCCGTCGCCTCCGTTTCCGACACGCCGGACGCCGTGATCTTGACGAGCAGGCTGTCGTAGTGGCGCCCGATGACGGCGCCCGAGTAGGCCGTACCCGCATCGAGCCGGATGCCGGGGCCGGCCGGGCTGCGGTACGCGACGATGTGGCCGTAGTCGGGGATGAAACTGTTGCGCGGATCCTCGGTCGTGACCCGACACTGGATGGCTGCACCGCGCATCCCGATGTCGTCCTGCGCGGGTATGCCCGATGACTCGACGTCGCCGATGCGACCACCGGCCGCGATTCGAATCTGCGACTTGACGAGATCGAGGCCTGTAATCTGCTCGGTAACCGTGTGCTCGACCTGGATGCGCGGATTGACCTCGATGAAGTAGAACTCGCCCGTGTCCACGTCCTGCAGGAACTCCACGGTACCTGCGTTGCAGTAATGCACCGAACGCGCCAGCCGCACGGCGGCGGCGCAGATCTCGTCGCGCTCGGCCTGCGACAGGTACGGCGCGGGCGCCCGCTCGACGATCTTCTGGTGCCGCCGCTGCACCGTGCAGTCGCGTTCGAACAGGTGGACGACCTGGCCGTGCAGGTCACCCATGATCTGCACTTCGACATGCCGGGCGTTGCGAACGAGTTTCTCGAGGTAAACCTCGTCGTTGCCGAACGCAGCCCCGGCTTCACGGCGTGCCGCTGCTACCTGCTCGAGCAGGCCGGATTCGTCCTCGATAACCCGCATGCCGCGGCCGCCGCCGCCCCAGCTCGCCTTGAGCATGAGCGGATAACCGACCTCGCCGGCACGCCGGATTATCTCGCTGCCGTCGTCGGGCAGTGGCTCCGTTGCCGGCATGACCGGAACGTCGGCTTCCATGGCCAATGCGCGCGCTTCGACCTTGTTGCCGAGCCGGCGCATGATCTCGGGCGAAGGCCCAATGAAGCTAATGCCGGACTCCGCGCAGAGGTGCGCGAAGTTCGGATTCTCGGAGAGGAATCCGTAGCCCGGGTGAATCGCATCTGCGCCGGACAGCTTTGCGATCCGGAGGATGTCTTCGATGTCCAGGTAAGCCTCGATCGGCCCCTTGCCTTCGCCGACCCGGTACGCCTCCTGCGTACTGAAACGGTGCAGGGTCAGGCGATCCTCGGCCGAGTAGATACCGACGGACGGAATGTGCAGCTCTTGCGCGGCGCGAAACACGCGGATCGCGATCTCGCTGCGATTGGCGACGAGGATCTTTTTAAACACTTTTTCTTATGGACAGGCTGTGCAGCAGTCGAGAGTGCCACACTCACCGCCGCCGGCAATAGTTACGGATGAGACGAACGCCTAGGGCAGCTCGGCGAGCATCTCCATTGCCGCTTCGCGGATCGACGCATCGCCGCCCGTCTGTGTCGCCCGGGTGAGCGCTTCCCTGGCTTTATCCGTATTGCCGAGCTGGCTGTTCACGTAACCCAGGGTCAGCCAGATACGCTGGTGTTCCGGGTTCGCGGCCACCCCCTCGTTCAGCGTGCGCAGTGCTTCGTCCGTGCGGCCGGCATAGAAAAGGGTGAGTCCCAGGTTGTTCTGGATTTCGGCATCGTTCGGGCTGAAGGTCAGCAGCTGCTCGTACAGCTCTGCCGCTTGCCGATATTGCCTGTTGGCGAAGAACTGTTCGGCCCGACGATAGATCTCAGTCGGGTCCGTGGGCGTCGACTCCACCAGTCCGGGGGAACTGAGCCGCGAAATATCCGTTGCGGTTATGCCCTGCGACCAGCTGCTCATCGACGGATTTGCCACCTGCGGGTGCCTGGCGACCGTCTGCGTATCCTGCCGGTAGTATTCACGCGTAAATGCAAACACCGCCAGCCCGAAGAAGACCTGGAATAGTACGAGAAGCGTCCAGAAACGTTTGTTGCGAGCCATTGATTCCGCTGATGTCGACCCTGACAGTGCGGAATATACACGATCCCCCTCGCACATCCGATGCCAGGGCATATCGGATGGCTCAGGCCGGCGATGCCGGCCTCAGACAATCAGCCGGCTAATGAACCTCTGCCGGCTCGTGCCGATTCAGTATCTCCAGGACCTCGGCGCGCGTCGCATCCGGAACCATTACGCGAATCTTCCGGTGCTCCTTGTCGATCTTGATCTTCTCGTTCGGTATCCCGGTTGAGAGAAGATCGTCTTCGACGTTCGTGATTGTCCTGACGTCTTTGTAGGTTGCTACCAGTGCTTCGGCCATTGTTTTCTCCTGTCGCAACAGCCACTCGGTGAGCGGCTGTGCATTGCGGCCAGGCACGAATTCCCTTGCCTGTCCGTATTAATCGATATTGTTCCGAGAGCCCCGTTTTCAAGCTGTGGACAACCGTCACAATAAGGCTCGATTCGATCAGATTATGGCCGCCATTTCGCTACTGCGTCGCGGCGACTGGCGACCAGCCTGTTCTCGCAGTATGGTGTTTTTTTCGGCACCATTTGATCACCAGCTCATGAAATTCTGGTCCGAATTTAGACGTCGCAATGTCCTGCGCATGGCAGCGTTATACCTGGTGACAGCGTGGCTGATCCTGCAGGTGACGGAGGTCCTGGCGGGCCTCGTCGACATTCCCGGCTGGGTGGGCCCGGTCGTCCTGGCGATGCTGGTGATAGGCCTGCCGATCGTGCTCGTCATTTCATGGTTCTTCGAAATTTCCGACTCGGGATTTACCCGCGACCACGGTGACGTGGAAGCGACTCCGGCAGGCCGCCTGACCGGTCGCCGGCTCGACTTCATCATCATATCCATACTCGCGGCAGCGCTCGTCGTGTTCGCCACGCTAACGTGGTGGCCGGCGGCTCCGGCGGATAAATCGATCGCCGTAATGGCATTCGACAATATGAGTGACGACCCGGCGCAGGAGTATTTTTCGGACGGCATTTCCGAGGAGATTCTGGGTATGCTCGCGCAAAGTCCAGGGCTGCACGTGATTTCGCGGTCTTCGTCTTTTTCCTTCAAAGGCAAGTCTCTCGACCTGCCCACGATCGCCAGGCAACTCAATGTCGCGCACGTCCTCGAGGGTTCCGTCCGCAAATCGGGAAACCAGGTTCGAATCTCGGCGCAGCTGATCGAGGCACACACTGACTCACACTTGTGGTCGAAGACGTATGAGCGGGAACTCACCGCGGCCAATGTCTTTGAAATCCAGACACAGATCGCAAACAGCATCGCCCACGCACTGAATGCCGTGCTGGAGACGGGAGTCGAAACCGGGGCACGGCGCGCGCCAACACGCAGCCTGCAGGCACTCGAGGCTTACCTGCTCGGCAAACAGCAGATGACTCTGCGTTCGCGGCGGAGCCTGACCAAAGCCGCGGAATACTTCGGCGAGGCTCTCGATATGGATCAGGAATACGCGGTGGCCTGGCTCGGGCTCGCGGACGCCAACCTGTTACTGAACTACTACGGGCATATCGGACTGGATGATGCGCTGCGGATTGCAGAGCCTGCCGTCGAAAAAGCGCTCGAACTGGATGACCGGCTGGGCGCAGCACACGCATCACTTGGACTCATCCGCAGCCTGAAAGGCGACGTCGAGGGTGCCGAGTCCGCATTGTCGCGCGCCGTTGCCATGGACCCGAACGACGCCAAAGCGTATCACTGGTACGGGGACTTGCTGATCTACGGATTCGGCGATCCCGGTGCGGCCATCCCGATGTTGCAGCAAGCCCGACTGCTGGATCCGCTGTCACCGGTCATCGTGGTCACACTGGGCGAGGCTTACAGTACGGCCGGCAACCTGGCTGAAGGCCTGCGCCTGTACCGCAAGGCCCTGGAGATCGATCCCGAATTTCTTACCTCGTTCAGGTTACTCGGCATGGCGTACCTGTCTCTCGGGGACTATGAGCAGGCTGAGTACTGGTTGGACGAGGGAGTGCGGAGAGGGCCCGACGAGTTCAGCCTCCTTTCTGGTAAGGCGTTCCTGTATCGAGCCCTGCAAGACGAGGAAGACGCGGTAATGAGTGCCCGCCGGCTGCAGGCAATGGCCCCGGGAAACAATGTGTCGCTGGTCACATTGGTGAGTTTTGGCCGTGACCAGGAGGCCATCGATATGGGCGAAGCCGATTGGCCGGAATTGTCCTGTCAGAACGAGCCGCAAGTACTGCGCAGCAATGTCTTCCAGGCGATGAACCTCTCGCTCGCCTACGAACGTACCGGCCGGGGCGAATGTTCCCGCGCGTTACTGGATGCAATTCTGGCGCTCATGGAGGAGCGGGATCTCAATCCTCGCGCTTTCGGGTTCCTCGATGCCGAGATCTACGCCCGGCAGGGAAAGATCGAGCAGGCACTGGCAACGCTGCGTGCCAGCGTCGAATCCGGAATGCGTGCGCAGTGGATGATCCAGGTCGAGCAAAGTCCGCACATGAATAAGCTGCGCGAGCATCCCGAATTTCACACGCTACGCGACATCGTCGAAGAGGACCTTGCACGGCAACTCGCTGCGGTCCGCGATATGGAGGCGCAGGGAGAAATCGCGCCACTTACCGAGTGAACAATTTCGCCAGACAGCAACTGCCGGCTCTCTCTCACCCGCCCCAGCGCAGGCCATCCGGTTCGATTCCGGCAGGTATCCTGCGCACCACGCTCCCGGTTTCCAGATCGATCTCGGCGACGGCGTTCTGGCGCGGCAACGATGCGTACGCGATCGGTCGGTCCGGGTGCACCACCAGGTTGAGCGGCTGGCCGTCGAGCGGGTAGCGTTTCGTGAGCTGGTAAGTGCTGCGATCGATAGCGATCAGTTCGGCGGAACCGAAACAGGCCACCAGCAACTGGCCGCCATGGCCCGGGCTGAGCGCGATCGGAAATCTGCACAGGGGTTCCGTGTGGGCCACCACCTTCGCCGTGACGGGGTCGACCACCGATATCGAGCCCTCCCCGGCGTTGCCGATCCATAACAAGCCGTCAATCTCGACGATCCCCTCGCTGCCGGCGGCCAATTCAACGACCCGCGTGTCGCCCGTGTCGATATTGATGAGGGTGACAGACCCCGAGTCGGTGTTGGAGGCAGCGAGCGTGCGCGATCGCGGCTCGAAACTCAGGACGTGCGTGCCTTCCTGCCGCGTGTCGTACCGCTGCACGGCCTTGCCGCTTTGCAGATCCACCTCGAGAACTGCCCGCTCGTCCTGGCAGGTCACGAAACCGCGGTCGCCGACGATCCAGCTTGCATGTGGACGGATGCAGTCGTCGAGGTATGCCTCCAGCATTACGGAACCGCGATCAACGTCAATCAGGGTTATTCGCGAATTGAGTTTACGTTCGAAGGGTGGACGCCGGTTGACGGGGCCTGCATGCGGTTCCGGGAATTCGCCGAACCCGGTCGCCAGGACCCGCCCGTCATCGAGATTGGACAGCAGGTGCGGCCCCTCGCCCGTGGCAACCCGGCGGCTTATTTCACCGCTCGCGAGATCCAGGAACGCCACGTCGTGGGACGACCGGTTCGCCACCAGCAAGGTCGGCGCATAGGACGTGCGCAATGTGCGCCTGACCGGTTGCCATTCCGTCGCAAGGATCGCGGCCCGGCCGCCGATGGCCGCCGACGTGTAATAGAGCGTATCGCCGCCCGGGTGCATTCGCGGCAGCAAGTCGCTGCCCTTGGTGTTGAGCTGCCAGACGGGCACCGCCGCCGTCCAGCCCGTCGCCGTTTTCCAGCTGTAGTAAAGGTCGCCCGGCACGGACACATTGGTCGAACGCGATGATGCCTCGAAGAGCATTTCGCTCTCGTCGGCAGCCACCCAAAGATTCCACTCGCCGGTACTGCTGTTGACGGCAGGCCCCAGCGATTCGGCCGTGGAGAAGCCGTCGGCTGCAGGCAAGGCCCGATACAGGTCGCCCTGGCCCGATCCGCCATCGCGGGCCGAGGCGAAATACAGGTTGCCGGACGCGGTAAGGACCGGGGAGTATTCTTCCGCATCACTGTTGATATCGAGGCGCTCCATGGCGCCATCACCGGCCAGGCTGTATCGCCAGATATCCCCGTCGCGGTGTTCGTCACCCTCGAACGCCGGCCGGTCCGATATGAAATAGAGCCAGCGTCCGTCGGAAGACACGTACGGATCGTCGTCGTTGAACACGCCCGAGAATGGCGCTATCCCGGGCTGTGACCAGGCGCCGTCTTCCTGCCGGGATACATGAATGGTGCGCCGGCTGGTCGCGTCGCCGCCCCATTCGCCGTTCCAGGCGCTCCAGTAAGCGGTCTTGCCGTCCGGTGAAAACACCAGACCAGACTGGTTCTCGAGGCCGCTGTTGAAAACCGCCGGGTCCTGCGCATGAGCGGTCGCCTGGGCGAGCAGGGCCGCCAATACTGCTCGTTGAAAACAGATCATTCTGCGTAGACCGACAGGTTGTGCGGCAGGTTCCGCGTGGCTTGCTGGCGGTCGCGTCTTCCTAACAACCAAAAGGCATAAAACTTCGTTCTCACGTCCGGTCCAAATACCAGGTCAGAACAACAAACGGAACAGGGGGTAACGCGATGATCCGTAAAGACCAGACAGCGGCTATCCGCTTCGCGGCAATTTTGGCCGTCGCAGCAATCGCGGCAGGATGCTCGACAACGCCGCGCTCGACGTCAGCCGGAAACCCGGCGGCCGAGGACACAAATTACCTGGCCAAAGCCGAAGCGGAAGAAAAGGAAACGCTGATTTGCCGGCGAGAGTAGCCCACCGGCTCCAGGATTTCCGAGAGAATCTGCCTGACGGCCGAGAACTGGAAAAAGATCGAACAGCAAAGCCAGGAAATGCTGGACAGATCGACCCGCAAGGCTCAGCAGTACGACGACCAGCAATAATAACGTGCCCCGGGCATGACGTGTTTCCGATAGAATCGAGCCGCGTATCATCAGGGTTATCGCGGCTCGAACTCAACGGGAATCGTCATCGTTACCACCGATCCAGCGGCTACAGGCACGCCGGCGCCTTACGAGGCGCCAGCCCTGGTGCGGGCGACGCGCCGGCTCACCGACTACCTCGTCTGTGATTTCCTGGGGGGACCGCGGCCGTGGACGCTCGCCTGGATAATTAATTTTCAGAAGGCCGGCACGTTCGTGTTCCTGTTTGCCCTGATCGCGTACTACCGGAATACGTCAACGGCCGTATGGGTTTACACCGCCATGCACGGCAGTTACGGGCTGGTCTGGATTCTCAAGGACACGGCGTTTCCGGATCCGAACTGGCAGCGCCGCGTCACTATCGGCGGCGGCATCAACGCCTTCGTCGGCGTGCTCGGCTGGTACTGGGTGTTCGGCTGGCTGCTGGTTTCCGGGACATCACAGCCCGACTACCCGCTGCCCGACTTTGCCTGGTTCTGCCTGTGCATCAGCCTGTGCATCACGGGCTGCGCCATCATGATCGCGGCGGATGCCCAGAAGTACTTCACGCTCAGGCTGCAGCAAGGGCTGATCACCGACGGCATGCATCGCTACGTGCGTCACCCGAACTACCTCGGCGAGATCATGATCTACGGCAGCTTCGCGATGATGGTCTGGCACTGGTTGCCTGTCGTCGTGCTGGCGTGGGTCTGGCTCGGACTGTTCGCCGTCAACATGATCATGAAGGAAGCCAGTATGTCGCGCTACCCGGAATGGGCGGCGTACAGGAAACGGACCTGGTGGCTGCTACCGTTCGTACTCTAGCCTGAGACGCTTGCGCCTACTTTTCCAGCTCTTCGCGGACCAGGTTCGCCAGTTGCTCCTGGCCGAAACTGGGCAGCTGCCGGCCGTTGACGAAGTATTCCGGCGTCGCGACGACTTTCAGGGCCTTCGAGTCCGCCAGGTCCTTCTCCATGCGTTCGCGCACCTCGGCTGAATTCATGTCCGCCTGGAGTTGCTCGATGTCCAGGCCGACGCTTGCGATCGCGGGCAATACCCGGTCGGGCTGCACGACATGGTTCTGCACCCACTGTTGCTGCGAGGCGAGCAGCGTTTCCAGCGTCTCCCAGTATTTGTCCTGGTTGCGGCTCGCTTCGAGAATCCTGACGACGTAGTCGACGCCCTCATGGAACGGCAGGTGACGGATCGACAGGCGGATCTGGCCGGGCACCTCAGCCATCCAGCCCTTGACCATTGGATAAAACAGCGCGCAGGTTCCGCAGGCGGGATCCAGGAACTCGACGATGTGCACCTTGGCGCCGGCGTCGCCGATTGTTGGCGCATGCTCGCTCGCGAGGGCCGCCTGCCGTGCCTCGTCTGCCGCGGGCGAAGACTGGGGGTCGCCGCAGCCGGACAGGAAGGTTGCGGCTGCAAGGGCACCTGCGAACAGGGTAACGAGACGGGTGCGACTGTTGCGGTTTGCCTTGACCATGGCGGCTCCGTGTTATTTGCCGCCAATGACGGCCTGCTGATGAACGGCGGATTTTGGCAGATTGGGCGCGCGAACGCACAGATCACTATTGGCGACTCAGTGTATTGACTGTATTTTCGGTTTCATGAACAGGAGATCAGGCACCAGGCTTGCGACCCTGTCGTTGCTGGCCTGTTGCGTTTCAGCGTGCTACGGCACCCAGACACCGTCCCGGGATTCGGCGGTCATTTACCCTGCGGCCAATCTCGCAGACGACACTTACGAGCCCGGCCCTGGTTGGCAGCTGGCCTGGTCGGACGAGTTCGAGGGTGAGACCCTCGATCCCGGAAAATGGAAACGCCAGGTCGTGGAGGCCGGCCGTTTCAATCGCGAATGGCAGCGCTACACGGAGAGCCGCGAAAACGCCTACATCGCCGACGGCTGCCTGGTTATCAGGGCGATTCACGAAGGCGACTCGCACGGCCCGGACCGGTACACGTCGGCTCGACTGCACACGCTTCCGGAAGATGGCTGGACCTACGGCAAGATCGCCGCGCGAATCCAGCTGCCGTATGGACGCGGTATCTGGCCGGCCTTCTGGATGCTGGGGGCGAATATCGACGAGAACGGCGGCGACACGCCCTGGCCGGAATCAGGCGAGATCGACATCCTGGAAATGTACGGCTCCAGGGACAACGCGGTCGTCGAGGCGAATATCCACTACGCCGGCAAATCGGGCGCTCATGCGAACATGGGAGCCGTCGGCGCCCGGCTGGAACAGGGAATATTCGCCGACAACTTTCATGTTTTTGAAATCGAGTGGGACGCCGACAGTATCGAGTGGTTCGTCGACGGCAAGCGCTTCGCGTCGACACCGATCTCCTCGGACGAATTCTCCGAGTTTCACGCGCCGTTCTTCATCCTTCTGAACATTGCCGTGGGGGGCAAGAGTGCCGGCGCTGCCGACGACTCTACGCGGTTTCCGCAGACGATGTACGTCGACTGGGTGCGCGTCTACCAGTAACAGGCGCTACCTGACCCGGATTTCGACACGGCGGTTTTCGGCGAGGCCGTTCGCGCTCATGTCCGACGCGCCTTCGTGCGATTCGCCATAGCCGCGCGTACTCATCCGCGCCCCATCGACGCCCGCCCGCTCGAGGTATTCACGCACCGCTTCGGCGCGACGTTCGGAAAGCTTCATGTTGTAGCTTTCGGGCCCGCGTGAATCCGCGTAGCCGGCAATGTCGACTTTCGCATCGGGATGACGCTTGAGAACCGATGCCGAATCATCGAGCATGCGTTTCGCGGTCGCGAGGAGCACGGCGGAGTCGAAACCGAAGTAGACGTTATCGAACTTGACGATCTCGCAGCCCCTTGCGTCGACCTTTGCGCCCGCAGGAGTTCCGGGACACTGATCCCGGTCGTTGGGAACACCATCCCCATCGCTGTCCACCGGCGCGACGGGAACGACGACGCCGGTATCCGGCTCAGGCTCGGTGGCTGCCGCCATGGTAGTTGCGGAACCGCCGCCGAAGTTGTACTGGATGCCGAGCGCAGCGACGTGATCCGTCAGGGAGTTGTCGCTGTCGAAGGCGTGCCGCAAACGCCACTCCGTCCGCAGCGACCAGGGGCTGTCGCCAAATTTGATTTTCAATCCGAGCCCGCCCGTCGCGGTTGCGTTGTTCGCCGTCGAGTTGGCGGGCGGAGAGCCGCCAAAGTCCGGGGTGCCCACATCGGCCCGCAAGTAACCGATTCCGCCGATGACGTACGGGGAAAACAGGCTGTCCGGAAGAAAGTTGCCGATGACGTTGAACCCGAGTTCCAGATGTTCCTGGCCCGGGAAGCCATCGATATCGTGGTAGCCGAGCAATCCCTCCAGCGAGAGATGCTCGCTCATTTCCCGGCCGACCTGGATCTGCGCGCCTGAAATGGAGGCATCGATCTTTCGATCGGGATCGTCGTCGGTATAGCCAATTGAAGGTGCAACGTACCAGTCGCCCACCTCGGCCTGGGCGGCGAGGGAGGCCGCGAGAAAAAGTGCGAGAGTCGCTGTCTTCGGTAGTCTGGTCACGTCACTCGATTCCGCCTGATGCTGAGAACACAAATGTAGACCACCCGGCCACTCAGAACTGTGAGGCGAATCACGTGCCGGGCACGTAATATGTCAAAAGATACACGATTGTCCGGGGCGCCACAAAACGGAACCGCGAGCCCCCACAGGGCTCTAAGTGCGGAGAATCATGAATCTCCGCCACCTGCAAACGATCCTCGTCGCCATCCTGGTCGCCGCCGCGACAGCGCCGACATCCGCCGATCCGCTCCGCGGCGAGGTGAGCTTGTCGGCTACGGCGCACGAACTCCTCGGCGATGACTCCGCCGGTCTATTCGGCACTGCACTCGACCCCGAAGAGGTCGCCGAGTGGCAGTTATACGTCCCTGAAAACTACGACCCCGGATTACCGGCAGGCCTGCTGGTATTCATCAGCCCGACCGATTCGGGCAGGATGCCTCGCAGGTATCAGTCAGTGCTGGACGAGAAGAACCTGATCTGGATCGGCGCGAATCACTCCGGCAACCAGGTGCGCGTTGCCCGCCGCGTCAGTCTCGCATTGCTGGCGACGGCAGTCGCCGACAGGAACTACCGGATAGACGCGTCTCGCGTCTACGTGTCCGGCTTCTCCGGCGGCGGCCGCACGGCCAGCGCGGTAGCGCCGGAATACGCACAGATCTTCACGGGCGCCATCTACATCTGCGGCGTCAATTTCTGGGACGGACGCAAACCGAAGCGGTTGGACCGGGTCCGGGACAATCGCTACGTGTTCCTCACCGGTAAAAAGGACTTCAACCGCGCGGAAACGCGCAGCGTCCACCGCGCCTACCGGCGTGCGGACGTCGACAACGTCCTGTTGCTGGAGGTCCCCGGGATGGATCACCGAATGCCGCCGCCGGAGGATCTCGCCTCG
>Ga0209536_100009636_pt1 | contig 14350 bp, 8 predicted proteins | sample DeeMarSeWOR28_12_FD_187461 | JGI IMG/M metagenome (GOLD analysis project Ga0209536, IMG submission 187461) | Marine sediment microbial communities from White Oak River estuary, North Carolina - WOR-2-8_12 (SPAdes) (version 2) | ecosystem: Environmental > Aquatic > Marine > Intertidal zone >...
CCAGTCGGTTTCAAAATCCCACAGTGATACGAAGAATAATACATAGTGGAGATAAAGGGGCAGACGAACCTTTTCCAACTCGGCCTTCACACGCAATTGATACTTACCCCTTTCTTGAAGTTCTTTCAATGGTACAACCCTGATGTTTCTGATTTCTGCCATGGCCTTCTTTGCTGCTTCAAAGTCTTTGACTACAAGCTCAGTGTTGTCCATTTCCGAACGGGTGACCCGAAATTCGTTTTTCAAGCTGTCATATTTGATGGTGTGCTCTAATGTGATGGAGGCGATGGAAGCGTCAAGCCAGACCGCCCGGGTTCTGTAAAGTCTGATAACGATGGTAAAGGTTGTGGAAATGCCGTTGAGTATCGCTTCTTCCATCTCTCGGGTAAAACAGCCCTTTATGTCGAAAAATACAAGAAGGTCCTCCTGGGTATTGGTAACAATGATGTCTGAGAGTGTGGCCTCTGCAGCCTGAAGCGGGGAAGGGAACGAGAGTAGGAGGCAGAAAAGCAGCAATATGGTAAACGGCTCTAGATGGGACCGGAATGTGGACATGGCAAGCCAGTTCTGTGCCCGCAGACAAACAAGGTTAGAATTGGCCTAGGCGGAGTGTCCCTATCCCAGATTGCAGCCTGAGACATTTTATTTTACCCGATGGTTGCCACTTCGCAGATTCAGGCCAAACGCACCGTGGGAAATTCCATTTGAACTTCCCCAGGTCTCTCCGAGCAGTTTCTGCGTTTTAATCAATTAATCTGGGATGCTATCCGAAAGAAGCATAGAATGCAAGGGGTTTCGGGTAGGTAGGGGCAGCTTAGACCGTGGCTGGTTGGGGCAAAGCGAAGGTTGGGACCAAGATATGACGGGCTTCGCAAGCATGTTCGTCGGAAAATTTAACCACTTTCCAGCATTTTTTTCTCTGACGTAATTCAGTGAGAAAAATGTGGTTTAGTGTGTGTCCTGATTTATTAATAACAAAATGTCCGATAATCGGCATGCCCATCAAGTGGAGGTCGCCAATCAGGTCAAGTATTTTGTGGCGGACAAATTCGTCTTCGTAACGGAGACCGTCGGTGTTGAGCACCCGAAAATCGTCGAGCACAATAGCGTTGTGTAAAGAACCACCCTGAGCAAAGCCGTTATTCTTCAGGGTCTCAACGTCCTTAAGGAAACCGAAGGTGCGAGCGCGGCTAATTTCCTTCATAAAGCCGGGGCCGCAAAAGCGCAGGACATACGTTTGCTTAGAAAGCAGAGGATGATCAAAATCGATGACATACGTTATTTTCAACTCGCGGCAAGGATAGACGCTGATATTCTTGTCCCCGCTTTTGAGGGTGAAAGGTTTTTTGATCAAGAAGAACTTTTTAACTTGGTCTTGCAGCTTAATCCCAACGTTCTTCAAGAGGTAGATGAAAGGCCCGGCGCTACCGTCCATAATGGGGACTTCGGGCCCGTCCAACTCCACCAAGGCATTGTCTATTCCCATGCCGGCGAAGGCTGACATGAGATGCTCCACAGTAGAAACGATGTGACCGTTCAGACCAATGGTTGTTGCTAGCCTGGTATCCACTACGTTTTCGAGACTAGCGAGTATGTGGGGGGAGCCCACGAGATCGCTCCGACAGAAGCGAATGCCACTGTTGGGCGGCAGTGGCTTGATGGACATTGTGACTTTTTTTCCAGTGTGGAGGCCGATTCCAGTACAACCGATTTCACCGTGAACAGTACGCTGGTGCAGGGGCATGAAGAGTTCTCCTCAAGAGTGAAGGTGGAAAGTGAGCAATAAGCGTGCCGATGGTCGATGGATGGTGCTAGAACAGCCGGTAAAACACTCCAATGGTGATAACTGCTTTAAATCTATTAAAAATTTTGATAACAGCTGACATATGCCGCCACCTCTTTTGTATTCTAAAGCTTCACACAGAACAGTGTCCGCTGTCTTAGTGTTGCGGAAAGGATACAGTTCATCCAGGTGGCTATGGGATTTTTGCCACTATATCAATCAAGACAAGCAAACACAACCATTTTCCCGCCCAGTTTTCCATTAAAATTCAGAACCTAGCAACTTCGTTCCAGCCCTGAGAGGGCTTCAATGGTCTTTCATATCTTGCGGGAGTCTGCTGGGGTCACTCGATTGCGGATTTAGGAATGCGCAATACAGATTTTAGATACAAAAATGCAGACTTTGGATTGAAGAGCTCAAAACCTCACGGTAAGGAATGGCAGCGGCCTCAATCTGCAATTTTACCCTGTGGAATCCCCCACAGGGGGTCCGCTAACGCGGAATTCCACAGGGCAGGTCACAAATCATACATCACAGAGACTGGCACTGAGGGCCAGGTTTTCGATGTTCAATAAAAAAGGCAGAGCCACAGCTGGCTCTGCCTGCGTTACCTATCTCGGTTATGATGTGGGTTAACTCCCTGGTTTGAGATTTACGGTTTGTTCCACCCAAAACTTTTCCTAAGCTTCCCGCACGTTCCTTCCAGTGTTAGGATATAGTCTCCTCCAAAGCTCCAGCCTCGGCTAAACCAGGGGTGTTTTATCACATAAACCGCATATTTTCCGTCAGCTGGCAACGTAGCGGTTATTGTGTTGGGAACCCCACTTCTGTCTGTTTTGTAGAAACGTACTCCTCGTATCTTGTCTTTTAAAATCAGGGTTGCTCTATTACCCCAGTGTCGTCCATCAGAATTCGGTTCAAAATTGATAGTAACTACCTCGTCCTTAACACCCTCGAACAGATATTTGTGCCAGTATAGCCAATGGCGATTTTTTCTCTCCAGACTAGAGTGGATTGTGTTGTTGGGAAGCACCCCGATCTCCACCGTCACTGGATCGCTGGTCAGGCCATTGTCAACATCTTCGGTGACGGTGAGTTCAAAGGTGACGGTATAACAGCCCTCTGACACCTCCGGCGCCACAAAGGTTCGGACTGCGGGATTTGTCGTATCGTTCGCGGCCAAGACCGGGGCCAAGCCCGGGGCCAAGCCCAAGTCAACCTCAGGACCACCGGTCTGCATCCAATTATAGATCAGTGGATCTCCGTCCGGGTCTTCGCTTCCCGACCCATCCAAAATAGCCAGGTCACCTTCTTTAATTTCATTTGGGAAGGCTTCTGCTTTGGCAATTGGAGGTTGGTTCGGGGACGCCAAAATGAACACGGAAGCCGAGCCGGAGTCAATTGTTACCGGATCGTCGCCAAAAACAGCTCCTACAACCACCGTGCTCGAATCGATGGCTACGTCCCAGCCGAATTGGTCAAATTGCTCTGGCGACGGCGCGACAGTTGGAATCAGGGTGGGCTGTAGGGGATCTTGGGCCCAATTTTCACCATCATATCGGAAGAGATAGACCGAGCCGGAATTGCAGCTTGGATCGTCAGGACAGACCACATCGTCGGTGGGAGCCCCCACCACTAGCCTATCTCCACTGATGGCTACCGATGCGCCGAAGCCGTCCACTGCCGGGGTCGATAGGTTCTGGTTTTGCCACGTGCCATCGTTCTGCTTCCTCAATACATACACTGCGTTAGGATCCAAAGGCGGTTGTGAAAGCGAAGGCAACGAGGAAGGAGCCCCCACCACCGCGGTGTCGCCACTTACAGCTATCGAGGCGCCGACCCCAAATCCTGTGATCAGTTCTTGGCCGTCATCCCATGAATCCCCCCTACGGGTAAAGGCATATGCTGAGCCTGTTAGTGGAGCTCCCACCACTGCAGTATCACCGCTTAGATCTACAGCCCAGCCGAAAAATGGCATAGAGGTTGATGGAGAGGCTATCCCAGGCTTTTCTTCCCAACCCGTTTCGCCATTAGTGAACACATAGATCAAACCAGAAAGGGGTGCGCCCACGAGTATGGTGTCACCATCGATGGCTACCGAGGCGCCAACCCCGGGGCCTGTGATCAGTTCTTGTCCTTCGTCCCAAGAGTCCCCAGAGCGCGTAAAAACATAGACCGAGCCATACAAGTACAGGAAGTTAAAAGCCGAAACCACCAGGGTGTCGCCATAGATAGCTACGTCCCAGCCGAAGTAGGATGTTGGAGCTACGAGTTGCTTCTCTTGCTTCCAATCTGTGCCGTCAAATCTGTAAACGTATGCTGACTCGCCAATGGGGACCCCGACCACCGCCGTGTCACCGCTGATGTCCACTGAATAGCCGAACTGGTCGAATTCCGCAGCGTGGATACCGGCGGTCAGTTTGAACTCAGAGATCCAATCGTCACCATGGGCGTTATGTGTCAGCAAAGGAATGAAAAGCAGCGCTAAAATCGCTCCCAACACTATCTTTCTGTGTGCCTCAATTTTCATGACTCTCCCCCTTTTCAATGATGTTTCGTCATTCCTTGAGGCTATCCTTGCCGGTTTTATTTAATGCGGTATCACCTCCTATTCCTGAGAATTGTTCATGGTTATCTTCCTCCGGCCACGCCGGCTACCTTACGATACTGTGCACCTATGTCGGATTCGGTGGTCTTGGGTGAGGTGCCTACCGTTCCCCTGCTGGCGAGGCTGTATATGATGGCAGCGCTGGCGGCGCCACCCACGCCAACTCCTTCGGTGCCCGCGGCGAATTCGACGCCACCCCCGGAGAGGTACTGTGTGGCCCCACGGGTGATATCGATAGCCATACTCCCGAGTGTTCCCTGGTCCATTGAGATGTCAGTAGTACTGTCGTCGGCACTTTGATAATCGCTGTCCATTGCAAAGCCCATGATCTTTTTCAACAGGAGAGGATCCTCGCCAACCTTGCTGTAGTCGTCATAGGTGATGAGCGGGGTTTGCGAAGCCGAGGGCAGGGCCCGGTCAGTGATGATTCGGCTGATTACTTTCGGACTCAACATGATGCCGCCGTCCGCTACGTAAAAGGAGGTTCGAATCACTTTGGTGTTGCCACTTATCTTGAGGTCAACCTGGGAGGTCATGCTGGCGGAACTTCCGATGATGGAGAGAACCAGCATGAGCACCAGGGCGAAAACGAGCACCACCCCCCTGTCATTACCGACCATTCGGCGAAGAGACCGCTTGAGGCCCAGATTTTTGATCTTTGCGACAATCCGTTTGTGTTCCACTTTTTTCTCCTGCACCCCTAGGAAAGACCTAAGTTGCGAATCTGGATATTGGAAATAAGCTGCCGGGTTCGAACGAACTTGCCTCCCTCGTAAGGCTCAACTGCATGGGCTGTCTGCGCCACGAGGTCAATGACCACTCCCCGGATGTTCTCAAGGTTGGCTGGGGCGGTGCTGCTGGTACCGTCAGCCATTTGATAGGTAAGGGTCAGACTCTGAATATTTTCAAGGAAAAGCTGTTCACCGACTACGCTGGGATCTGCCCAGGCCCCACCGCTCCAGGTCAATGCTGCGCGATAAAGGGTGTTCTGGCGACTGGCTGTGGCGTGGTCACTGTGATAGTAAACGTATCGCACCGCATCGGTGTTGCCGTCGTCGTCCAGATCGGATTTGAAGGCCAAAGTGGTGGTTTTGTTAGCCGCATCCACTGTGGCTATTTCAATGGCCGAATCCGGATTGGCTGCCCAGGCGGCTGCGGTAAGCAGGTCCAAACCGCCGGGTTGATTGTTGGCTGCGATTAACCCTGCCATTCGTATCTCTCGGCCGAGGATTTCAAGGGCTGAACGAGCCTCCTGCTGCGCTGCTACCACTTCTTCTTGAGAGATATAGGCCCGGTTGGAGCGGACAAATACCGAATAGATTGCTGCCATTACAATGCTGAACATGGCTATAACCACGATAAGCTCCACCAAAGTGAATCCCCGGCGGCAGCCCAAACAGCTCCGCGGTGCTTCGGGAAGGTTTCTTTGTTGACATAGATGCAATTTTCCGCTCTTCATTATCCACCTCAATTATTGCGACAATACGGTATCAAGAGTCACCTCACGGCCGTTTCCCCACGTTATTCGCACTCGGAGGTTCTTGGCTTTGGTGACCGGCTTATGATCCGCCACGTACCAGGTCCTGGTATAGCCACCGGCCGAGGCTGCTGCCCCGGTGACGTCTATGGGGTTGGCTACCGCCCCTGGACCGTCGGCGTTGGTGTGGTCGGGCGCTGCCAGCCAGCTGAACTGGTCCGGGATACTGTCACTGTCAGTATCAATCTCACTCCAGTTGGCCACGCTGTCGCTCAGTTGACTGTTGTAGTTGTTGACGACAATTTGGTCTCCGGCTGTCCAACTGAGCTCGGGCTTCGCGATCACCGCCAGGTAGCATTCATTTAAAAGCCGCAACTCCTCCAGCTTGTCCTGGGCCAGAAATGTGGCCTCAGTCAATTGATTCCCATAATTGTTGCTGGCCACTGCCTGGGTTTGCATCTTGGCCAGGGCCAGTAGGCCAACGGTAAGAAGGAGGATTGCCACCAACACTTCCACCATGCTAAAACCAAACTGGCGGTGTTTGCCCCAGGATTTCATCTGGTGATTATCAGTTGTCATCTGGTTCTCTGAATTCATGACTGGTCTCCCTAGGGTAGTGAAATTTTGGTTTTGCCAGATGCATGAAAGGTTATGGTTCGCTCTTGATTGTTGTCATTCTGCAACTTGACGTCGCCAATCACATAAACGGCGCCGTTTCTGGCAGCGACCCCCTGGCTGTCGAAACCGCAGCTGGTCGTCTGCGTGGGTTCGCCTGAGCCATTTGAGGTAAACGTGGCAGAAGCGATGCTCACTTTCGCCGGCATCTGAGTTCTCGAAAAAATGACGGTTTCCCCGGGATCTTGGATCCAGTCGTTGTTGTTATCCTCGTAGATCAAAAAGGAGTTTGCCAGATCAGCCGGCAGAAAACTCTTCGGGTAAAAAACCACCACCGTGGTGACCCGGTCTCTGATGGCGTGGATCCGGGCAAGTTGCATTTGTGAGACGATGGTGCGAGCCGCCTGTTTTGCATTGTAAGAAGGGCTCAAGTTGTGGAACACGGGAAGGGAAACAGCGGCTAATGCCACTACTACTCCCACGGTGACAACAAGTTCAATGGTGGTCAGCCCCAGATTCCTGTAAAGATAGCCCCTTCTCAGGACTGTTCTCATCATAAATCCTCTCGTGCTCTTGGTTGTCCCCTGGTGACTCATGTCACATCCTTTCGTTTGCTTCTTGGCGATCAATGATAGATAGACGAGTGAGATAGTGTTCTCACACCACCGGATCCAGCTATTCCACCAACACCATGCCAATCTTCCCCTCCATCTTCATTCCATTCTTCACCCTGCACATGAACGAACTCAGCTTCGCGCAGAGAGCCCGCCAAGCGGTCAGCAGGCGTGACGTATGGGGTGCGAGAGGTTCTCTGCCAAGCGGCTGTCACCCTTTTTGTCTGCTGACGCTTTGTAGCCAGTGCGTCTGCTCTCTTCTGCTGGGTAGAAATAGGGTGGACACAGAGTAGTGGCGCCGCGAAAAACAGTGACATGAATAGACTCAACGAGATGACCCTGTACATGTTCAGCATGTGCGCTCCATCCCTTGCTCGAGACCAAAACCTTTTCTACTGGGAGGGTCCATGACAATCATGGTGTTCACTAAAGAACATCTCTGCCAGTAAATTTTTTAATACTACGGCCGTTTTTCGGCAATCTGAAGTATTATTTTGTATACTTATATGGAAGGCTGAATCCTGCGGTCCCGTTCTGGGATAGGCTCGCTTAGCCTTGTCGTATAAGGATTTCAACGTCAGCTAAGGAGTCTGTGCTATGCTAGGATTCTGGCCATCCGCGCCCGATTCGCTTACTATCAATAACAAGAAACGTGCCATTCCAACCCTCAGGGGCAGCCCAAAGCCAGGTCTTCTCGGCCTGGATTCTTTAGTTCATTTCGCGCCAGTTGAGAAAGCCGCTTTTGACACCCAATGCCGGCGTCAGGTCAATCTGGTTTATGGTACCGGTACTCTGCTGGACAAAGCCCCTGGCGCCGTGCTCCCGCCCCACGTGGATACCGAGGCTGGAAGAGAGACCTGCACCCAGCTTGATTTTCTCCTTGATGCTATCATCTGGTTCTACCCCCACTACACTCTTCCAGTAGGCGGTGCCGGTTTCAAAGTAGAGGGCATACAGGTAGCTGTCGCCGCCGAAACCACAGATATCATTATTGGGCACGAAGGAAGGTGCCAGCAGGATGCCGCCCAGAACCGAAGGCTTGCTAACGATGCGCTCGCTACTGTCCAACTGCTTGTACCAGCCAACCTCATACGTTAAACTGTGGCCCTGCCTGATTTTGAGATCACCGAAAGTGTTGGCCTCGGCGGTTCCTGCAACACTGCCATCCGTATAGACCGTCACCCCTGTGGCATCAAAAAGTGCATCCTTGGTTAGTGGCTCAGCGTTGAGCAGTGTGCTTTGTTGTCCGGGATCCAACTTGAAGTTATAATAGGGGTCTTTTATGCCATAGAGGTACTGCTGGTTGGTGTCGGTCTTATCTGCATTGGCCAGGTAACGACCGGTGCCAAAGTAGAGCCAAAGACTGTAGTTTGAGTCAGCAGTGCCCACTGCGGCAGAAGGTGCGGCAGTTATGGCGTAGTCGGCATCGAACATGTGGGTAAGGGTCCAGGTGTTGGGATCAACGTCGTAGAGCAGAACCGGCTTGCCATTGGCAGTGCCTACGGTAACTGGAACCTGCAGTCTGTAGAGACCGCCGTCATAGCTCACCCCACTTTCATGGCTCTCACCGATGTAAGAAACGTTGACCGAATAATCAACAGTGAGGTCAACACTCAGCGGAGAGCCCATAAAGCCGTTGGTGGGAAGAGTGGTGCCATTGTCGATGCCGCTGGAGTCAGTGAGTTCGGTGAAAATCCTCTCTGGATTCCCGGTGGCCATATCAACCAGAAAGATCCTGGGATGTTGACTGCTGGTGCCGTCATAATCAGTGGGCCCGGAGCCAAAGAGCAGGAACCAGTGTTGCGCCTGGACGTCCACCGTATCAGGGGGTCCAGCATTGATGACTCTGTCTTCAACCTTCAACACCGCAGGAAACGAGGTGGTAAATCCCAAACCGTTGTAGCTTCGCTCCCACAGCAAAATGGGGTTGAGAGGATCAGTGATGTCAATGGCGAAATAGCTGCTGGCAAAGGTTCTGGTGGTGTCAGCAGTGGTGCCGTTGTTGTCGAAATCCCCGGTTACGGTGATGCTGCCGCCGCCAAAACGCATTCCTCCCACCAGCACGGTACACCAGCCGTGAACTCTGTCGGTCTTCTGTTGAGCTGACATGTTGTTCCACAGGTCATAGAGTGGGTGGCCGGTGGTACCGGCGCCCTCGTAGATCCTGGCATCAAAGATTCTCGGTTTCTGATCCACATAGTAGACGTGGTTGGCGTCAATGTAACTAGTATCTGCCAGCCATTTGAGATGGGGCAGCAGACTCTGGGGGATATAGGCCCAGATTTCATCGCCCGGCCCGAGCAATCCATACTTGATCGGGTCCACGGTGAAACTGGCACCGTCACCTGTTATCGGAGCGCCCGGGTTGAATACCCCGGCCAGGAAGGCATGGAGCATGCCGTCGTTGGAGCCGGTGTAGACCACGGTTTCCCTGTTTTTGTGGAGCAGGTAGAAATCCGCATAGGTGTCGTCGCCGTAGATGAGATCATAATTATCCACAGGGCGGCCCACCGGGGTGGGAGTGGAGTGAATGATATCGCCCAGCTTCCAGACCTTGGAGTCCGCCGTGCGGTTTCTCACGTTTGTGGTGCCGGCGAAGCCTGAATCACTGCCGCGAACATAGGTGATCAGGTTATAAACTCGATCCGCTTCCGTCGTGCCCATGTAAGAGAAGGTGAAATCATCGGCCAGGTCCAGATACGAGGTCAGTTTGGCCAGGTTGCTCGGTGGTATGTGAAAAGAGATGAACTCATCACTGTCCAGCGAATCATTCCCATCAACGTGTCCATCGTTATCAAGGTCAACAAACGTATAGATGGTTCGGCTAAAAGCGCTCCGGCTTGCCAGCTTGCCGCCCGCCTCCCACAGCGGGCCAAGCTCTGTCAGTGAATGGATTGTTGGGGTTGCCAGGGTTCCATAGTTGTCTGTGGGAGAAACCAACCTGCGCCGGAACTTGGTTTCAGCGTTGCCATCGTCATAGAAAAAGGTCGCAATAGGATCAACCCCAAGGTCAAGGACCCCGTCCGGGGTGGGATTACCGGCAGCGGTCCAGTCCTCACGCAGGTTGCCGAGGGCATCTACCCAGAGGCTCTGCAAATAGCCGGTCCAGGAGACTTCGTCGTTCTGGGTTGTGTATTTTGGCTTGAAATGGGCCTGGTACACGGCGCCCTCACCCTCTCCTGAGGTGGAAAGGATAGAAACAACCGTGCCCGCCGCAGTGTCCCTGATAGCGTTGAAGGCTTCCCTGAGCTTGTCTTCCAGTACAGAAGGCTCGGAGGCTTGATAGAGGGAAGTACCGCCATTTTGAGCAGCGCTTGGCAACAGCACATCAGGACTGCACTCGTCGGCAGAAGTTGATCGTAAGGTTCCCGCCACCACGATATGGGTGGTGATGTTCTGTTTGTCCTTGCCGTCGATTTGTTTGTTGCCGACCGGGTAGATGTCGGTACTGTGCTTGGCGAAATAGGTAAGGTCATCCAGCATGGTACCGCCGTGCAATGAACCGCAGTCGGCTATGTCGTCGCTGCCCCCGTCGTTGTTGCCGGCTGTAGCAACAAAAGTGCTGACCGTGGTGTTCAGGTCGGCAGTTGAAGCTCCGTCAGTAATGATGAGGACGTTGTTTGCTTGGCACCAAGAGGTCACCGGATCAGTGCCGGTGGTGAAGTCATTTGTGTCCAACCGTAAAGCTGTATTCTGAGTGTAATAGCCAATAGCGTTATAAATCGCTTCAGCCACGGGAGTCCAGGAGGTCGCTTTTATATCGTTGAGAGCAGAAACTAAGTTTGTTGTATGAGTGCTCCCCTGGTCGATATAGGTGATGACTTTTCCGCCGTCCCTGTTGGCAGTATCTGTACAGTTATAGAGAATGTGGGGATCAGGCTGGGTGCATTCGCTCTTGGAGCCGTCGTCGTTAAAGACCATGGCGCCTATGCGCAGATCATTAGTAAATTCCTGCAGGAGCCCGGTGGGAGCCGTTGGTTGAGCTATCTGAGCCTTCATCACCAGCAGAGGTTGACTTAACTGGGCAAGGACCCCTGAATCCACCAGCACGGCCGGAATGTTCCAGAACTCGCCGGTTACGTCCGCCTGGTCGGACGGATCCACCACTTCGGGGATTTCCATATACCCGCAATAGTCCTGAAGTGCTTGCTCTATACACCCATCTGACTCCCAAGCACCTCCGACCCAGCAGCGGCCTAAGTAGCCGCCCTGGTTTGGATTCGGAGGCGTAATCGGGTCGTCATCATATACGCCATAGCACACATAGCCCCTATCGTCCGGGGTAATAGTAGCCGGATCAACGCCGTCACTGTATATTCTCTCACAGTCGTTTTTGACACTCACGAGAGGGCCAGCTCCTGGAGGCCAGGTGCCGTTCTTATTTGCGTACCAGCAGTTGTGGATGGAATGATTGAAAGCGCTCATGGAGTCGGCAAGAAATTTGTCTTTATTGGTGTAGGTCATGCAATCTTCTATGTCTTGCTTGATCTGGCCATGATTTGGAGATGGATCAGATAGCTCCGTAATTGCGCTTTGACATGCATCGTGAACGAATCCGGTGTCAGTTACTTCAAATATCTCGATTCGGGTCGTGTTGTCTGCTGCATGGCTTCTTTCGCCATCTTTCGGTGGTCTGGCGGCCAGGGTCGCATAATAGGTATTCGAACCTGAGTCGGTGAGGGCCACCTTCTTGACAAAACGTTTATCGAGACAACCTCTTGACTCCATGATCAATTGGCTGTTCGTGGCGTCATATTTGCCACCGCTGAGAACCTCTTTTTCCACATCCAACTTCGAGGCCGCCGCCCAGTTGAGAAAATTGCCCTTTGCCGCAAATGTGGTGACACTGGCTGCATTGGAGGTGATACAAACGTCAGTGTTGGTGTAGGTTGCTGCACCACAAATAGTTGCTGCCTGGGCGGCTGTCTTCAGTTCGAATCTCTCTGCCACCAGGTTGTAGCTGTACCAGCTTCCAGGCTCAAGATTGCCCACATAGGTGCTCGCTGAACTGTAGGTGTCGTCGTAGCAATAGCCCTGATCGTCAACGTAGGCCAGGTCATACATACTGGCAGAGTTGTCAATTAAAAGAAGCAAATTGGGGGTCACCCCGCCCCCGCTCAGAAAGGGGGGGGTGCTGATGTAGCTGGTCATGGTGTTGATCGCCTCAGCCCTGCTGAAACTGCACACCAAAGTCAGTGACAAGATTAAAAAAATTATGCCGTATATTTTCAGCTTCTTCATGGTCGCCTCCCTCGAGCCACACTCTTTTCTCTGCGGTGCCGAGTTCGCTGAGAACGTGTCAGCTGGGCCACCCAGGTATGGTTGACCCTGCTGCAGTTTATTGATGCCCTGTGGTTTCTCATCTGAGAAGTTCAACACCTGGCGCTCCCTGTCGTTCCCGAAGTGACATCGTGAGTAGCAAATTTTTTAATACCCAAACCGTTTTTTGACAGTTGAAAGTGATGTTAAATATACTTACTGGGGAAGGTGGAATCCTGTTTCTCGGTTCTGGCAAAGACTCGCTGGGCTTCACTGTATAAGGAACTGAACAGCAGCCAAGGAGCCCATGAAACGGTAAGGATTCCAGCCATCCGCGCCCGATTCAGTCAACCTAACACTCAAAAAGCGTGCCAAGCGGGGAGATTGTAGATTGTAGATTGTAGATTGGAGACTGGCGAAACCGGCTAAACGGACATTTGGCATGGAGCAATGGTGTTGTAGGTTGGAGGAGCGCTTCGCTGTAAGTTGGAGGCAAATCCTTGCGGGTTTTAGAATATCCCATTCCACAATCCGCACTTAGTGGAGGACTGTAATTCTACCGGGTGGTTTGAAACTTGTGGCTGACCAATGATGGGAAAAGATGAAGTGGGGGGGAGGTGCCTCCCGCTAGCCTTGCCAGATACGATCTAACAAGGCTAGGGGAGGCAGAGATTGCGGAGTAACAACTCTTTATCGGCGTTATCATCGGGGCGGATGGCCGGCATGGAGTTGTTGGTATTGCGGTTAGTGGATAGTAAAAGTTTTATCAGCTTCTTACCCTCCCCTGAATCTGAAATCTTGCTATTTGTTTTTGTTTGGTTATCTCCCTTGTGCAGAAGCGATGCCAAAAGAGACTGAAAGCTATAAATGCTTGAATATCAACTGTTTATAGTGATAATAGTTTTTTCAAAACCCTAGTTAAATCGCAAAATTTGGCCAAATGACCACATTTTTCTTGGCGAGATAACCAGGGGGGAGGTTGGGGATTTGGGATTTCGGATTGCGGATTTCGGATTGTGGAATGGGGATTTCGGATTTCGGATTGCGGATTTCGGAGTGGGGAATGGGGATTTCGGATTGCGGATTTCGGAGTGGGGATTTCGGAGTGGGGAATGCAGATTCAACGAGTCCTCGTTTTTGATAGAGAGAGGTGAAAGTTGATGGAAATTACAAATCACAATGACTAGGGTTTCAGTGTTCAGGGTACAGCTTCTCAGTTTCTTCTTCCTGACACCCGACACCAGAAGCCTAAAGCCCTGACACCTGACAGCTGCAACCCTTAGATTTGGTGCTTGAAATTTGGAATTTCGGAAAGTGAATTGAGAAAATGCGAAATGATGTTGGGCTAGGCCTCAAGATCTTTGAGTTTTTTTCTTCGATAGCGGAAGGAGTAATAGCTCATTCTCAAAAGCTTTGCCGCTTTTGTTTCGTTGCCCCCCGCCTTCTTGAGAGCTTCTCTCAAGTAATGTTCCTCTAAGGCCTGGAGATCAAGACCTTCATCGGGTAGGGTTGGAATCCCACCGTCATCTTCAGCAGGTTGTGGGGGAATACCCTCAGAGCCTCCATCCAGACCGAGATCATGTGGGGTTAGCTCGGGTCCATGGCCAACGAGGATGCCCCTCTCCACCAGGTTTCTCAACTCGCGAATGTTTCCTTGCCATTGGTGATTCTTCAGATAGCCTTCGGTCTCGAGAGAGAAAGCGGTAAAAGATTTTCCGTGTTTATTACCGAATTCGGCAAGAAAGTGCCTGGCAATGGGCACGATATCGTCGCGGCGATTGTTGAGTGAGGGGACCTCAACTTTAATAACCGCCAGCCTGTAGTAAAGATCCCGTCTGAACAGGTCCTTTTCTATCATGGCAACCAAATCTTTGTTGGTAGCTGAAACCACTCTTGTTTGGATTCGGAGCTTTTTGGTGCCCCCCACCCGGTAATACTCCCCCTCTTCAAGGAAACGGAGGAGCTTGGCCTGGGCTTCGAGGCTCAGATCGCCC